>Ga0256405_10011116_pt1 | contig 11607 bp, 10 predicted proteins | sample RumenRJG_02DNA_FD_189096 | JGI IMG/M metagenome (GOLD analysis project Ga0256405, IMG submission 189096) | Bovine rumen microbial communities from Lethbridge, Alberta, Canada - RJG_02 | ecosystem: Host-associated > Mammals > Digestive system > Stomach > Rumen | place: Canada: Alberta...
CAACATGGCGGACTACAAGGAGACGGGGCGCTGCCGCAGCCTGATCGTTGCTGGCTGCCTGGGGCAGCGCTACAAGCAGGAGCTGCTGGATGAGCTGCCAGAGGCCGATGCCATCCTTGGCACCGGCGCCTGGGGCCGTATCATGGAGGCCGTCGAGGAGACGCTCAAGGGCCATCGTGTCGTCATTGCTGGTGAGGATGATACGCTCTATGATGAGAAGACGCCGCGCATCACGACGACGCCGGATTACACGGCGTATGTCAAGATTGCCGAGGGCTGCGACAACCGCTGCGCGTTCTGCGCCATCCCGCAGATCCGCGGCCGTTTCCGCAGCCGCCGCATGGAGGATATCTGTGCGGAAATCGAGCGCCTGACCGAAAAGGGCGTGCGTGAGGTCGTGCTGATCGCGCAGGACAGCACGCTCTACGGCAAGGACATCTATGGCAAGCCGGTGCTGGCTGAGCTTCTGCGGAATATCTGCAAGGTGCCGAAACTCAAATGGGTGCGTACGCTCTACTGCTATCCGAAGTTCTTCACCGACGAACTCATCGATGTCTATGCCAATGAGCCCAAGGTCTGCAAATATGTAGACCTGCCGTTGCAGCATGCGGATAACGATGTGCTGCGTTCGATGCACCGCCCCGATACCCGTGAGGATATGGTGGCACTTCTGGATAAGCTGCGTGCGCGGATTCCGGGGGTCACGATCCGTTCGACGTTCATTGTCGGCTTCCCTGGCGAGACCGATGCGCAGTATCAGACGCTGCGCAAGTTCCTGGAGGAACAGCGGCTCGATCGTGTCGGCGTATTCACGTATTCGCGTGAGGAAGATACGGCCGCCTATGACATGCCCAACCAGGTTTCTGAGGAAGTCATGCAGGAGCGCTATCATGATCTCATGAGCCTGCAGAGCAAGATTTCGGAGGAGGTCAATCAGTCCTTTGAAGGCAAGGAGCTGGAGGTGCTGGTCGAGGGCCGTGATGAGGAGCAGCCGAATATCTGCGTGGGCCGCTCGTACCGCGAGGCACCGGAGGTCGATGGACAGGTCTATGTCGAGAACGATACGGACAGCAAGCCGGGCGACATCATCAAGGTCAGGGTCCTGCAGGGCTTCACGTATGATGTAGTCGGCGAGAAGCTGGCAGACTGACGAGGCGGATCATGAAGAGCATGGAAGAGGTTGTAGGAGATCTGCTGGCCAGCCAGCAGAAGACTATCGCTTGTGCTGAGTCGTGCACCGGGGGGCTGCTGACGAGCCGGCTGACCGATATCCCGGGAAGCTCGGCCTATGTCATGGGCTCTGTGGTCTGCTATACGAATAAGGTCAAGGAGCAGCTGGCTGGCGTGCAGCCGGAGACGATTGCTGCCTATACGGAGGTGTCAGCCGAAACTGCCGGCGAGATGGCGCAGGGCATCCGCCAGCGCATCGGTACCGACATCGGTGTAGGCATCACGGGGCTGGCTGGTCCTGGCGGTGGCAGCAATGGCCAGCCGGTGGGGCTGGTGTACATCGCTGTGGCTGGCGCACGGGGCACAACGATCCGCGAGCACCACTTCCGTGGCGACCGCAAGGAAATCAAACAGAAAAGTGCAGAGACAGCTCTGCAGATGATACACGATTATCTATCAGGAGGAACTTTTTGAAACACGAAATGAAAAAATTTGGCGAGATCGATTTGAGCCGCAAGATCCTGCAGGCCGTGACAGAGATGGGCTTTGAGGAGCCGTCGCCTATCCAGGCGCAGACGATTCCGTTGGCCCTGGAGGGCCATGATGTCATCGGCCAGGCACAGACCGGTACGGGCAAGACAGCAGCCTTTGGCATCCCGACGGTGGAAAAGACTGCCGAGAAGTCGCGCCATATCCAGGCGTTGGTGCTGACGCCGACCCGTGAGCTGGCCATCCAGACAGCCGAGGAACTCAACAAAATCGGCAAGTTCAAGCGCGTGCGTACGCTGCCGGTCTACGGCGGCCAGTCGATTGAGCGCCAGATCCGGGCACTGGGACGTGGGGTGCAGATCATCGTCGGCACGCCGGGACGTCTGCTCGATCATCTGCATCGCGGGACGATCAAGCTCGAGCATGTACAGACGCTGGTGCTTGATGAGGCTGATGAGATGCTCGATATGGGCTTCATCGACGATATTGAAAGCATCCTGGAGATGATACCGGCTGAGCGCCAGACCTTGCTGTTCTCGGCCACGATGCCAGCGCCCATCGAAAAGCTCTCGCTGCGCTATATGGATCATCCACAGCGCGTGACGATCACGCGGGAGAATCTGACTGTGCCGCTCATCGATCAGGTCTACTATGAGACGCGCCAGAAATTCGAAGGCCTTTGCCGTGTGCTCGATGTCGAAGAGACTGGCAAGCTCATCATTTTCTGCCGGACGAAGCGTGCTGTCGATGACCTTTCTGCGTCCCTCGATGCGCGTGGCTATTCGGCGGGCGGCCTGCATGGCGATCTGTCGCAGATCCAGCGCGACCGTGTGATGAAGAAGTTCCGTGAGGGGCGCATCGATGTGCTGATTGCGACCGATGTAGCGGCGCGCGGCATCGATATCGATGATATCACGCATGTCATCAACTACGATATCCCGCAGGACCATGAGTCCTATGTCCACCGCATCGGCCGCACGGGCCGTGCGGGCCGTACGGGTGTAGCGATGACGTTCATCGAGCCGAAGGAGTATCGCCAGCTGCGTCTCATCATGAAGCTGGCACATACGAAGATCCAGCGTCGCGAGCTGCCGACGGCTTCGGATATCCTCGAGCGGCAGAAGGACCTCGTCCAGGAGCGGCTGATCAAGACTCTGCAGCAGAATCATTACGACGATTACCATACCATCATTTCGGATGTGGTTGCGGAGGGCTTCGATCTTGTCGATATCGCTGCTGCAGCTCTCAAGCTCTCCCTTGAAGGCTACCAAGAGGAGCCGAAGAGTGCAGCCGACAGCTTCGGGGATACGGGCGGTGCACCGGGCATGGTGCGCCTGTTCCTCAACATCGGCCGCAATCAAAAGATACGTCCGTCCGACATTGTCCGGGCGATTGCCGGTGAGGCAGATATCCCGGGCGATACGATCGGCGTCATCAATATCTATGACCGGTTCACCTTTGTGGAAGTACCAGAGGATGTGGCGGAGCGTGTCATGAATATCATGCACCGCAATACGGTCAAGGGTTATAAGGTTAATGTAGAGCCAGCACGCAAGCGCTGAAGCTCGGTTGATTAGGAAAGAAGGTATCCTGATGAATTGGAACAAGAACATGGCAATGGGCGTTATGGCGGCAATCCTGCTTGGAAGTGCTGCTCCGGCAACGGTTTTCGCAGCTGAGCCGGCTCCGGCAGCTGAGACGGCTCAGGCGCAGCCGGCAAAGCTTGGCTATACTTACACGAGCAAGGAGTATGGTTTTACCATCCAGTGCCCGCAGCGTCCGAATGTTATCCCCGCTAGCCTGCTTTATGAGGGCAAGAAAGGCGAAGTGCTTGTCTTTGACAACGATGGGTACAACATCAAGAATGCCTGGGTTGTCCTGATGGATGCCTTTGATGGGAAGAAGACGCCGGACTTCAACAAGATCAACGAAGAAGAGGCCAAGAAATATCTCAATGACCTGATGAACAGCAATGGTTATGAAGGCATCATGCTGGTGAATCTCAGCGCGACGAACAAGGCGGTCTATGCGGTAACGGCAAAAGAGATCGAGGTCGATACCAATGGGGATGGCAAGTTCGATGCCAAGGCCACGGCTGACACGCAGATGGCAGTGACCTTTTTCCGTGGGGCGAAGGGCGGCTGCTATTCGCTGCAGCTGATCGATAATCCTGTGCTGCGTGACAGTGCCATCAAGCTGTTCCAACAGGGTGTGGCAAGTTTCCAGGAGAAATAAAGCAGGATTTTCCTGTGCGGTGCAGAATTACATATAATGATATGTGATTGCAGCTAAGAATACATTGGGGGATTGCGGGATGAAGCGTAGCAAGAAACAAGGGGTGGCCTTGGCGGCTGCCGCTTTGCTGATGGTGCAGAGCATGGGGATTGCCAGTGCCGGAATGGGCGAGGTAGATTATAGCGGGTTGCCGGGCAGGAATGCAAGGCTGCATTGGGATGCCGTCGGAACGGCACCGAAAGCTGATGCTGAGGCCGGCAAGGCAGCAGCCACGCAGGCACCGAAGGCTGTGCCTATCATCATCACGGCCGCAGACATCGATGCGCAGAAGAAGGCAGGGAAAAAATCTCCGGCAGAAGTCCAGCCGGCAGTATTGCCGCAGCCTCCTGTTGCTCCGCCTGCGCCAGCTGTCCAGCCGCAGCCGGCTCCGGTTGTGGCTCCGGCAAAAGCGGCGCTGCCCGCAGGAAATGTCGTGGAACTGCCGCCAATCCAGGCGGTGGAGGTCAAGCTGCCAGCTGTGGCAAGACCAGCCGCGGCAAAGCCTGTGGTGGAGCTTCCGCCTATCGAGAAGGTGCCTGCGGCAGCGGCCAGCAAGGCACAGACGGTAGAGCTGCCGCCAATCCAGCCAGTAAAATAGACGAAAAGACGCGCAACCAGCGAAGGAGCTGGCTGCGCGTCTTTTGTTTGGCAACGACACAACAAAAAAACCGCTATCCTAACAGATAGCGGTGAAATATGCAATGGCAGGGGTAGCTGGACTCGAACCAACGCATGCGGGATTCAGAGACCCGTGCCTTACCAACTTGGCGATACCCCTGTAAGGTTTCTGACTCAGTGAGCCATCGACATTTATATATTATATAGAGATGGTAGGGAGATGTCAAGAACTTTTTTTGCTAATCATTTAATTTTTCCGGTTGGGAGCATGGCAAAATAGGGAGTGGCCTGCAGCCAGATCTCGAAGGTGCGCGGCCAGGGATAGCTGAGGTCGACGGTCATGTCTTGCAGCAGCAGGGAGAACTGGCCATAGGGCGAGTGGAAGGTCACAGGCTGGCGGAAGGCGCGGGTATTCTTGTAGGCTGCCAGATGATCTTTCATGGCACGCTGCAGCATGCGGTTGGCCCAGCGATGGTTGTGTTCAAGGTCGAGGTCGGCGGTGTTGGTGTAGCCGGCCTTCTGGAGCTCCAGGTTGATGAGGTCGATGTCCTCTTTCAGATAGAAGTAATCTTCGAGCAGCCGATCCTGCAGGAAGGTGATATTGGCTGCTGTCAGGCCAATCGTTTCCTCAAGGCTGGCAGCCTGCTGGCGGGAAACCTCGTAAAGGCTGGCCTGAGCCAGCGCGGTGCCGATACTGTTGCTCGTAGTGTTCCAGCCAGCATAGGCGATAAGCGTATTCACGGGATAATCGCTATTGAGCAGCAAAGGCAGGACGGTTTCCTGGGCCGTGAAATGCTTGCTGAGGTCGACGAGGGCGACGGGGTGGTTGTTTTCGCGCGCCGTTTGCAGATACGCTGCCGTCTGCTGGCGGCTGGCTAAGTCATCTTCATCGCTATTGCAGGTGGAGACAAGCAGTGTGAAATCGGCCTCGCCGGGGGTGTCACTTTCCTGGCCGCCTAGCAGGGCAATCTTTTCGCGGACAGTCTCCGCGGTGCTGATCGCCATATAGGGCATGACGCGGTCCGGTGTGGCTGGCGAGTTGTAGTGCACGAAGATGCGCGGGCGGAAGCCTGCCTGCCGGTTTTTGATGGTGGTCAGCAGCGAGAGGGCGATCTCATCGGCGCCATGGGTCAAAAAGACTCTGTCCGCCGGAAGGTTTTGCTGGGCGATGTATTTCTTCAGCTCGTTCTTTTCGATGTTGGGGATGCTGAAGGGCTCGCCGTCGTCCTGTCCGAGGACGAGCTGGGCCAGGACACCTTCGTGTACCAGGCGGATCAGCGCTTCGTTGAGCTGCTTGTTCTCGGCAAAGTGCGCAAGGTAGCGCGTCATGCTTTCGGCGGGAATAGCCTGTTCAAGGCGGGAAAGCTCCTGCTCGTCGATGGGCAGGCCTTCTGCTTGCCGTCCTTTCAGCCGCGAGTAGGCCAACAGGTCTTTGCGTTCCTGATAGCCGTCGATGGTGTCTTGGGGCGTCTGGCGCGGCAGGATGCTGAAGGCGTAGAGGGGGATGTCGGGATGAGCAGTGTGGAGTCCGCGCAGGTATTGGAGCAGGCTATTGATTTCTGCGGGGGAGGCTTCCTTCTCACGGGCGGCCAGCAGCCCGCCGTAGAGAAGCTGGTCGATGGACAGGATGGCGGCCTGGCTGTTGCCGAGGTTCTGACTGAGCCATTGCCGCATGCCTTGCGTATCCCCGGGCTGTGAGTAATAGTCTTGTATGCTGGTGGGCGGTGCTTCGACGCGTGTGCCAGCGATGCGTCCTGCATCAATGACGAACTGGCGGCACGGGGGGCGTCCGTCGAGCGGGACGAGCAGTACCGTATCGGCCAGCGGCCGTTCAGGCGTGAGCGGTACTGCTGGCCGGGCAGGGCGCAGCATATGCCAGAGCCCGAGCATGAGGACGAGGATGATGAGCGGAATGATATAGTGATGACGTTGTTTCACGGTAAACTCCTATACAGTAAAGATTCTTTGCATATTATACCATACGGGCAGTTCACTATTTGAATAAAATATGGTAAAATGAATTTGTTTACTGTGAGGTAAATAACAGCACAGGATGGAGTGGATGATATGAGAATCATCACGGGGACAGCCCGGGGATGCCGATTGAAGACACCGAAAGGGCAGGACACGCGGCCCACAGCTGACCGCATCAAAGAGTCGCTGTTCAATATCCTGGGGCAGAAAGTACTGGATCGCAAGGTGCTGGATATTTTTGCCGGTACGGGCAATCTGGGCTTGGAAGCGTTGTCGCGTGGGGCGAAAAGTGGTATGCTCGTGGATAAGGCCACGGCTCAGCTCATGCAGGAAAACGCACGGTTGACACGGCTGCAGGACAAGGTTACGGTGCGCGGCGGCGATGTTTTTGCCGAGCTCGGCCAGCTGGACCGCAGCCAGCCAGATTTCGATCTGATTTTCTGCGATCCGCCCTACCACAAGGGGCTCTGGGAGCGGGCACTCAAGCAGATCGACCAGTCAGCGGGCATCATGGCACGCAATGGTATCCTGGTCGTCGAGCATGGTGCTGATGAGAATGATATTCCCGAGCTTGAGCACTTGATAGCAGTCATGAACCGGCGGTATGGACATACCACGCAGCTGACTTTTTTCCAGTGGCGGGCGTATGTCGAGGAGGTGGAGCTGTGACGCGGGCAGTGTGTTCCGGCAGTTTCGACCCGGTGACCAACGGTCATGTTGACGTCTTCGAGCGGGCCAGCAGGATGTTTGATGAGCTGATCATCTGTGTGTTCCAGAATGCCAGCAAAAAGGGATTCTTGCCGGTGGAGCAGCGGGTGGATCTGCTGCGTCAGGCGGTCAGCCATTTGGAGAACGTGCAGGTCATGTCATTCGCGGGGCTCATAACCGAGTTCATGCGCGCGCATGATGCACAGGTCATCGTCCGTGGCATCCGGTCGGTGAAAGACTTGGAATATGAAGAGAATGAAGCGTATATGATTCGTCATATCGCGCCAGAGATTGATACAGTGTTTCTGCTGACGCGGCCGGATTACTCCTATGTGAGTTCATCCGGTGTCCGGGAACTGTTCCGGTTCCATGGCAGTGTCCATGGGCTGGTTCCGGACTGCGTGGAGCAGGCGATGATAGAATTAGAGCAGAGAGAAAGGAAGTAAGCGGTATATGTCAGTACGCGATACCTTGGATAAACTCGAGAATATGGTGGTGGGAGCTTCGCATTTCCCGTTTACGGAGAAGACCCTGATCAATGATAATGAACTCATCCATTATGTAGATGAGCTGCGTAATGATCTGCCCAAAGAGCTCAACCGGGCCGATGAGATCATGCGCAATCGCGAGCAGATCCTGGAGGATGCACGCAAGGAGGCCGAGCAGATCAAGCGGGAGGCCAAGGAATATGCAGAGCGCATCACGGACGATAATGAGATCGTCCAGCAGGCCAAGGAAAAGGCCAAGACCATCCTGCAGCAGACGCAGCAGCAGGAGCGTGAGATCATGGAGCGCACGCAGCAGAATGCTACGCAGCTGCAGAATGATGCGGATGCTTATGCCAACCAGGTGTTTGAGCAGCTGATCGCCCATGTGACAGGAACCTTCCAGGGGGTACGCCAGGCTGAACAGGGCTTGCAGCAGGCACTCAATGTCCTGCAGCAGGCAAAGACGCAGATGAACCAGCAGGCTGCACGCCAGGCACAGCAGGCCGCTGCCGTGACGGCAGCACAGCTGGCCGAGCAGCAGGAAAACGAATAAGACAATATAAAAGGAAAGCAGCCTTGTCCACTGGACAAGGCTGCTTTCCTTTTATATTGTCCCTGCTTCAGCAGGATTGTGCCTGCCTGGTACGTAGCCGGGTCAAAAGCTCCTGCAACAGCTCCCATTCGCGGGGATTGAAGGCCGTGTGGATGGACAGGGAAAGATGTCCGGGGGGCTGGATGGGGGCTGGCAGATTGGTGATCAGCAGGTCATAGTCGACATGCGTAGAGACGAATTGCAGATGGAAGTCATCGCGGAACCGGGAGATGATTTCCTGCTTGATCTTTTCTTCATAGATCGGGCCATAGTCGGTCAGCAGGGCGAGATGGATGACCGGCTCGGCTGCTGCAAGGTCAAAGTATTGGCTGCAAAGCAGGATGTAATGGGGAAGCAGATAACAGGTATCGGTGAAGCAGCGGCCACAGGGATGGGGCGCGAGGGCTTCGTAGAGCTTCTGCATGTGGCGGGCGAAGCGGGGATATGTCGTCTGGTATGTCTTGAGGAAAGGATAGCGCTCCAGCAGGTCGGAACTGCCGCTCAGCAATGCGCCGTGGAAGTGCAGGCGGTGCAGCTTCTGGCGGAAGCTCGGGGCCCCCATGCCGATCCAGCTCGGGAAATAGCGGGCAAAGACGGCCATGAAGTGATCGGTGGCTGTGAGGGGTAGGCAGTCGAAGCCACGGGCATCGCGGGCGGCTGCAAACAGGCGTTGCTGCACATTGGCGCCAAAGGGGAAGGCATGCAGCAGATAGAAGACAAATTGGCATTCTGCGGTCAGGATGGGAAGGCGGAAGCGCTGGAAGAATCGCTCGATGGCGGGAAGGCAGGCGTGATATGCTTCATTGTCGAGGCCGAGCTCAGCGGGCAGAGGCGAAGACAGGCTATGGCGCAGGCTCATGCGGTGGACAATGATGGCGAGCCAATAGGAGAAGTGCTTGCGGTCGCTGATGGACATCGGAAAGTCGAGCGCGCCGAGGATATCTTCGATGGCATTCATGATGCGCTGGCGCGAGATATCAGGAAATGGCCAATCGTAGCCGCGGTAGATCTGCAGGTAGAAGTTATTGAAGAAATAGCGGAGCTGCATCTCATCGCCGGAAAGTTTCATATCGGCGGCATCAAGGGTCAGGGAGAAGGCTGCCACAGCATCACGCATCGGGGCAAGCGCACGGTACAGTGAGGCCTGGCTCAGATAGTGGGTCAGGCAGAATGACGTGGTCGTATCCACGGTTTCGAGGAACATGGCATGGAAAAAGGAATAGGTCAGCGACTCCTGGGCAAACTGTGTGTAGACCACATGGATGTTGAGCCAGGGAGCCCGGCTCAGACGGATGCCGAGGGCAGTATTGCGCTCGATGACAAAAGCCTGAGGGAAACGCTCCTCAAGATGCATCGTGAGGCTTTGCAGGTATTTATGGATGGTTCGCTCTGAGAGCTGGAGACCGGCTGCGAGTTCCTGGCAGGAAAAGCAACGGTCATCAGAATCGAGCAGGCTAAGCAGCGCGTATTCTTTTTGCAGGGATTTGTCGAGAATGGGGAGCAATGGATATCCTTCTTTCTGGCTTCGTTTTGTTTCGCAGTTTTTGCCGTATTTGACGGCAGGATTTGATGCAATAAGCTGGTGTGTTTATGTTACGCTATATGCGTCTTGTGGAAGGCGATATTGTTATGGTTTATTGTACTGGAAATAGGAGGATTTGGAAAGAGAGGTTTTTGACATGAAGTTTTCTTTACCTTATGACAAGGGAACTATGGCTGCTGAGGTGGCTGATGAGAATCTGCTGGCTGTACTGGAATCCAAGGCGGCAGGCTATAAGGCAGACAAGGGGCAGCAGGAGCTGGTCGAGGCGTCACTGGATAATCCTATCGGCTCACCGCGCCTGGAGGAACTGGTGAAGGGCAAGAAGAACATCACCATCATCAGCTCAGATCACACGCGGCCGGTACCCTCGCATATCACGATGCCAATCTTGCTGCGCCGCATCCGTTCGGCGGAACCGGAGGCAAATATCAGCATCCTGGTAGCGACGGGCTTCCATCGTCCGTCAACGCATGAGGAACTGGTGGCCAAATACGGCGAAGAGATCGTCAACAAGGAGAACATCGTCATGCATGTTTCGACGGATGATGCTTCGATGGTCAAGATCGGCACGCTGCCAAGCGGCGGCGAATGCATCGTGAACCGTACTGCGGTCGAGGCAGACCTGCTGATTGCTGAGGGGTTCATCGAATCGCATTTCTTTGCTGGTTTCTCGGGCGGCCGCAAAGCGGTACTGCCGGGGGTGGCCTCATACAAGACCATCATGGCCAATCATTGCGGCGAATTCATCAATTCGCACCATGCGCGCACTGGCAATCTGCTCGACAACCCGATCCATCGTGATATGGTCTATGCGGCTCGTACTGCCGGCCTGAAGTTCATCCTCAATGTCGTGCTCAATGAGGACAAAGAAATCATCGGCTCCTTTGCTGGTGAGCTGGAACGCGCCCATGAGAAGGGCTGCGAGTTTGTCGCAGATCTGGCGCATGTGCCGCAGGTGCAGGCGGATATCACGGTGTCGACCAATGGCGGCTATCCGCTCGACCAAAACATCTACCAGGCAGTCAAAGGTATGACGGCAGCCGAGGCGGCCAACAAAGAAGGCGGCACTATCATCATGGTGGCTGGCTGCGCGGATGGTCATGGCGGCGAGGGCTTCTATCACAATCTAGCAGATGCCAAAACACCGCAGGAGTTCCTGCAGAAGGCAATCAATACGCCGCGCCTGGAGACAATCCCGGATCAGTGGACGTCGCAGATTTTGGCGAGAATCCTTGCCCATCATCGCGTCATCATGGTATCAGATCTGGTTGAGCCGCAGCTCATCACCGATATGCATATGGAGCTGGCCAAGAGTTTTGACGAAGCCCTGCAGAAAGCCTATGGCTATGAGGGCCGCGATGCGAAGGTGGCTGTCGTGCCCGATGGCTTGGCAGTTATCGTCGGCTGAGGAATAAAGGAATAAGAGAAGAAAGATAGGAGAACGAATTCAATGGAACATCAATTGTTGGCAGAGTTCATGGGCACCGCCCTGATGATCATCTTTGGTATCGGCGTGCACTGTGATGATACGCTGGTGAACACGAAATACAATGGCACGGGGCACATCTTTGCGATAACGACCTGGTCGTTTGGCATCACGGTATCCCTGTATCTGTTCGGCGATGTCTGCATCAACCCGGCCATGGTGGTGGCGCAGGCTGTGCTGGGGAATATTTCCTGGGGGATGGTGCTGCCGATCTCGCTGGCAGAGCTTGCTGGCGGCTTCTTCGGCGCTGCTATCATGTGGTTCT
>Ga0256405_10011117_pt1 | contig 11607 bp, 14 predicted proteins | sample RumenRJG_02DNA_FD_189096 | JGI IMG/M metagenome (GOLD analysis project Ga0256405, IMG submission 189096) | Bovine rumen microbial communities from Lethbridge, Alberta, Canada - RJG_02 | ecosystem: Host-associated > Mammals > Digestive system > Stomach > Rumen | place: Canada: Alberta...
CCAGGATCTGGCGCGCGTCATGCACGAGGGGCATAACTTTATTTCGATCGACCAGATCGCCAACGCCTGCCCCAAAGTCTCCACGGCGCATATTGAGTCGCTGAAAGCCCTCGGCGCCTTCGGCGATCTCCCGGACAGCTCCCAGGTAAGCTTCTTCGACTGACGGAAGCCGGGCAGAGGATTCCTGCCTCCTGTTCCGCGCTTCCCGGACTGTAGCCGGAAAAAAAACAGAAGCCCGACCACCCACGGCCAGGCTTCTTTTTTATGCCCCTTTTCAGAAGGAATGCCCCGTCCTTTCCCGCTGCCGCATCCGCGCCGCAGCCCCCTGGAGTTGGAAGGCTGTCTGCCTCCTATCAGGCGGCCGCCGGCATCCCTTCCTCCATGCCGCCGGCAAGATCGTCAAGAAATTCCTGCAGTCCCTCTTTCGTTACATGCTGCATGACAACGATATGGGACAGTTCGCCGCCGAGCCTTTCGTCATAATCCGGCGCCAGCATGTATTTTTCCGCAATCTCTTCCGGCGGCCGCGCAAAATAGACCGTGTTGGACATCGGTTCCAGCCAGGCCTGCCAGCCGAGGGCATCGAGTTGGGCTTTCAGCCACGCGGCGCGGTCCAGCATTCCGCCTGCCTGCTCAGTGAATCCCTCTACGGGAATTACTACAATACTGTATAATGCAGAAAAGTATGGAGAAATCCCTTTCTCTACTTGTACTCAATTTACGGTTTATTCACTCTCAACTATTAATATTGCGGAATTACCTGCAGTAATGACACTGATCTTTTATTTTGATAATGATGGGAATGATATAAAAAATACCAAAGAGGATGTTGATAGCGCTGTTCTCGGTTATGCCAAATATACTTTTTTAACTAGCGAGGAAGAAGAACAATTCAAAGCTGTAAATGGTATAGTTGATGATGGAACAGAACGCAAAATGGCAGAGGTATTAAAACTATAATTAGAAGTATTATATGGCGAGTTTGATGAAAGAAAGATTCATAATAAATCATCCGAATGGGTAAAGAATTATACTGTTTTTGGAATAGATAAGAATACAGAGTTGGTATTTGCTATAAGTCCTCGGAATATTTCTGTCGAATATGATGATTTGATCAAAGCTACTTATCAAGAATCGAAGAAATTATTGATGGATAATATTCAAGAATGGGCGGAGCAAAAGAAGGATACGATTAAACAAGAAAAAGCCCAAAAAGAAGAGGAGATCAGGAATGGTGATAAGTCAGGACTGTAATATCATTTATGATTTCATATCAACTCCATAAATGTCTATGTGAAGACTAGGGGACGTAGATTTCCCTGACAAACCTAGGCAATGACTCACTTTGTAGTGTCAGCTACTCTATTTCGTATGTTCTCAGCAGCTCACCCTCACTGGTGGGCTGCTTTTAGTAGTGCCTCCCGCCGCCGTGTTCGGCGCCGATCGTTCAGCAACGACGCGAAGCTAGTCCTATAGGACGCGGCCCTTGCCCCGGCTATGGTCTCTGTCCTGGATTCGGCCGCGGGTCTGTGCCACCGTGCGTCCTTATGTTATACTCTGAGCTTGTACATCCTTACCCCTCCTGCATTGAACCGTTTTTTATTTTATTATACAGGAAAACCTAAACAATGTCAAGGAAATCCTAAATGTTTGATGAAAAATATTTAGGGTATCCTTGACAACATGCAGGATATCCTATAAGATGGGCATAAGGAGGCGATGCAATGGATATTTCCAGTAAGATCAAACTCGCCGCAAGCTACAAGGGGATCAGCGAGGCCGAGCTTGCTAGGCGGCTGGGGGCTGCACCTTCGGCATTTAACCAGCGTCTCAAAACAGGGAAGTTCTCTTCCGATGACCTTGACCGGATCGCCGAAGCCATCGGCGCCCGTTACGACTGCTTCTTTGAATTTCCCGACGGCCAGAAAATCTGAACGATAGAGGAGAACCTGATGATGCGCAAAGTCACATCTTTTCTTTTGCTTATTTGCATCATGCTGTCACTTGCTGTAACTTCTTTTGCGGAGTCCGACCCGACAGCTCTGAAACCCGGCGACATCATAGCGCTCGGCACCTATGAGCAGGACAACGTAACCGGCAACGGACCGGAGCCGATTGAATGGCAGGTTCTGGATGTTGACGGCGATGAGGCTTTCCTGGTGAGTGTCCATTCACTGGATGCAATGAAATTTAATAATGTCATGAAGGCCTCGGCGAAGAAAACTCTGTCGTGGGCAGACAGTGATATTCGTACATGGTTAAACGGTGAATTCATCGATAAGGCCTTTTCTGAAGAAGAAAAGAATTGCTTGATTACGGTTGAGAATGAAGAAGGGGCAATGGACCAGGTCTTTTTGCCAAGCAAGGAAGAAATTGTGAAGTTCTTTCCGTCAGGGGATGAGCAGTTTTGCATGCCTACAGAATATGCATTTGTCAAGCAAGGCAACCGAGACGAGATGTTGAGTGCATATCCTACACTGGACATATACAATCTAGCTTGGTATTATTTTCTGCGATCATTCAACTCAACCGGCAAGAGAGTAGCATTAGCTCCAGCGAAAGGCATGGTGACTGAAGATTTTGATAACGCAGTTCGATTCATTAGGCCTGCAATCAAAATCGATATAACCAATGCCTCTGTAGCTATAGGAAACTCAAATCATGAGAAGCAGAACCATAACGAAGCGGCTTCAGATGATATCACCTATGATTTCCTGGTAGGCTACTGGTCATCCCGGAACGGTATGCATACCTTCGAAATGAAGAAGGACTACGGCTATATCACCACAGTTCCTGTAGTACCCCGCAGCGGAGATGCATATGATTTGATCGACGGGATTCTATACAAGTATTTTATGAGCAATCCCAGTAATAAAACGCCGAATCTGAAATTCACAAAGATCTCCGATACAGAAATAGAGGTTTATTCTTACCAGACGCAATCAAGCTACACACTCATCAAACGCAGATAAGCAAGGCGCTACATTGGGCCCTCCTTCGGGAGGGTCTTTTTTTATGCTCATTTCCGAGATTATGTAAACCGACCCGAGTGGAATATCACTGGAAAATCATTGGAAAAAGATCGGACGATTTTTCCGGCCCGAAGCGCTAAACTATACCCAAGATCAACAGGAAAGGCCAACCCAACCGTGAAAAACTCTCAGGCACAACTGGATAATCTTGCGCTCTCCGCGCCGTATCGCTTTACCAGCGAGACCGCCAGCGAGGCAGGGAAGAAGGGGGCCATTGCCTCCCAGAAAGCCCGCAAGCGGAACAAGACCATGGCGCAGCTTGCCAAGCAGATCGCCGAATCCAAAATCGAGTCCGCCGATCTGCGCGATCAGCTGAAGGAACTTGGTCTCACGGAAGAGGACATGAAGAACGCGGTGCAGGTTGTCGCCGGCGTCTTCCACCATGCCGCAAAAGGCTATATTCCTGCCGTGGACAAGTGGGAACAGTTTATTGAACGCGCCGAAGTGGAGGAGAACGGAATCCTGGACACGGATACGCGTCAGGCGCTCGCCATCATGCGCGCCAACTATCTGCCGAACATCTCCTCCAACTTTGGCGCCATCTCCGTGGCCGCCCTGAAGCACAAATATACCCACTACGAAGCCTCCGGCGGCCGCGGATCCCTCAAATCCTCCTGGGCCTCCCTCACCGTTGTCCGCCTGCTCATGGAGCATCCGGACACCCACGCCCTGGTCCTGCGCAAGGTTGCCAACACCATGCGCGATTCCGTGTTTGCGCAGTACCAGTGGGCCATCGCCCAGCTTGGTGTATCACAATTCTGGGAACCCAGAAAAAGTCCCCTGGAGCTCTGCTTCCGACCCACCGGTCAGCGCATCCTCTTCCGAGGCGCGGATGACCCCATGAAAATCAAGTCGATCAAGGTGCCGTTCGGCTACCTGGCCATCACACACTTTGAGGAAAAGGACCAATTTGCCGGACGGCCCGAGATCGACACCATCCTTCAGTCCACCATGCGCGGAGGTTCCGTCTTCTGGAATTTCGAGACCTACAACCCGCCCCTCTCCCGCGACAACTGGGCAAACAAAGACAGCGCCGAAGAGCGCTCCGACCGCATCCAGCACCGGAGCTCCTATCTCGAACTTGACGATCCTTCCTGGCTCGGCGATCAGTTCATCGCGGAGGCCGAAGAGCTGAAGCGCCGCGACGAACGCCGGTACCAGCACGAGTACCTCGGCCTCGCCGTCGGGTCCGGCGGGAACGTCTTCGATAACCTCGAATTCCGTCCGATCTCGGACGAGGAGCTCCGGTCTTTCTCCAACATTTACCAGGGCGCGGACTGGGGCTGGTTCCCTGATCCGTTTGCGTTCATCCGCCTGGCCTATGACCACGCCCAGGAGACCATCTACCTGCTCGACGAACTTTACGCCAACAACAAGACCAACGAGGAGACCGCCCAATGGATTACCTCCCACGGCTACAACGATGTGCAAATCACCTGCGACAGTGCGGAACCCAAGAGCGTCGCCGACTATCGAAGCCTCGGGATCGCCGCGAAACCGGCAGTCAAAGGGCCTGGCAGCATCGACTACGGCATGAAGTGGCTCCAGGGCCGCAGGATCGTCATTGACCGCCGCCGGACCCCCAACGCCGCCCGCGAGTTTGAAAGCTACGAGTATGACCGCGACCGCAACGGCAACTTCGTCTCCGGCTACCCGGACAAAAACAACCATACCATCGACGCCACCCGCTACGCCCTGGAGCGCGTCATTCGCAACTACCGGAGCAACGCCTAGCGTCCTCACAAGCTGCGGATCGTCTCGCTTCCGGCAGGCATGCCGAAAGCTCGCTCCCTCCGCTGCTCGTCCTTTCCAAAGAAGACCCGCTTCGCTGGGCTCTTCTTTGGTGAATAGAGGTATTCTGTTTGAATATTATTGAAAAACTCAAAGAGCTCGGTTTCTCCACCATCTCCCCGGACTGGTACCAGCTGATTGATCTCTGGGATCAGTGGTACAGGGGCACCGTCCGCGGTTTTCACGACTACCGCGTCTATAATGGCCTCAAACATGTCCACTGCACCAAGTTGACCGCAGGCATGGCCAAATCCGTCGCCGAAAACTGGGCGGATCTCCTCATGAACGATAAGGTCACCATCACCCTGGAGGGCTCGGCGGAGCAGGACTTTTTCGACGAGGTCTGCCGCGACAACAATTTTCATCAGCAAATGAACCGGTATGAAGAGTACTGCTTTGCGCTCGGCACCAGTGCAATTGTTGCCCGTGTGACGGATATGCAGGTGGACGAAGATGGGAGAGCCGTGAGCCCCGCCGGTGGGATCTGCCTGGACTATGTCCGGGCGGGTGAGATCTTCCCGCTCAGTTGGCATAACGGTATCATCCGCGAGTGTGCCTTCACCAGCCCTCACAGCCACGGCGGCCGCAGCTATGTCTATCTTCAGATCCATCACCTGGACGAGTCCGAAAACTATGTGGTGGAAAATCACCTGTTTGAAGAGCTGAACGAAAACCTCTATGAAGTCCCGCTCGAATCCGTTCCGGCCTTCGCCGCTGTCGCCCCGGTCTTCCACACCCACCGCCCCGAACCGCTTTTCGTCCTGAATCGCCCCAACATCGCCAACAACCTGAACCCGGATATCCCGATGGGCATCTCGATCTATGCCAACGCCATCGACCAGCTCAAAGACTGCGATAACGTCTTTGACTCTCTGAACTCCGAGTTTGTCCTCGGCCGGAAGAGAATCATGGTCAAGCCCGAAGCCCTCAAAAGCCTGGACGGCGAACCCCTCTTCGACGCCAACGACCTGGTCTTCTACCTCCTGCCGGAAGACAGCTCCAACGGTTCCACCGTCAAGGAAATCGAAGCCAAGCTCCGGACGGAAGAGCACTTCACCGGTCTGCAGGCGGCCCTCGATATGCTGGCGCTGAAGACCGGCCTGGGCCCCAGCCACTGGCGCTTTGATCAAGGCCATATCACCACCGCGACCCAGATCATCGCCGCGAACTCGGAAGAGTACCGGACCCAGTGCAAGCACGAGATCGTCCTGGAACAGGTTCTGATTGATCTGGCCCGCGTTATCCTCCGCCTCGGAAATACCTTCCTCGGCCGGCAGCTCAACGAAGACGTCGAGATCTCCGTTGACTTCGACGAGTCCATCATCGAGGACAAGACCGCCGACTTCGAACGCGACTGCCGCATGCTGGAGCTCGGCGTCCTCGGCAAGGACGAGTTCCGCGCCAAGTGGCTGAACGAGGATCTGAAAACCTCCACCAAAGCAATTGACGAAATCACCAGCGAAGCAAAGCTGTGATCTGCGGGCTAAAGCATCTGCCCGTCATAAATTTTGGGACCAAAGCACCGGCCCCATTTCAAAGGAGAAATCCAATGTCTTTATCCCGTACTGACCTAAAACTGATTGGGCTCAATGATGATCAGATTTCCTCTGTCATTGCGGCCCATAGCGAAACGGTTTCCGCTCTGAAACAGAAGTATTCCGAGCTGGAAACCAAGTACAACAGCGCGAAGGAGAGCGCTGACAAGCTTCCGGACATTCAAAAGGAACTGAATGATCTCCGGAAGGAAGATTACAAGGGCAAGTATGAAACTCTTTTCGCTTCCGTCGAAAAGGGAAAAGCCCGCACTGCCAAGGAAAAGGCAGCCCGTGCCTATTATGAAGGCAAAAACATCAGAGGCGGCAACCTCACCATTGCCCTGCGCGGCACCGACCTGGATCAGCTGCAGCTGGACGATTCCGGCAACCTGGCTGATACTGCGGCCCTCGACGCCCTGGTCGACGGTGACTTCAAACCTCTGGTGGCCTCCGCCCGCCGGACTGTATCCAGCGGCGGAACCCTGTCCGGCCACGCCGAACAGACTGTATCCCTCAATGAAACGATGAACAAAATTCTCCGTGGACAGTAATCAACTCAAAGCCCAACGTAGTGGGTTTGAGTTGAAGAGGAAGACCAGCGTAGTGAATGAGCTTTCGTCACGCCTGACGGAAGCGAACGATACGAAGCTTGGTCTAACGACATGAACCGCCTCATCCGCGGACAGTAATCTACACAAAGAAAAGAGGTAATTATTTGTGAGTGGAATGATTCAGAGAAACGACCTGGCGGGCCTGATTCCCGAACCCGTCGCACGCGAAATCTTTCAGGAAGTGGTGGAGAACAGCGCCGTGCTGAAACACGGCCGCCGGCTCCCCAACATGACCAGCAAGACCCAGAGCATCAACGTCCTGGACATGCTCCCCATGGCCTACTGGGTCGAGGGCGATACGGGGTACAAGGAGACTGCCTCCATGGCGTGGAAGCAGAAGAAGCTCTACGCCGAGGAGCTGGCCGTCATCGTCCCCATCCCCGAAGCCGTGCTGGACGACACCAACTACGACATCTGGGGCGAGGTCAAGCCCCGCCTCGTCGAAGCGATGGGCCGCCGCATCGACGAAGCCATCCTCTTTGGCCTCGGCAAGCCCTCCACCTGGCGCAAGAGCATCGTGGACACCGCGAAGGACTCCGGCAACGCCGTCACCGAGACCACCGGCGCGAACGCGGACCTTTATAAGGATCTGCTGGGCGAAGGCGGTGTCATTGCCAAGGCGGAGGAAAGCGGCTATACCCCGACCCAGATCCTGAGCGCCATTCAGATGCGTGCCAAGCTGAGAGGCGTCACGGATGCTAACAAGCGCCCGATCTTCCTGTCCACCATGCAGCAGGCCGCCCAGTACATGCTCGACGGCATCCCCATGGACTTCCCCATGAACGGTGCCTGGGATTCCACCGAAGCCCTGATGGTGGTGGGTGACTTCCACCAGATGGTCTACTCCATCCGCCAGGACGTGACCTACAAGATCCTGACCGAGGCCACCATCGTGGATCCCTCCAGCCAGAAGGTCATCTACTCCCTGGCCCAGCAGGACATGGTTGCCCTGCGCGCGGTGATGCGCCTCGGCTGGGAGATCCCCAACCCCATCAGCGGCTACCGCGAGAACCTCGGCACCTACAGCCCCTTCGCGGTATACCTGCCGGCATAATGGTTGCAGACTACGCTTTTTATGCTGGCGAATACTACGGGAAGCTCCTCACCGAGGAGGAGTTTCCCGAGTACGCCACCCGCGCCGACGCCTATCTGGATCAGATGACCACCGGCAGGTATGCGTCACCGGATCTCCCCGAAAAGATCCTCCTCGCCGTGAAATTCGCCGAATGCGCCGTCTCGGAACTCTGCCAGCTGATGGCAAGCGACGCTGCCGGCAACCCGTCCATCGAAAAGGAAACCGTCGGCAGCCATTCCGTCACCTACCGGGGCGCAAGTGATTCCGCCTCCGGCTGGGCATCGAGGATCCGTGACGTGATCTGCCTCTACCTTGCCCACACCGGCCTCCTGTATCGAGGCGCGATCCTGCAATTTAAGCTATGATTTCTCCCCATACCGTTTCCCTCATCATCTATCACAGCGATTCTCCTTTCCTTGTGCATCTCCGCGGCGTGATGCTTCAGGCACTGAACGGCCAAAGTGTTCAGCGCCGCGGAGATCAGGAAGAGACGAATTCAAGTCTTTATGTCCCGCTTTCCGTCCACGCTGTGAACGCGGCAGGGGAGTCGCTGACCTTCCTTCCGCCCCTCGAATATGCCCGCTGCACGGATCCGGAAAAGCACTGGACGCTGCAGCCGGAGGGGGAGAGCGCCGGCCGCTGCAGCTTTTTCGTGAAAGGCGAGATCCCGGAAGCCTGCTCTCTTGCCGAAGCCCGCGAGAAATACGATTACGTCTATATCGTCGCCGGCTGGCAGCTCCACGACTACGGTAGCCGCGCGCTGCAGCATTGGGAAGTCGTGAGCAAAGTCTCTTCGAGGTACTACCAGTATGGAAATTAAATCGATCCTTTCATGGCTTTCAACGGCACCCCAGCTCTCCGGCGAGCCCCTCAACTTCAACTATCTTCCCAGCTATTCCGGCTGGTCCCTGATGATCCCGAAAGCCGAAACCCGTATGGACATCCTCAGAAACACCCGCGAACTCTTGCAGCTGAAGATCACCCGGCGCTATACGATCCAGTCCAACGAGGACCGCCTCGCCGTCGTCGAAGCATTGGAAGACCTCGCCGCCTGGGCCAAAGAAAACCCGCCGGAGCATATGCGCCTGAAGGTGAGTGGCCTCCCGGAGTTCACCAGCCGCAACAACTCCGGCATCGAAGACACTTCAATCACGCTAAACATCATGAGAGATTAAAAAACCCCCGGTGATAATCCACCGGGGAATAACGAAAACCCTAATAAATTGTATTTAGCGGGATCATTAGACTATTTCAGTAACCGAGACTTAACAGTTGAGTCTTTTTCGTTTCGTATTCTGCTTCTGTTATTGCCCCTTCATCGAACAGTGATTTGTATTTTCTGATTTCGTCAGCAGGAGAGAATAAGCTTCCTTTCTTAGTCGCCTCAATCTGTTTAGTCAAGTAGTCTACTACATAAGCGAATGCTTGCTCAGATAATTGTGATGTATCAAATGTGAAAGTGTTTTCGTTGAAGAAGTTGCTTTTCTCATTATTCATCAGACTTCCGGAAGTTTCGATTTGTATATATCCCAAAGCAAGACCAGGAGCTTTTACCTGAAATCCAACACAGTCCTGATAGAAGATCGTTTTTCGTCCGTCTGTTGCATTTCCAGTCAATACGGCTCCTAGGGTAACATCTGTCGTGATGATGCATTTATGGGGATAGATATCAATCATTCTTCCTCGGGAGCCCTGTATATGAAATACAGCACCAGGTAAAGCACTTGTCCGAAAGCCCTGCATTTCTTTTTCAAAGTTCTGCTCACGTTGCTCACGTTGCTTCTGAAGCGCTAGTATTTCAGCTTCGGATAAATCATTTACTTTTCCGGTTGATTTATCAAACTTGCAAAATGGGCAAATAGTGACGTTATCATCAATTAATTCATCACAGTTCGGACAATTAACGAAATGCAGATTACCAAGGCCATCTTCTAAATGCGACCGCACCTGATTATCGCAGGCGTTATTATCAAGCAAATCCTGCAAGTAGCTGATACTGTTTTTCCTAACTCGATATAGAACAAGAGAAGAAAAAGCTCGGTTAACTTCTGAATTGCAGCGAGAGCATGCTGGAAAAGACTGATTGTCAAATATGACTGTATCTTTATCAAAGACGCCAAGTTTCTTCCCACAAACTGAGCAATTAGCCATACTTACTCCCTCCTAGATAGCTGGAATGATTAACAGTAAAGATATAGTATCATAATTGACAATGAGTTTTCAACAATAGTTTTATAAATCAAGAACCGCTTTTATTTCATGAAAGGAGGCCACCCATGGCCGCTGATCTTACGTTCAATACCCCCTCGGGCCAGACCATCGCCCGGGAACTTCTCATTGCCTATCTCAACACCGGCACCATTGCCGCCCCGGTCTGGAGCCCCCTCGGCAAGCGCGTGGAGGACAGTTCCACGGAACTCGACTGGGAGAGCGAGATCACCCGCGATATCCTCGGCGCGACCTATGGCACGTTGAAAAAACCGAAGATTACCCAGACCTTCGACCCCTGTGATCTGGACGGAGCTGACGCTGCGCAGGTGAAGATCTGGAACCTGGCGGTGAAGGACCAGGACGCCCAGGCCCTGGCGGCCCAGAACATGCTGATCGTCCATTTCTACGCCGGCGAGAGCACCACGCCATTCGCCGAGCGCTATGCCTCCTGCATGATCGAGGTCACCGGCCTCGGCGGCGAAGGCGGCGGAAACGTGGGCATGCCCATCTCCATCACCTATGGCGGCACCCGCACCACCGGCACTGCGAGCCGCAACGCCGAAACCGGCGCCGTGACGTTTACGGCGTCTTAAGGAGAACACTGTGAAAGAACTAAGGATAAACACCGGCGTGGAGGAATACCTCCTCGCCGGGAAGGTGGCGGTCTCGTTCAACCCCACCGACATGAATTTCCTCGAACGCCTCTCCCGCGCCTTCTCCGAGCTGGATGCCCTGCAGGAGGAGGTCCGGCAAAGCCGTGAAAAAATCACGGACGACAGGGAAGTGTTCCCTATCGCCCGTGAACTGGACGGCAAAATGCGCGGAATCCTGAACGACCTCTTCGGAGAGGAAATCTGCGAACCGCTCTTCGGCTCCATGAACCTCTTCTCCTCGTCTGGCGGCCTGCCGGTCTGGGCCAACCTGATGCTCGCCGTCACGGACGAAGTGCAGGGCGCTCTTCAGGGCGAACTTGCTGCAAGAGAAAAGCGGATCGCCAAGTATGTGGAGAAGTATCAGAAATAAAAAAGAGCCCGAAGGCTCTTCCTTCTCAGATCATTCTAATTCTTCCGGTTTCGATTCCGCTCCACATGCACCGCATATGTAGTATGGCCCAAACGGACCGAAATAAAGGTCTATGCTATGACTATGACATTTGGGACAACTATGCTCAAATGAAAAGCCGCCGGAGACCTTTTCCAGCCAGTCATCATTCAGGATCTCATTTTCGCTTTTGTTATCCATTCTAAAGACCTCCTGTAAAAGTATTCCGTCTGTGTCCATATTATAGCAGGCATCTGTCATGAAAACAATCACCGATTTTCTGTTGATATGTTTGATTTACCCACTTCCGT
>Ga0256405_10011119_pt1 | contig 11605 bp, 11 predicted proteins | sample RumenRJG_02DNA_FD_189096 | JGI IMG/M metagenome (GOLD analysis project Ga0256405, IMG submission 189096) | Bovine rumen microbial communities from Lethbridge, Alberta, Canada - RJG_02 | ecosystem: Host-associated > Mammals > Digestive system > Stomach > Rumen | place: Canada: Alberta...
GATCCGGTTTTAATTGCCATGCAGAGTAATTTTGAGTATGACATGATAAACAATACTCAGCATATTCTAAAACCCTATTTTGACGGTACCACACTACCGTCTGATCCTTATAAAACCCTAAAAGATGGCAATTACCAAAAGGTGTCGGTTCTGATTGGCTACAATACCAATGAAGGCACCATGTTCACAAACCCCAATATAACAGACAGTCAGTTCAGACTCTCTTTAACAAGGCTCTTCGGGCAGGAGAAAGGTGATGAGGTATATGAGTACTTTTCAAAGAAAAAAGGCTCAGACTACAAAAAAGCCTCTGATTTCATGGGCGATATGATGTTTAACCTTGGTATGAAGCTTTTTGCCGATGAGCTTAGCAAAAAGGCAAATGTGTATATGTATCATTTTGCCTATGGGCCTGATGATGTGGACCGGTCAGGCGGAGTAAGTCACTGCAGAGAGCTAAGATACGTCTTTAACAATTTAAAGGATCAGGCTACGGAAAAAGATCATGAGGTTGCTCAAAAGATGCATGAGCGTTTTGTAAATTTTATCAAATTCTCTGATCCAAACATTCATGAAGAGGCTGGTAATAAGGTGAATAACTACCTTATAAAATGGCCTGTGTATGAGACAGATTCTCCTTACGTAATGCGCATTGATTCCTTTATGCGTCCTGAGAAATTTGAATTGAAGGATGAGCTTTTGTTTTTAACCCCATACTTTATTTCAAAATAATAACAAGCATAAGTATCAAATTTGAGATTTAAAATTACAGTCTTAAAATGCTTTTCGTATAATAGGTATATAAGGCTTGATCGATTTTTGAAGATAAATATAAGAGTTAATAATGGCTGACTTTTTTAAGGCTTTAAAGACCTCTGTAATGGGGGCACTGGTATTTGGCTTCACTGTGCAGAGTGCACAGGCTGATATTGTGATCTGGGAAGATGAGAATATGGCTCCTGGTCTTTATCAGGCAGCCAAGGATTTTAAAAAGCAGACCGGTATTGGTGTTACCATTATTGAGCACCGCTATACATATGCTCTTGAAAAGCTGCGTCTTGACGGCCCTGCAGGAGTTGGTCCTGACTTGGTGCTGCTGCCAAACGATCAGGTAAGTTCCGGTGCTGAGCAGGGAATGATTGAACCTATTATGCTTAGCGATGAGGACAAGGCTGACTATCTTCCGGATGCATTAAGAGCTGTTACCTACAAAAAGAATATTTACGCTATCCCAAAATCAATTGAAACCTTAGGTCTTTTTTATAACAAGGATCTGCTTGACGAACCATTTGAGACTTTAGAAGAGTACTACCGCTATTCTCTTGACCGTCAGAAGAACGGTAAGTATGGTCTTATCGCATCCTTTGACGATCTGTATTACGGAATGTCTGTACTTGAGCCTTTTGGAGCTTATATCTTCGGAAAAAAAGATGAAGATGAGTACGATATTTATGACATCGGTCTTAACAATGAAGGTGTGTATAACGCCATAAGCTACATCAGAAAATTCTATGACAGAGGCGCTTTCCCATCTTCACTTTTAGGCTATTACGGTCGTCATGCAATTAACGATCTGTTTACAAACCGCAAGGCTGCAGCCTGTATCACCGGTGTCTGGCAGATAATACCATTTATCAGCTCAGGTGTTAACTTTGGTGTTTCCCCTCTGCCTTCACTGCCAAATGGCAAGCATATGTCTTCCTTCCTGGGTGTGCGTGGTTTTGCTGTTTCCAAGTGGTCAAAGCACAAGTCTGAGGCAATTGAGTTTGCAAAATTCATCAATCAGACAGAGTATGCCATCAAGCGCTTTGAAACGACCTATGAACTGCCTCCTCTAAAGTCCGCTTTAGAGTCTGCTGTTATTCAGAAGAATGAATACGCAAGAGCTTTCGTAATTCAGTCAAAATACTCATATCCAATGCCTTCAGTGCCAGAGACTCAGGCTGTATGGCAACCTTTTTCGGAAGCTTTAAGAGCAATCTATACAGGCAAGCTTGAAATTAAGAAGGGTATTGATACAGGCGTTGAGAATATTCGAGAAGTCATCCGCGACATGTACCGAGATCAGGATGATGACTTTGGTGAGTTATACAAATAATCTTAAAAATGCAGTCACTGAAGACTGCATTTTTAATCTCCGCATATATTTAGAAAAAGTTTATTTGATGCACCGATAATGTCCTTTTTTTAAGAAATATAAGATATAGGTGCAATTTTGTGACTTTACTTTACATCTCTTTCGTTTTTACTGTTAAAATAAAGCTGCTGTTTAATTTATACAGCATTCGTACGACTTTAATAATTTTAATATAAACGTTGATTTTACGAGACTGTCAAAATTTTCCGCAAAGAGTAAATACTGCAGTCTTCACAAGTCCCGTTAATATAACGATAAAAAGGGATATATTTATGGCTAAGGTTCAATCACTTCAGGATCCATTCTTAAACGCTTTACGTAAAGAGCACATTGTTGTTTCAATTTATCTTGTAAACGGCATCAAACTGCAGGGTCAGGTTGAGTCATTTGACCAGTTCGTGGTTCTTTTAAAGAATCAGGTAAGCCAGATGGTTTACAAGCATGCAATTTCAACAATCGTTCCTGCCCGTGCAGTTAATATTGAGACTGCAGATAAGGACGAGACTGTAGAAGCAGAATAATCTTAGATCTTTTACAAAAAGCTGTGATTGTATATTTATATTCAGGTAAGCAGATCTAATGTCCGAAAATAATTTTGAGTCATTAGGTTTGACCTTGCTTGTTGATGTGCAGTTACCAAACCTTCAGTCACAGGATGATTTAAAGGAACTGTATCTCCTTGCTCAGTCAGGGGGAGGGGATGTTGTATATTCAGTTTCATGCAAAAAGGATTATCCTGATCCAAGCACATTTATAGGTTCTGGCAAGGTTTTAGAAGTAGCCGATGCAGTCAGAGCCTATGGGGCTCAGACAGTTATTTTCAATAACAAACTCTCTCCAGCTCAGGAACGCAATCTTGAAAAAGCCTTCGGCGTCAGAGTAATGGACAGAGTCGCTCTTATTCTTACCATCTTTGCCCAGAGAGCCAGAACCTATGAGGGTAAGCTTCAGGTAGAACTGGCACAGCTTCAGTATGAACAGGCAAGACTGGTTCGAGGCTGGACCCACCTTGAAAGACAGAAAGGCGGTTTCGGTTTAAGAGGCGGTCCTGGTGAAACTCAGATTGAGCTTGACAGACGTGCCTTAAGAGAGAAGATAGCCTCAATTAAAAAAGATCTTGAGGTGGTGGCACAGCGCCGAGAGCAGAACCGTTCTTTAAGAAAAAAGAATGCAGTTCCCGTGGTTTCCTTTGTAGGTTACACCAACGCCGGCAAGTCCACACTCTTCAATCGCCTGACCGATTCTGATGTGTATGCTGCAAATCAGCTGTTTGCAACTTTGGATCCTACTTTACGCACAGTCTCTCTGCCGGTGGTAGGCAAGACGGTATTTGCAGATACAGTAGGTTTTATCAGACATCTGCCCCATGATCTTGTGGCAGCTTTCCGCGGTACATTAGAAGAAACTGCGCAGGCTGATCTGCTTTTGCATATTGTGGATGCGTCTGATGAACATAAGGAAGCTAATATTGAGGCTGTAAATGCTGTTCTAAAACAGGTTGGTGCTGAAGATCTTAATACTCTTTTGGTCTTTAACAAGGCAGATCTCGTCAAAGACAGCGCCTGCGATATTGTAAGAGATGAAGAGGGCAGACCTGTCAGAGTTTATGTAAGTGCTCTGACAGGCTTTGGCATTGACAACCTTTTAAAGGCAGTAAGTGAACTTTTAACTGATAATCTGTGCTCATTTACTGTTAAGATAGGTAATGCTGACGGCAGATTAAGAAGTCTTTTATATACAGCAAAAGCTGTGGACAGTGAATTTTATGATGAGTCAGGAACATGCCTTTTAAAGGTAAAACTTCCTGCCATTGAAGCTGCCATAATTGACAGCAAAACTAACGGGCTTCTGTATGCAAACTGTACAGAAGAAAATCGCCCATGGGTGAAAACTAACGAATTTGACTTTGATTCAGTGAATTAGGCTTATGGAAAATAACAACAAAGACTTGATGGGCTGGGATGCCCCTGGTTCAAACAACCACAATGATGAGGAGAAGAAACGCTCTCAGGATAATGATCCATGGGGTCGTTCTTCGCGTTCTTCAAACGATGAGTTCAATTTCTCAAAGTTCATTGATGAACTGATGGAGATGCTGGGATTTAAAAAGAAGGGCTCTGGCTCTTCTGGAAAGACATCAAAATCCAGCTTTAACGTAATTCCTCTTGTAGCACTGATTGTCCTTGGCTTTTATGCCTTTACAGGTTTCTATACCGTAAAGGAGGCTGAGCGCGGTGTGGTACTGCGTTTTGGCAAGATGTATGAAGTGGTGGACTCAGGCTTGAGATGGAAGTTTACAGGTATCGATACAGTCAACGTAGTGGATGTTGAACAGGTTCGTTCAATTCAGTCTTCAGGAACCATGCTTACCGAAGATGAGAATGTGGTTATTGTGGAAATGGATGTTCAGTACCGTATTTCCGATCCGGTTAAATACCTCTATTCTGTAGTAAATCCAGATAACACCCTGTTAGAGGCAACCGATTCTGCCCTGCGCTATGTGGTAGGTCATACTCTTATGGATGATATCCTGACTTCCGGTCGTGAAAAGGTGCGTCAGAATACTCGTGAGCTTTTAACCTCCATTATTGAGCCATATAACACCGGTCTTTCAATTGTCGATGTGAACTTCCTGCCAGCTAGAGCTCCTGATCAGGTTAAAGAAGCATTTGATGATGCTATTGCCGCACAGGAAGATGAACAGCGTTACAAGAGAGAGGCTGAAGCCTATGCCAACGAGGTTCTGCCAAAGGCTGAAGGTCAGGTGCAGCGTATTCGCCAGGAAGCGGAAGGTTACCGTTCACAGGTGGTCTTGAAGGCTGAAGGTGAGGTTGCAAGATTTGAGAAGGTACTCCCTGAGTTTGAGGCCGCTCCAGAAATTACCCGTACCAGAATTTACCTTGAGACCATGCAGGAAGTTTTAGGCAAGTCAAAGAAGATCATTTTAGATGTGCCAAAGGGCTCATCTCCAGTGCTTTATCTGCCAATGCCTCAGGGTGGACAGTCTGCTGTTCCTCAGACAGGTTCTGGCAGTTTTCAGAGCTCTTCAGTAAAGAACAGCTCACAGGTGCAGAATTCAAATTCACAGGAATTCTATCCACCTTTATCATCTGCTGACAATTCCTACGGTACAAATCGCAGAGGTACAAGATAATGAATAAGGCTTTATTAAATTTATTATTGATCCTGCTTTTAGTCTTAGGCTTTGTAGGATACAACAGCATGTATGTGGTAAACGAGGGCACAAAGGGCATCGTTACCCGCTTTGGCAAGGTGCTAAGAGACACTGATGAAAATCTTAACATCGTAAATCCTGGTTTACACTTTAAAATTCCATTTGTAGATCATGTAAAAGCACTGGATGTTCGCATTCAGACTATCAGTTCTTCTGCTGATCGTTTTGTAACTTCAGAGAAGAAGGACGTGATTATTGATTCTTATGTAAAGTGGCAGATTTTAGAGCCAGCTACCTATTACCTTACCACCGCAGGCGGTAACAAGATGCAGGCAGAAGAACTGCTGCGTCGCAGAATCAATAACTCCTTAAGATCACAGATTGGCCGTCTGACCATTCACGAGATTGTATCAGGCCAGAATAACGGCAATGAAAAGGATGATGAGAGCATGTTCGATTCAGTTGCCGCTGATACTGGTGCAAGCCAGTCAAAGCGCGATGAAGTGATGCAGAATGCACTCAAGGATATAGGTGCCTCAGCTAAGGCTTTAGGTATCAAGATTGTGGATGTGAGAATTAAGCAGATCAATCTTCCTCCAGAGGTTTCAAACTCAATTTACCAGCGCATGAGAGCTGAGCGTGATGCTGTGGCAAAACTTCACCGTTCACAGGGTAGAAAGGATGCTGAAGCTATCAAGGCTCATGCAGACCGCGAAGTGGTTGTAAAGATCGCCGAGGCAGAGCGTGAAGGTCGCACCATCAAGGGTGAGGGTGATGCTGAGGCTACCAGAATCTACGCCAGAGCCTACTCTCAAAACCGTGAGCTCTTTGAGTTTATCCGCTCTATGGATGCTTACAAGGCTGCCATATCATCAGGCGATGATGTAATGGTCTTAAAGCCAGAAACAGAATTTTTCAAATTCTTTAATGATGCAAATGGAGCAAAAGCTCAGTAATAATGTATAATGTTCTGTTGGGCAAAAAGTAAATTTCTACCAGAAGAATGTTAGAACGAGGAAGGTCAAATGCCAAATAATGTAATTGTGCTCGGTACACAATGGGGTGACGAAGGTAAAGGTAAAGTTGCCGATTTATTAACATCCAAGGCAAATATTGTTGTTCGCAGTCAGGGCGGCAACAACGCAGGTCATACCCTGGTTGTAGGCTCTAAGAAGGTGGTGGTACGCCTCGTTCCATCAGGAATTTTGCACAAGGAATGTCTCTGCCTTATCGGCTCTGGTGTGGTAGTAAACCCAGGTGCTCTGTTTGAGGAAATTGCTGAGTTAAATGCTGCAGGTGTTGAATCTGTAGAGCAGCGCATCAAGATTTCTGGTGCAGCCTCATTACTGCTCCCTGTTCATCCTGCCATTGACAAGGGTGCAGAGAAGCTTCGCGGTGCCAATGCAATCGGTACTACCGGTCGTGGTATCGGTCCTTGCTATGAGGATAAGGTTGCACGTCGCGGTGTTCGTGTTGGTGATTTATATGACATGGACAACTTCAAGGTTCGTTTAAAGAATCTTTTAGACTACAGAAACTTCCTGTTAAAGAATTATTACAATGAGCCTGAGGTTTCATACGAGTCTGTGCTTTCATACATTGAGGGCATCCGTGACAGACTTTTAGCTATGGTAGCTGATGTTTCAGAAATCATTGCTGAAGGCAGAAAGAACAATCAGAAGATTTTATTTGAAGGTGCTCAGGGTACATTCCTTGACATCGATTATGGTACCTATCCATATGTAACTTCATCTAATACTGTAGCTGGTGGATGCGTAACCGGTTCTGGTGCTGGTCCTCTTGATATTGACTACGTATTAGGTATTGCCAAGGTTTATACCACTCGCGTAGGTGGTGGTCCATACCCAACAGAGTTAAATGACGAAGTAGGTGAAGGCATCCGTAAGAGAGGTGCAGAGTTTGGTGCTGTTACCGGTCGTCCTCGTCGTACTGGCTGGTATGATGCTGTTGCAATGCGCAGAGCTGTTACCATCAACTCTTTAACCGGTCTTGCTCTTATGAAGATGGACGTTTTAGACGGTATGGATGAGGTTAAGATCTGTACTGCCTACAAGATGGCTGACGGTACTGTATCAGACTTACCTCCATTATCAGCTCACGAGTACGAGGGTGTAACTCCTGTATACGAGAGCATGCCTGGCTGGAAGGAGTCTACCTTCGGTGTAACCGAGTGGGATAAGTTACCAGTTAACGCTCAGAACTATATCAGAAGATTAGAAGAGCTCTCAGGTGCCAAGGTTGCAATTCTTTCAACCGGTCCTGAAAGAGATCAGACTATCTACTTAGACGATCCATTCGCTGATTAGTTTTAAGACTGATAAGATTTTAAAGCCTTTCGTCCCGCTGGATGAAAGGCTTTTTTCGCTTTAGATGTCTTGGAATGATAAAAGCAACGGGTGCTTTTAACTGATTAAATTACTTTGAGCGGTTAACAGCTTCATAGGCTAAAGCTGCAAGTGTTTGTGTAAATTCATTGTCAGGCAGAGCTTTTAAAGCTTCCTGAGCTTTTCTGGCTGCATTTAAAGCAAATTCAGAGCAGAACTTTAATGACTCGGTAAGTTTGATAAATTCAATTACAGTATCGAGCCTGTCGTTGTAAATTGCATCCTTTAACTCATCAAGTCTGTCTTGTGGACAGTATTTTAATGACAGGATAAGTGGCAGGGTTACTCTTCCGTCAGTGAGATCTTCACCAATGCTTTTGCCAAGGAGATCGGTGCTTGAGGTGTAGTCAAGCATGTCATCAGCAACCTGGAAAGCAATACCAAGCTGTTTTCCGTATTCACTTAAGGCTCTGATGTATTTCTCATCGGCCTTTGCTTCAATGGCGGCAGCGGTTGTTGCAAATTCAAAAAGAGCACCGGTCTTGCAGTAGATGGTTTCCTCATAATCTGCAATGGTAATATCAATATTACCCTGGTTGTGGAACTGATTGATTTCGCCTCTTACTAAAGTTGCAAGAGTCTGACTTACGATAGGAAAAAGGGCATTGTTTGACAGGTTTTGCAGACACATGAAGGTTCTGGTAAACAGGTAATCACCTGCTAAAACAGCAGCATGATTGCCGTCAGTTTCATTTAAGGTGCTAACACCGCGTCTTACAGTTGCCTTATCAATAACGTCATCGTGGACTAGAGTTGCGGTATGTAAAAGTTCGATAGCGGCAGACAGAGAATAAAGGCAATCGTCATCGAGGGTAACAAGATCCCCTAAGGCGCGTCTTGATAGAATACAAAGACGTGGTCTGATACGCTTGCCTCCGGCGTTGACAACGCGCAGGCACATTTTATTTATCTGTTCTTCTAGATAGGATCCTGTAAGCTGTTCTGAGAGCTTTAACTCTACCTTTGCTAGATCCTCTTTTATAATTCTTGAAACTTCTGGCATACAATATCTCACTAACTTAGGATATTGTAACATTTATTTAGACATTCAATTAATATAAATCTTGAAATTAATGAAATAAGGCATTAAAATCATCAGGCATTTTTAATCGTAATTAATGCGATTAATAGGAATTAATACATTTGGAACAGTTTAGAGACAAATATTTGTGAGTTGAGCATCAAAAGACTTGCAATAATTAATATTTGTCTGTAAAATATTGTCCCATTATCGCCCTAGGGGCACAGTTTTTTTTGTTCGCGGGAGCAGAACTCCTGCATTTACCGGAGTTTGAGCATGTACGCAGTTATTTTTTGCGGCGGCAAGCAGCAGAAGGTTTCAGAAGGCGACGTTGTAAGCGTTGATTTACTGGATGCCCAGGCTGGCACCGATATCGAACTTGATAAAGTTCTTTTAATTTCTGATGGTACCAACATTAAGGTTGGCGCACCTTACTTAGCAGGCGCAAAGGTTACCGCTAAGGTTTTAGGCGCACACGGTGGCGAGAAAGTTAAGATTGTTAAATTCCGTCGTCGTAAGCACAGCCAGAAGGTTACTGGTCACCGTCAGTGGTACACTGATTTACAGATTACTGGTATCAATCAGTAATTTCACAGGAGATAGGAATAAATGGCACACAAGAAAGCTGGTGGTTCCGTTCGTAACGGCCGCGATTCCAATAGTCAGCGTTTAGGTGTAAAGGCTTACGCTGGTGAAGTTGTAACAGCTGGCAGCATCATCGTTCGTCAGCGTGGTACTCACTTCCATGCTGGTGCAAATGTTGGTTTAGGTAAGGATGACTCATTATTTGCTAAGGCAAATGGTAAGGTTGCATTCGTAACTCGTGGCGCTAAGGGCCGCAAGTTTGTTGAGATCGTTGAGACTCAGCAGTAATTCCTAAAGAATTGCATTAAAAAGCCCGCTGATGCGGGCTTTTTTATTGTTGGAAAGTCTATATTATTTTATAATTCCCTAAGTTTTGGAAAAAATGGCATAACGCCATCATAAGGTGAAGAGAGGATTAAATGAAATTCGTTGACGAGGCAATTGTCCGTGTTGAAGCCGGAGATGGTGGCAATGGTATTGTTAGTTTCAGACGCGAGAAGTATGTTCCGCGCGGAGGCCCTGACGGTGGCGACGGCGGTGACGGCGGCAATGTCTTTTTAAAGGCTGACACTAATTTAAATACCCTTGTGGATTACCGTTTTACCAAGTTCCATAAGGCTGAGCGCGGTCAAAACGGAGGTACAGCTGACTGCACAGGCGCAAGAGGTGAAGATAAGATCCTGATGGTTCCTGTTGGTACCCGTGTAACTGACGTGTCAACTGGTGAGCTGATTGGCGATCTGCGCCATGAAGGTGAGGTTTTATGCGTTGCAAGAGGTGGCCGACACGGCTTTGGTAACACTCACTTCAAGTCTGCAACCAATCAGGCCCCACGCCAGAAGACCAATGGTCAGCCAGGTGAGCGCCGTCAGTTAAAGCTTGAGATGCTGCTCGTATCTGATGTCGGTTTAGTGGGTCTGCCAAATGCAGGTAAGTCTACCTTTGTACGTGCTGTATCTGCAGCAAAGCCAAAGGTTGCCGATTACCCATTTACAACTCTGGTTCCATCCTTAGGTGTAGTAAAAACATCTAACGGCCGTTCATTTGTGATTGAGGATATTCCAGGTCTGATTGAAGGCGCATCCTATGGCGCAGGTTTAGGTCACAGATTCTTAAAGCATTTGGAGCGCTGTCGTGTGCTCGTGCACCTTGTGGATGTTCATCCTGTGGATGAATCAAATCCGGTTGATAACGTTATGGTTATCGAAAACGAATTAAAGCAGTATGCTCATGATCTGTATGAGAAACCACGCTGGCTGGTTGCTAACAAGGTGGATTTAGGTACTCAAGAAGAAGCTCAGGAAGCTCTTGATGCCATCACCGAGGCATTAGAAGTAAAACCAGAGCGCACCTTCATTATCTCAGGTCTTAACAAGACTGGCGTTAACGAGCTTATCTTTGCACTGCAGGATCTGGTTGATGAGGTTAAGCGTAAGGAGCTTGAAGCTCCTGAGAAGCCTAAGGCCGAAGAATTCGTCTGGACTGAGCCTGAAGTTAGAGTTCCATCCTTTGACGAGGATGATGATTTTGATGATGAGGACGATGGCCCAGAGTTCATCTACAGAAACTAGTTAAGGATGTAAAAATGGCTCAGCTTGAAATTGTTGTAGCACTTTCTGATAACTTTGTGATTGGTGTCGATGGTCAGATCCCATGGCATTTAAGTGAAGACTTGAAGCATTTTAAGGAAATAACCACATCTCATCCTGTAATTATGGGAAGAAGAACCTTTGAATCAATCGGCAGAGTTCTTCCAAACCGTCAGAACATCATGGTAAGTACAACCTTTGATAAAGAGGTTGAAGGTCTTACTGTTGTTTCCTCTGTAGAAGAGGCTTTAAAGGCCGCCAATGGCGACAGAGTGATGGTGATTGGCGGTGCCAGAATGTATGAGGAAGCCTTAAAAACCGCTAAAGTTCTGCATTTAACCAGAGTGCATACCATCGTAGAGGGAGATACGGTTTTTCCTGACTTTACAAAGTACCCGTTTGTGCTTAAAGACAGACAGTCCTTCCATTCAGAAAAGTGTAATTTTGATTACGACTTTGAAACCTGGGTTAGTTGCAGTTGCGTTAAATGTATAAATTGTTTATAATGCCTCATAATATTTATGAGGTATTGTTGACCTTTATGAATAAAATCATTCCAATTGGACAAGCTGCTCAAATCCTGGGAGTTCATGTTCAGACCTTAAGAAACTGGGAAAAATCTGGAAAACTTAAACCTGATTCAATTTCACCGGGCGGAACCAGGAGATACAATCTTGATAAAATCATTTCCTT
>Ga0256405_10011121_pt1 | contig 11603 bp, 9 predicted proteins | sample RumenRJG_02DNA_FD_189096 | JGI IMG/M metagenome (GOLD analysis project Ga0256405, IMG submission 189096) | Bovine rumen microbial communities from Lethbridge, Alberta, Canada - RJG_02 | ecosystem: Host-associated > Mammals > Digestive system > Stomach > Rumen | place: Canada: Alberta | collected...
TTTATTTTAAATTTTTGTAATTTTGATTATTTTAAATTAAATTTGTAATTTCTAAAATTTAATATTCAGCTATAAATTCCATTTGGCCTTGTCTTCATCTGTAATGATTCTATTGAAGACTTCTTCATAAGCATCGATGACTTCATCGTCCTTTCCTTGTCTGAACAATTCCTTATCAAGCATGTCAAGGGTTTCAGCATCCCATAATCTGCAGCTGTCAGGGCTGATTTCATCTCCCAGGACTATGTTGCCTTCGGCGTCTTTACCGAATTCTATCTTGAAGTCCACAAGAATGATTCCAGCATCCTTGAACATTGCGCTCATGATATCGTTGATTTTAAGTGCTAGCTCTCTGATTTCATCCAGCTCTTCCTTGCTTGCAATTCCAAGGGCAATAGCTATTGCATCGTTCAATGTAGGGTCGTGGAATTCATCTGACTTGAAGTCCATCTGTATAAGCGGAGGATTGAATGGAGCCTTCTCTTCAAATGGGAACTTGCGCACGATGCTTCCAGTTGCGATGTTTCTGACAATCACTTCGATTGGAATCATTTCAAGCTTCTGGGCCTTCATGACACATGGTTCGACAAGCTCGATCAATTGGGTTTTTACTCCTGCCTCTTCAAGGGTTTCAAATATTTTTGATGAGATGATTGAGTTGAAGTATCCTTTCTGTCCCATGCTTTCCTTTCTTGCTCCGTCTCCAGCGGTCATGTCGTCACGGAATTTCACTATGACTTCGTTTTCGCTTTCGCCTTGGTAGACGCTTTTTGCCTTTCCTTCATAAAGTAAGTTTTCAAAATCCATTTTAATCATCATTTTTAATTTTTATTCCTGAAAACAATCGTAATTGTTTTGCTTTAATGGAATAAATAATCATATAATTATAATATATATTTCTTTATTTATTATCATTAATAAATCTAATTTAATTTGCACTTTACATCTATTTTTTTGACTCAGTTTCATTTTTATTTTATCAAATTCCCAGCTGTTACAAGTAAAAAAAGGCCTCTGCTTTTAGAAAATCTTATAAAGTTTTAAATAAAATAAAAAATAAAAAAATTATAAACTGACTTATAATGCTTATTAAATTTAATAAAACAATAAAAAAGCTATTAAAAAGATTCAATTTAACATCTATAAGTTTTTTTAAATCAGGCAAATAATGAGATTTGCTAATTATTTAAAAAGGAATGGTTATCATGTGTGGAATTGTTGGATGTGTATTAAAAGAGAAAAAAGCGGCTCCAATTCTATTAGACTCAATTTCTAAACTGGAATACAGAGGTTATGACTCAGTAGGGATAGCTACTGCGGTGGATAGGAAAATAAACCTTAAGAAAGATGCGGGAAAAATCAAGGAAGTGGACAAAAAGCTCGATTTAAAGGACATGGAAGGCAGTTTTGGAATCGCCCATGTAAGATGGGCCACTCATGGAGATCCAAACAAGACCAATTCCCACCCTCACTTGAACATGGACAGGACAATAGCAGTAGTTCACAATGGAATCATTGAAAACAGCGCGGAAATCAAGGAGGAGCTGATTGGTGAAGGATATAAATTCAAATCTGAAACAGATACCGAAGTCATTCCTCATCTTCTTGATAAATACATGAAGACAGGCCTTGATTTGGAAAATGCATTAAGAAAGGTTCTTGATGTAATTCATGGTTCATATGCCATTGCTGCAATCTGTGTCGACGAGCCTGACAGGGTTGTGGCAACTAGGAAGGACAGTCCTTTAATCGTTGGTATCGGTCATGATGAGTATTTTGTAGCAAGTGATTATCCTGCAATTCTTAAGTACGCCCGTGACATCATCTTCCCTGAACAGGGGGAAATCGTTGTCTTGAATCCTGATGGAGTCACTGTCAAGGATGAATACGACAATGTGATAAACAAGGAGGTAACCACAATCAACTGGTCTCCTGAAATGGCTGAAAAAGGAGGATACGACCACTTCATGATAAAAGAGATAAACGAGCAGGATACCGCCATTCAAAACACCCTCACTCAAAGGGAGAATGTCCAGCAAATCGTTGACGAGCTTAAAGGCGACATCAACAGGGTGGTTTTTGTAGCCTGCGGAACTTCATATCATGCTTCATTGATTGGAAAATACTTGATTGAGCCATTGGCAGGCATTCCAACAGAAGTGCTTCTTGCAAGCGAATTCAAATACTCAGCCCGCACATTGGATGAGAAGACACTTGTGATTTTCATATCCCAGTCTGGAGAAACTGCCGACACCTTGAAGGCGCTGGATATTGCAAACGAGACTTCAAAGACTCTTGCAATCGTCAATGTTGTAGGATCTTCAATGACACGCAGAGCCCAGTATGTAATCCAGACCCAGGCAGGTCCTGAAATAGGGGTTGCGGCAACCAAGACCTATGTAAGTCAATTGACTGCAATCTATCTCTTTGCAGGTCTTCTTGCAGGAGATGAAGAGCTGTTATCTAAATTGGAAAAAGTTCCTGATTATATCAATGAAATCTTAAAGGACTGCGATGTCATCAAGCAATTATCCGTGAAGTACAGGTATGCCAAGGACTTCTTCTATCTTGGAAGAGGATATGCATATCCTACAGCTCTTGAAGGGGCTTTGAAATTAAAGGAGATCACTTATATTCATGGTGAAGGATATGCTGCAGGAGAGCTGAAGCATGGGCCTCTGGCTCTTATAGATAAGGGAATTCCTGTAGTCGTGCTGCTTCCACCTGGAGACAATCTTGAAAAGACCATGAGCAATCTCGAGGAAGTTAGGGCCCGCGGTGCGGATGTTCTTGCAATCGGAGCACGCAAGGACAAGGAGCAGTTCACCCATGCCAAGGATATATTTTTAATCAATGATGAGGTTGATGAGATAATCGCTCCTCTTGTATACATCGTGCCTCTTCAGCTTTTAAGCTATTATGTGGCAATATCCAAGGAAGGAGTCGATCCTGACAAGCCTAAGAACCTGGCAAAATGTGTGACAGTCGAATGATTTTAGAGTTTTTTTAAACTCTATTTTTTTTCTTTTTTCATTATTTTTCAATTTTTTTAATGTATGATTTACTATATATGGAAATATGGTTATTTTGTTCTTGTTTTTTGATTTTAATTGAAAATATTTATTAATGATGAAAAATAGACTATTTTTACAATTTAATTATTAAAAAATATTTAAATAACCTAAAATTTGATATTTAATTGAAAACTAAATTTCACAAGATAAAATCAGGAATTCATTTTGAATTCCTTTTTTTATTGATTATTTTATTAGTTTTTATGAAGACGAACTTTTTTTTAGATGGAATTTCTTTTTTTAATTTCTTTTTTTTCAATGAAAAATATGTTTGATTTTTTGCTTTTTTTTCAATTTTTTAATGTATAGTTTACTATATATAAAAATATGATTATTTTGTCCTTGTTTTTTGTTTTAGATTGAAAATATTTATTAATAATGAAAAATAGACTATTTTTACAATTTAAATTATTAAAATCATCTTTAAATTATTTTTTTTTACTTTGTATTATTTCTCTAATCTGAATCAATATTGATTTTAAATTGTTAAATTATTATTTATTAGTTAAATTAGTATTTGTTTGTTAAAATAATATTTGTTTGTATTTTTATTTGTATTTAAAGCAAAAATATTTAAGTAATGATAAATATAATCGTTTTAAGAAAAGTTTAATGAGGTGTTTTATGGAAACAGCTGAAAATTTATTTAAAAAACAATTCTCAAGTCCTCCTGATAGTCATAATATTGTTTTAAAATATTGTCAGGATGTGATAGTTCCGAAATATGAAGATGTTTTATCATGTACTTTTATCAATCCTTCTAAAATTGAAGGAATTGATATGGAATATTTTTTCAGAGTTAAAAAAGAAGTATCTAGTGATGAGTTGCTTGATTTAACTTTAAAAGTTAATGATGATTTTTGCGATTTTTGTGATAAAAATAATATTTCATTGAATTTTGAGAGAATTTATGTATTTTTGAATAGGTGATAATATGTATGGTGGTGATTTTAACTCTTTTAAACAGGTTTATTTATTAAAATAGATTTATTTGTTATTTTATGTCTATTTAGATTAAAAATATCTAAGTATGAGAATATAATCGTTTTAAGAAAAGTCTATGAGGTGTTTTATGGAAACAGCTGAAAATTTATTTAAAAAGCAATTCTCAAGTCCTCCTGATAGTCATAATATTGTTTTAAAATATTGCCAAGATGTGATAGTTCCGAAATATGAAAATGTTTTGTCCTGTACTTTTTTCCAACAGTCTCCGCTTGAGGGAATTGATGTTGAATACTATTTTAAAGTTATGGATACAGTATCTTCTAAAGAGTTGAATGATCTAACCACCAAAGTCCATGATGATTTCTGTAATTTTTGCGATGAAAACAAGATTCCTATGGATTTTGCAAGAGTTTATATAATTGTTAACAGGTGATTTTCATGTATGGTGATGATTTTAACTCTTTTAAACCTGTTTATTTTTTTGAACTTTCCAATGAATTATATGAAAAAATGGATGCTTTAGATTCAAATAACTCTTCTATTCAAAGGACTATTGTCTCTCGATTGTATTATGCAGCATTTCTGCATGCTAGATCATGGTTGGTATTAAATGAAAATTATGAGTCTCATTCTGCAGGGGATCATTATTATATTCCTCAATTTATAATGAAAGCTGAATCTTTATCCTTTAAAACCAGGGAAAATATTAAGAATATGCTTATTTCTCTTAAAAATAATCGTCATTATTGTGATTATGAGTTGAATAATGAATTTTATAGTTATTTGCCTAACCGCTACAAATTTTCCTTGGATGATCTGATTGATTTTTCTGATTATATTATTAGAACTTTAAAATAATTCTTTTTTGTTGAGGAATATATTTTTTCCTTATTTTTCAATTTTTTTAATGTATGGTTTACTATATATTAAAATATGCTTATTTTGTCATTGTTTTTTGTTTTAGATTGAAAATATTTATTAATAATAAAAAATAGACTATTTTTACAATTTAAATCATTAAACTCATCTTTAAATTATTTTTATAATCGGATATTATTTTTATTTTTCTTAATTAATATTGATTTTAAATTGTTAAATTCATATTTATCTGTTAAATTAATATTTGTTTGTTAAAATAATATTTATTTGTATTTTTATTTGTATTTTAAGCAAAAATATTTAAGTAATGGCAAATATATTCGTTTTAAGAAAAGTTTTAAATAAAATTTAAATGATGGAATAAAGTCAATTTTTAATAGGAGATAAATCATGCTGTCTGAGATGGAAGTGAAGAACTTTAAAAGTTTCAAATATTTTAAAACCAGATTCAATAGATTCAATGTGATGATTGGTCCTAATGCTTCAGGTAAATCCAATTTTTTTGAAATATTCAGATTCTTAAAAGATATTTCCAAGAATGGTTTGTATAGGGCTGTCTATAAGCAGGGAGGAAGCAAATACATTACCAATGTGAATTTGGATAATGATGTTTTAAGCATCAAGCTATTATTTGATTATAATGGCAGATTTTCAAGCTTGATTGATGAAAACGAGAAGATTGCAATTGAATCAGATTCAATAATTTACAATTTGGAATTGGATTTCTCTAATGATGATATCAAAGTTCTAAGTGAAAAAGTGGAATTTCATTGCAGATTTTTCAAGAGGGAGTCATTATTATGTGAAGATGTATTGACTATTGTCAACTCTCAAGGAATGATTAAATCTTTTTTACGAACAAGCCATGAGATAATGGTTGAAGACATAATTCCCCTTCAATTATTGAATCTGATTAATGAAATGTCTTCAAAGGATTCTTATTTCACACTATTGCACAGTCCACTTGCCAATCTCCCATTTCCATGGGCTTTGCTTTTGTTTGATTTTAACTTTTATAATCTCGACCCTTTAAAATCAAAAAGCATTACAAAAAATTTTGATAAGTCCTATTTAAGCGAAAATGGTGATAATCTTGCCATAATCCTGAAAAACATTTTAAATACTCGAAAAAGAGAGTTCATGAACTTGTTGAATGTTTTGATGCCTTTTGTTGGTGATGTTGAGGTGGAAAAATTCGCAGACAGTTCCATGGCTTTTAATTTAAGTGAGAATTTTTCTAAAAATCACTTTCCTTCCTCGTTTATTTCAGATGGGACAAGCAATATGATTGCTTTAATCATAGCATTATATTTTGAAAACAATAATTTTATTTTCATTGAGGAACCTGAGAGAAACATTCATCCCAATATGATTTTGAGTCTTATTGAAATGATGGAGGAGGTTTCCTTGAAAAAACAGATCTTTGTTGCGACTCACAGCGCTGAATTTTTAAGACAGTCTCATGATGATGATATTTACTGTATCTGCAGAGATATGGAGGGATTTTCCATAGTTTCAAAACCTACTGATGAGGAATACATTGCGGATTTTCTAAAGGAAATGGGTATTGAAGACTTGTATCTGAATGGAATCTTGAATATTTGATTTTTTAATAATTGAATTTTTATTGATTTTGCATTCTTTTAAATTTAATTTTTATTCATATTCCATTTCAGTATTTTTTTTAAATTTACTTATCTTTTGTAGCTTTTATCATTGTTTTTTGATTCTTTTTAGATCAATCTCTCTTTATTATTTTCAACTTTTCTAAATTTTTCTGGTGATTAGATGTTTAAATTATTTTATATTTTTGTAGAGGGGAGTGATGATAAGCGATTTTTTGAAAATTTGATTGTTCCTAAATTATATGAAAAATATGGGAACAAATGTAAGATATTTGTTATTCCTTACCAGCAGCGTAAAAATGCCGATATAAAAAACAATATTGTTAGATATGCTAAATCAAACAATATGAATTATGTATTTCTTGCAGATTTGGATTCTGTGAATTATTCATCATTTAAAGAAAAGATTAAGCATTGTCAGGACATATATCCTGACTTGGATTATGAAAAGATTTTCATAGTGGTTGAAGAAATAGAAAGCTGGTATTTATCTGGAATTGATGATGCAAAAGATATATATTCTGAATTTGAGATTCCCGATTGTACTGATGATATCAGCAAAGAGGATTTTGAGGAGATGATAAGAAAATCCACTAAATTTAATTCTAAATTGGAATTCATGGAGCAGATATGTAGGGACTTTGATTTTGATAAAGCTGTAGAGAGAAACACTTCTTTGAAATATTTTTTAAAGGAATTGAAATTGCTTTAATTTTTAAACAGCTATTTAAAAAACTATATTTCATTCATTTCACAGGTAATATGCATTCAAGTCTTTTGAATGCTTTTCAAACTCTTCCACCACATGATCGCTGTGTGTGCTTAAGACAACATTCACTCCATTCTCACTTGCCTTGGAGAGATATTCGGCCAGAATGCATATGCTTTTTTTATCAAGATGATTCTCAATGTCATCGATGATTAGATAATCTCCGGAATTTATCACATGCTTGATGTGGAAGACTATATTTGATAATTTCTTCAAAGAATCTGATGCCAATGATGTATTAATCAAATCAGATCCTGTTTTATAGTAAAGACTATCATTTTCCTTGACTAAGTGTGTGTTTAAAACATCCTTTTCCAAATCTAATCCAATTTCATAAAGCGGAGATTTGATATTATTATCCAGTATGAATTTGGCAAAATCTTCATTCAATTCGTCCAGGAAATATGAGGTTGAAGTTTCAAAGATCTTGTTCAGGACGGCCTTTGCGAAATTTGAGTAAAAGAATATGAAATAGAAATCATAGTCCCTTCCATTCAATGAGTCTATGTATTCGGAGTTCATCCTCACTTCAACTTCATCTTCAAAGTGGATTGACAAGAGGGGTTCATTGCCGCTTTCAAGGTCGATGTTTATGTAGGGAAAGTTTTCAATCTGTGTGTTCTCATAGCTTGCGTTTCTGTATGAGAATTTGAAATCTTCTGTTCCCTTTTCTATTTTTTCTCTCTTGTCTGATTTGATCAAATCTTCAATTCTGGTGTGATATGTGTTTTCAAGCTTTTGAGAGAGGCATATGTTTGCAAGATTCTGTATTCCCTCCTTGTACATCATGTCGAAGTCGTCCATTCGTATTTTGAAAGGTTCTGAAATCATGGAAGGATTTGTGTCAATGTACTCTATGAATCCGCTCATGAAATCGTTGAAGAACTCCTGATTTATGCTGTTTTTTAAAATTGTGGCTGCTGTAAAACTTAATTTTGAGCTATTGAGTTCTGGATGCTGGTTGTTTATGACTGAGTTCAATGAATTTATTAGTTTCAATATCATTGTTTTTCCAGTGTTGTTGGTCCCTTTTATGATGGTGAGGGGCTTTATTTCTATTGCAGCCTCATCGATTGGTCCGAAATTGATCAGGGATAGTTTTAACATTTTTTCCATTCCTTTATGCAGTTTAGTGTTTTGATTAATCCAGATTGTCGCTTCCTTTTATGGCTTTTTTAAGTCTGAAGCTGATGTATTGTGTTCCTCCGCGCATGACCCTCTTGAATTCCGTCCAATCCAGATTTGCAAGGAAAGTCTTCACAATATAGGCAAAAGAGAAGTAGTACTTGCTCATGAGGTCGTCCCTCAGCTTTTCAATTTCCTTGTGGTCTGCATAAGGATAATCAACCAGGCAGTTGAGATAGCCGTCTTCATTCAGCCATTTTGAATAGTCTTCTGTAATCAGGTAGCCATTTTTCTTGGCCCATTCGTAGAATCCTGTTCCAGGAAATGGAACTGACTGCTGGAAGAAGCACATGTCTGGATAAACGCTTTGTGCAAACTTGTATGTTTCCTGGATTGTATCCAGATTGTCTCCAGTGAGGCCTATCATGAAGCATCCGAAGACCTTTATGTCAAGTTTTCTGGCGTTTTCTGCAAAGGCTCTTGACTGTTCGAGGGTGATTCCCTTCTTGATTTGATTGAGGACATCCTGATTTCCGGATTCATATCCGCAGACAAGCAGCCTGCATCCTGCATCCTTCATCTTCTGCATTGTTTCGAATTTAAGGTCGACTCTTGTATTGCAGCTCCATACTGGTTTGAGGCCTCTTTTGATGATTTCATCGCAGAAATCGATGACTCTGTTCTGGTCTACTGTGAATGTGTCGTCTTCAATGAAGATCTCCTTGATTTGAGGGATTTCCTTCAGGATGTATTCGAATTCATCAGCCAGGTCCTTCACGCTTCGGGTTCTGTATATTCTTCCTCCCATTGTTGAAGGATAGCTGCAGAAGTTGCACTGGTTCGGGCATCCTCGTGAAGATACGATTTGTATCATCGGCTTCTGGGCAAATGCATAGGCATAATCATCGAAGTTCAAGAATTCCTGATAAACCTTGGAGACATATGGCAGGGAGTCCAGGTCATCCAAAGGCTCTCTGTCTTCTGTGTGTGCGACTTCATAGCCTTGAGAAAGGTCATAGTCCTTTAAATTTGATATGTCTTCTCCTTCATCGTTTACTCGATAGGAAACTCCTCTGACCTTTGAAATATCACCTGTTTCGATTATTTCCCCAACTGTGTAGTCGTATTCCTGTCTTAAAATGTAATCGATTCCCTCGCATGCTCTTAATACCTCTTCAGGCAGTATTGTGGCATGGGTTCCTCCAATAAGGATTTTTGCACTTGGATAAGCAGCTTTTATGGCGTTTATCACTTCATAGTCATAAGCACATGTAGGGGTTGTTATCTCGGCCATTATGTAATCAGGGGCAAATGATTTCACTTCTTCGATTGTGTCCTCGGTTGTGTATGCCTTTGTTATGCAGTCCACTAATTTGCAGTCATGGCCTTCCCTCTGGCAGACTCCAACACAGTATGCAAGCCAGTATGGATAGTACAATGTTCCTGACTTTGTCTTTTCCGGCCATCTGCTTGCACGGCTTATGTTGAATTTGTATGGCAGGTTTAAGAATAGAATTTTCATATTTATCATCAGAATTTTTAAGTAAAACAAGATTTTTTACAAATCTTTTTATGTAATTTTATATAAACTATATTTTAAATTTAGTATTATATAAATTTAAATAATTATTAATTTGATACAAATAAAAATAAATTCAATAAGAACCATACTTTTATTAAAAGTTATTCGATTATTTTTCATGATTAATTTCAAGATTGCGAGGGATTACCATTAGCCAGTACAAAATAAGCGTCATCATTCCTGTTTATAATGGAGAAAAGTATTTGAAGAATGCTCTTGACTCTCTTTTAAACCAGACAATAGGATTTGAAAATCTTGAAGTGATAATAGTAAATGATTGTTCCCGTGACAATTCCAAGGAGATTATTGAAGAATTCAAAATGGAAAATTCTGTTTCTAATGAATCCTGCTCTTCCAATATCATTACCATTCACTTGGATGAAAACATCGGTGGGGCATACGGACCTCGTAACATTGCCCTTCAACATGCAAGCGCCGATTATCTGATGTTTCTTGATGCTGATGACTCATTTGAAGAGGATGCTTGTGAGATTCTTTATAATAAAATAAATGAATACGATTGCGATATTGCCTTTGGAAGATACCTTCGCCATTATCCTGAGAAGAATATTGTTCGAAAGTCATATACTCCATATGATGAAACACTGGATGTGCCTTATCTGGATGATCTTGTAAATGGAAGCAATTTGAATGGATTTGCCGGTTTCGTTTGGAGATATTTCATCAGCTATTTCTTTTATGGAAGATCCATTAAAAGAGATGATAATCATGAGATTTACATCAAGGACTTGAAGCTTGAGAATAAAGAGGACATAGCCATTTTCAAGATGCTTCCTTCATTCTGGACGAAGATTTATAAAAGAAGTCTGATTTTGGATAATGATATTGAGTTTCCTCCATTCGTTTCAGCTGAAGATTTGAATTTCCTTCTTCTCGCTTCATTTAATGCCGATGGAATCCTTTTTATCAATGACAAGGTTGTTTATAATTATTACATGCGGCTTGAAGAGGAGGAGAAGTCAATTACCAAGAATATTAATTTCAGACTTGTGGATGATTCCCTAAAGGCTTATAGGATGGCTTCAGAGATTTGTGATGAGTATGGAATCAAGAACAAGGATCTCTTTTTAAATCCTTATCTTTTGAATTGGATCAGTTTATATTTAAGCAGGGATAATAGTGGGGAAGACAATAGAAAATTCAAGAGTGAAATTGACTTGCTTAAAAAAGGTAAGAAGCCTGGAATCAAATACAGAATGATTTTAGGATTTATTGGATTGCTTTTGAGGTTTAAATCCTGATTTTGAATATCTTGAAACTTTTTTAAAATCTTTTAATTTTTATCAAATATTTAAATGATGTTATTTAATATATTAATAACTAAAATTAACTATTTTTTTACTTATAATTCGAGATGTAAAAATGAAATATGATTATTTAATAGTAGGTTCCGGCCTGTTTGGTTCTGTATTTGCACATGAAATGACTAAAAAAGGAAAAAAATGTCTTGTTATCGAAAAAAGGGACCATATTGGTGGAAATGTCTATACTGCAGAAGAACATGGCATAAATGTGCATAAATATGGTGCCCATATATTCCACACTTCAAACAAGGAGGTTTGGAACTACATAACTCAATTTGC
>Ga0256405_10011123_pt1 | contig 11599 bp, 8 predicted proteins | sample RumenRJG_02DNA_FD_189096 | JGI IMG/M metagenome (GOLD analysis project Ga0256405, IMG submission 189096) | Bovine rumen microbial communities from Lethbridge, Alberta, Canada - RJG_02 | ecosystem: Host-associated > Mammals > Digestive system > Stomach > Rumen | place: Canada: Alberta | collected...
AGTGAAAAAACTTTCAAAGGCGGTATTACTGATAAGCAATTCCAGTGCCTTTTGGATTCCTCATATCTTGATACAATCGTTATGAATTGGCTTTGTTCATAAATTATTTACTCATTCAAAAACCCTGTAGAATATGCAGGGGAATCCGTTTTGTCGGGGGAACTACACGGAAAAGCTTTTTCGGATCTCTTGTAACATGCAGAGGGACAGTCCGTACAAGAAGGAGTAGTCGTCAGCTTGCCGGACATAACTGCCATGGAAGGAACTTTTTGTTTTGCAGGTGAAATCTTCCTCTGCTGACCAAAAAAATAAGTCCGGAAGCGTAGGAGTTGATGCTTCCGGACTTGTGTCACTTTTGCATGAGGTTCAGTGTTTTGACTGACCGCCCTTGTTCTGATGTGCCTTTTTCTTGCCCCGGTTGTTTTTATGCGGTTGATTCTGACTGTTTTTCTTTGTCGGGGACTGCTGTTTCGTGGAGTTCTGAGAGGCAGAACTCTTTTGTGCGTTTTTAGTTTTGGAAGTTTCGGCTTTAGTGTTTTCCGGCAAATTCTCTTGAACTGCTGTTTTACGATCCTGTCCGGAAGTATTTTCGTCGTCTGTTTTGTTAACTTCCTTTGAGGAAGTTTTACCATCAGCCTGTCCGGAGGTTACTTCCGCTTTCTTTTCTTCCGGCTGCTTCTGTGTATTGGCAGAGGAGCGAATCAATTCATCGTCTTTCTGCATTTTAAGAAACTTCTTTTTCAGTTCAACGGACAGGTACGGACGGATCATGCTGAAGGTTTTTTCGTTGGGGGTCAACAGAAGAACGGCAGGTTTTTTTCGGACTTTATCATGAATAATAAAATAATAAGTGGACAGATCATAATCATCAGCGGCAGCATGAAGCAGGTTCGGATATTTAGACGGATCTATGGTACGTTTCCCGGTATCGGGATCTATATACTTGCCGATATCATCAATATTTTTTACATCGAAGTAAGTGACGTTACGGCGTTTTGCACGACCTTTGATTTTTGAAATACGCAGTTCTCCAAGCACAAAGGTGTATTCATATTCCACACGGGAGTGCTTGATAATATAGTAGATCAGATAGCAGCCGAGACCGAACATTACCAGAATCAGCGGGAGCAGCCAGTCTGCAACCGTCACCATCAGAATAACGCCGACTACGATAGAAGTGACAATGGCGATCAGTCCAACCACCAATTTTGTGACGGTTGAGGTAGACATTTTGCGTTTGACAACTTGCTCGTAGTAAGAGTCGATGTTATCGACAGAAATATACTTTTCCATAATTTTTACACCTCAAAAAATAATGATATCATATTATATCACGAAATTAATAAATATTCAAATGTTATTTTTATGAACTATTGCTATGATTGGCGCTGAAACTGTAATTGTATAGAAACATTTCACAAAAAATAAGGTTAAATTGAATTTAAGAGAGTATAATTGGCGAAAAAACAGAGAAAGTAAAAATTCTTTTACAAAGACATAAAAAGTATGCTATAATAGACACGTGACAAAAAATGTGTTCCGGATAATCATAAAACACAAGGAGAAGACAAAATGCAGATTGCTATTTGTGATGATGATAAAATATTCCGTGAAAGTCTGAAAACACAGATTGACGCTTATCGTCTGGAAAAACGAATTGCAGTTGACGTTTATGAATACGATGAACTGCAGAGCCTGTTGTCAGCCGAAGTGGTGTTTGACATTGTTTTTCTGGATTATTATTTTGAAAAAAGCAACGGGCTTGATGCTGCCAGAGTGCTTAGAAAAAAGAATTTTAGCGGTACTATTATTTTTATTACTTCCTTTCCCCAGTTCGTATATGATTCCTTTGAAGTGCAGCCTTTCCGTTTTTTTGTCAAACCGTTGTCAGACGAAAAATTACGGGCCGCTTTGGATCATTATTTATCCGAACACCGTCTTTTGAGCCCGATTCTGATTGTTCAGGACGGTGAACAAGTGACAATAGACGCTGATAAGATTCTTTATCTTGAAGGAGACGGCAAATATACGCTGATACGCACTGCCGAAAAAACATATCACAGCTCAAAAACTTTATCTCAGGTACAGGCAATGCTGCCGAAGCACTGCTTTTACAGAATACATAAGTCTTATGTGGTGAATATGTACTGTATTTCGTCAATTCAAGGCTGCGAACTGCTGATGATCAACGGTGAAAAGGCGTGTATCGGACGAACCCGTCTGGCAGATTTTAAGAAATGCTATATGGAATTTGTTAAAAACTATTATGTAAGGTTATGATGCTTATGATGAAGTTTGTCAGCATAACGGAACTGCTGATCTATCATACGGTAATGCTCTTGCTGCTGACTCGTGTTTTCGGCGCCAAAAGCAGCAAAAGGTCGATTGTCTTGTCATATCTATTGACGATACTGCCGCCTGTTGTATTTGAGCTGGCTGTGTCAGACACGATGGTTTATTTTATACCGGCAGGAATGCAGCTGGTGCTGATGCCTGTTTTCGTATTGTTGTTTGACGGCATACGGCTGCGGACTGTTTTTTCTTTATATGCCGTTATTTTTCTGGTGTGCCTCATTCTGACGTCATCTTTGCTGATGGTTTTCCCTGACGAAGAGTGGATTGAACTGCTTACGGGGCTGGTGATCCATTTTGTGATCCTCGGCATTTGCATTGTTATTTGCTGCACCCGCTTGCGAAACAGGGTTAAAATGCTGGTGGAATGGACGCCTGTCAGTACGAAGAGAATCCTTCTGATACTGTTGTTGGGCAATACAGTTCTGGCAATGGCTATTTACCGTTTGAGCTTCTATAATAGTCCGACCCTGCTGAATTTTATCAAGTTTATTTTTATGGTACTGCTGATGACGGACGGTGTGGCTGTTTCAGTATTGCTGATCTATGCGGTAACCAACAAAAGAGTAAAAAAAGTGGCAGATCACTATCAAAAACAGATTGTGATTCAGGCGGATTATTACCGAAAGCTGTCGGAATCTAATTTTGAGCTAAGGCAGTACCGTCACGACTCAAGCAATATCTGCATTGGGCTGGAAAAACTGCTGGAAGACGGCAGAACCGAAGAAGCGCTGACAGTGGTCAGAAATCAGATGAAAAAATTGAAGTCTGTTCAAAAAGGGTTTGATACCGGCAATGCGGTGGCAGATGCATTGTTATCGGACAAGTGTTCAAAAGCCCAGAAGCAGAATGCCGAAATACAGTTTGAGGGAATGCTTCCGGGAAACGCTGTCTCCCCCACCGATTTGTGCGTTATTCTGGGCAACACACTGGACAATGCTATTGAAGCCTGTGAAAGAATCGGGGGACAAGAGAAAAAGATCATCAGCATTAACAGTCAGTGTAAATGCGGATTCCTGTTTATTGAGATTTGCAATCCTGTGGCAGAGCCTGTTGCTATTGAGGATAAGATTCCGCATACCACAAAAGCGGATAAAACAGAGCATGGGTTTGGACTGTTTTCATTGTTACAGGTTGTAAAGTCCTATGGAGGCAGTATAGTGTGCAGTTGTGACAATCTGACTTTTTCTGTCTGCATTTCTCTGGAACTGCGCCGGAAAAAGGGGCTGCAGCAATAACGGCAGCTCCGGCTGATGGATATACAATAACAAACAATAGCATATAAAAAAATCCCGGTCACTGCACAGTGGAATGTATATTTACAGGGGGTGTAAAAACCATTGCAAAATACTGTGTAGCGCCGGGAAATATGGAAACATACTAAAGTATGCTGCCACCGATGTAAATATGTATGCAAATGGAATTGTTTATTTAATTTAATGAATCACACAATTTTGTGATTGCTATAGACAATTCTATTCACGAAAGCTTATATAGTATACCAGGTTTTGTCAAAAAATGATATGCACATAGGAGTGAACGGTTATTATTCAGGAGTGAACAGAATATTCATCTCTCTGCTTGACGGCAAGCCGGATATTTTCCGAAAAGAAAAAAATAGAGTCCGATATTCACGATCACATTTTTTGCGTATTGTAATACTATATTCCCCTGATTGACGGCGGTCAGATACCCGTTAGAAGCTGCCGGAAAAGGCTGCTCATTTGTTTGCGTGTATTGTCATAAAAAATTATTTAAAAAACACTTGCTTTTTTTCAAAGAGTGTGATATATTATTAAAGTGTTCTGAAAATAGTTCTGACAAACAAATGGAGAGTTGTCCGAGCTGGCCGAAGGAGCACGATTGGAAATCGTGTAAACGGCAACAACCGTTTCGAGGGTTCGAATCCCTCACTCTCCGTCATCAAAGAAACCTCTTTTGTCTACCAAAAGGGCAAAAGAGGTTTTCTTTTTTTGTGCCATTGACAGATTATGATATAATTACAATAACGACATTCAGCAAGAAGCTCTGTTTGTTTTAGCAGGAGGTCAAGATGAAGGATTCCGGGTCTCATAACAAAATAATCAGATATGTTTGCAAGGATATTCTTTTGCCCGCAGGTATATTTCAAAAGGGTACTTCGAGAGTGTATTTTGACGATAATGGTTATTTCCTAACAATGATTGAATTTCAACCTTCTTCATGGTCATGCGGTACTTATTTGAACATAGGGCTCAGTTTTTTGTGGAATGAACGCGACTACTTTGCCTATGATTTTACGCCATTTATTGGTGCCAGGGCAATGGACTATGTTGCATGTCAAAACGACGAGCAATTCGAACGCGCTGTCAAACAATATGCAGAAGCAGCATTAAAGCATGCGCTGATTTTTAGAAATCTTCGCAATATCGACTACGCAATACAATACTTTGAAAAATGGAAACAAAAAAGAGAATCGAGCACGATAATACTTGAAATGCTTAATAAGTTCGATTCCGATGAAGTACAATCAACGATTAAACGGACGAGAGAATTTTGGCACAGCAAGCCGTCCATGAAAAAGATGCCATACGATGCAAAATTCGACAACTGAATAGTTGATCGATCAATATCGGCTTGAAATACTCTCTCAGGAATGTCTTTTAGGCGTTCTTTCTATGGTTTGGTGTACTTTTGCGCGCTCTTTCACATCAAAGAAACCTCTTTTGTCTACCAAAAGGACAGAAGGGGGTTCTTATTTCAATCTTTCTTGCTATAATGAAGAATGTAAAGAAAATGACAAACCGAATTACTAATGAAGGAATCATTCGTATGGATAATACTGAGTTGCTTATCCTCCTTGAGCAAATGAAGCTTGATTTAAATGTAAAGAATTCTGCAGATTCTCTTTCATGGGCAGCACACAGGAAAGCTGAGAAGTTGAATGATTTCACCTTGTTCCCGATGCTCTGTGATTTGATTCGGGAAAACGAAGGTAATAATCATAAAGAGCTGCGAAGAAACATATATTTTGTGATGGGCTGTTTACTCCGAAAGAAAATGATAGTGACGTATTGTCAGTATTTGATCGATCGGCTTGGGATTGAGACTGACAAATACACATTAGCATTAATTCTTAATCAAATTGCGCGCTTAAGTATTCCAAGAGAAGTCAATATGGATTATGTCATCAAATGCAGCAAAAATGACAAATGGCTCGTCCGACATAGTGCAATCACCGCTTTACGAGCTTCTGATTCGGAATCGTGCAGAGAGGCGGCGCGCTATTGGGTAAAACAAGTTGACGAAAAGATATATAAGTATGAAATAATATATGCAAACGCATGTCTGAATGAAATCGGTGTCATGGAAGATATCGAGCTGTTGGATATCCATACACATTCCAGAATCAGAGATATAAAAGACAGCGCATTGTATGCAATAGAAGCAATAAAAAGAAGATGTGTTGCGAACTGATACATTCCCATTTATTGAGGCGGCAGACACGTATCATTTAGGCGCTTTTGCCTTGATTATGTATCATTTGGGCGCTCTTTCACATGAAAGAAACCTCTTTTGTCTACCAAGACAAGAGAGGTTTTTCTTTTGCATAGAAACAGGTGTTTCTACAACATGTATCGTAATACAATAAATGCTCGTTGACAATCAATATATACTGCCCTATAACCAATCACCGATGTCCCCCGGGTCTCGCCTGCCGGGTGCGTGACCGCACCGGACGAATATGTTCCGGTAACGATTTTTACATAGTCGCTTAATATGCTTCAAAAACGAAATCGACAGTGGAGGCACTCCGCCGGTGCTTCTGCTTCGCAGAGGTGTCCACTGGACACCCGCACCCTCTTAGGCGGCGGGTGCCATTCGGTGATTGGTTATAAATGTTACTGAAATGTTGATCGTCAGATCGTCCAACCGGAAAGGCTGAAGCGATGGAAAGTGCGTTTATTCCGTACTTTTGGGCAGAGCAAACCGTATTTCGGTGCCTTCGGTTTTCAGCGATAATAAGTGTCCGCTGCCGTCACAGGTCAAAATCGGTGAATCAGTGTGTTGATCCGGCACGAAAGTAAACGTGTTGTCTTCGTTTTGTCCGGTGCAGAGCAATTCTGCCTTGGACAGTGTGTCAAATGCAGAGAACACCCGGACAGCAGGACTGTTCTCCGGCAGAAGGCACATTCCCTTGCACAACAGGGAGCCTAAAGAAAAGGAATAATTGCCCGACCCACGAATGACGGAAAAGCCGGCAAGAGATTCCGGTGCCGTAAAGGTCAGTGATGCCGTATTCTGATCCACATATTGAATATGGCACTGATATTCTGCATGATCACACTGTACAGAAGCATCTGTATCTACTGCAAAATGAGGCGTGGGACACACAGGCTTGGTACTACAGCCCGACAGAGAGATCAGAAGCAGAGGTACTGCAAGAAATGCAGGCATTTTTTTCATTGAATCACCGCAGCTTAACGAAAAATAGTTTTCAGCTCAGTTATCATATCACCCGGCAGCATGGCACGGACAGAATATTTTTCCGCACAGCGGTCGCCGATGAGTCCGTGATAATAAACACCGGTTACAGCAGCTTGCTCAGGCGACATACCTTGCGCCAGAAAAGAAGCAATCATGCCGGCAAGCATATCGCCGCTGCCGCCCTTCCCCATTCCGCTGTTGCCTGTCAGATTGACGTACACCCTTCCTGACGGCGTAGCAATCAGGGTATTGGCGCCCTTCAGCACAAGAACGACACCGTATTCCGCTGCAAACTGCTGTGCAATATGATATCTGTCTGACTGCACCGATGCTACGCTGATTCCCAACAGGCGAGCCATTTCACCGGGATGAGGCGTCAGCACCATAGGGGCAGCTGACCGTTTTAATATATTTATATTCACCGCAATGGCATTTATGCCATCAGCGTCCAGCACCAGCGGTTTTGTTGCACCGTCTGCCAGCAGAGCCACCAGACTTTTTGTATTTCCGTTCAGTCCCATGCCGCACCCGATCAGCGCAGCGTCCGACTCTTCAGACATCAGCTTCATCAGTCGCATATACTCGTCAATATCCACAATACCGTCTTTGGTCTGCGTCAGAGGAATATACACTGCCTCAGGAAGCTTTTCACCAACCATCGGATAAATAGATTCCGGCAAGGCCATTTTCAGCAGTCCGATACCGCAGCGCAGAGCGGCTTCCCCTGAAATCATGGCAGCGCCTGCCATGCCGTAGCTGCCGCATAATGCCAGCAGCGTACCGTTTTCTCCTTTATGAGCAGATTTTTTTCTTAAAGGCAAGGGATGTTCCGCTACGTAGCTGTCTGTCGAGAGCATGGTATAGGATGAATGTCGAAGGATTTTTTCGGGAACTCCCACGTCCGCAACGGTTATTTCTCCGCAGTAATCCGCAGCGGGGTACAGCACATGAAGTGGCTTCAGAGTAGTAAAGGTAATGGTATAATCTGCATGGAAGCAGCCGTTCAGAATAGCGCCTGTGTCACATTCTATACCGCTGGGAAGGTCTACCGAAATTCGGTAAGCGTGGTCGTTTTCATTACAGAAGCCAATCAGATCTGCCATATCGGGCGGCAGAGCATTCCGGAAGCCGATGCCGTAAATGGCGTCAATCAGCAGATGCGATTCTTTGATAATGCCGATACATTCGTAATAATGAGCGCCGTAGTACAAAATATGCACATTGGCAGGCAACAGATCAAAATTCACTTTAGCAAGAGCGGTATTCGGTTCTCCTGAGGTCAGGATCACCGTAACGCTGCAGAGATCGGCGAGCTGCCGTGCAATGACAAAGCCGTCTCCACCGTTATTCCCTGAACCGCAAAGCACACACACACGCTGCAGACGCTTTTCCTGAATCAACCTGATTGCCAGTTCTGCTGTTTTTCTTCCGGCATTTTCCATTAATACCTCCGGACCAACGCCGCTGCTGACAGCGGCAGCTTCAATATTCCTCATAGTTGCACTGTCTGTTACGATCATTCTTTTCATCTCCGTGATTGTGAATATACCAATTTCATTGTAGCACAAAACACACCGCTTTTCAACCGAACAGCGGCTTCCTTATTTAACTCGGAGCAAAGCCCGATGTAAGCTCGCTTAACATCGGCTGCATTGATCCAACCTCACCGCAGGAGCTTTAGCTCCTCGGAGTTTCAGTGAGGGATTATAACCCCCACTGAAAGTCCGAATGGCACCCGCCGCCTAAGAGGGTGCGGGTGTCCAGTGGACACCTCTGCGAAGCAGAAGCACCGGCGGAGTGCCTCCGCTGTCGATTTCGTTTTTGAAGCATATTAAGCGACTATGTAAAGATCGTTACCGGAACATATTCGTCCGGTGCGGTCACGCACCGGTCACGCACATAGCAGGCACGGTGAAGTGATTGCGTAAACTGAATCTGCGATTTCAAAGGAAACAGCCACAAGCAAGCCGTCAGGCTTGTGACGGCGGAATGCGAAAAAGGCTTCGACGGTGTAGCACCTGATTGCAGCGGAATAGAAGTTGCAAATCCGCATTAAGTAACAGCGGAATTGTCCTGTGCGGTCACGCACCCGGACTGCCGCCGGAAAAGCTTTGCTCCAAGGCCGACCCCGAGCGGCTGACCCGGCAAAATTGATTTCCCTGTTTTACGGAAAAAGCACTTGTAGAAAAGGGCGGATTGTGGTAGAATAGCATTTGTTATATGAATGATGAGATCAAAGGAGCCTGAAATAACATGAAATTAGGAATTGTAGGTTTGCCGAACGTAGGCAAAAGCACACTGTTCAATGCCATTACCAATGCGGGCGCACAGAGTGCCAACTATCCCTTTTGTACGATAGAACCGAACGTCGGCGTTGTTGCGGTGCCGGACAAGCGGCTGGATAAGCTGGCTGAGATGTACCAGCCGGAGAAGTTTACGCCTGCCACCATTGAATTTGTGGACATCGCAGGACTGGTCAAGGGCGCCTCGAAGGGCGAGGGTCTGGGCAACAAGTTTTTGTCCAATATCCGTGAGGTAGACGCCATCGTTCACGTTGTGCGTTGCTTTGAAAACGACGATATTGTTCATGTAGAGGGCAGCATCGACCCGAAGCGTGACATTGAAACCATTAACTATGAGCTGATTTTATCGGATATTGAGATTCTGGACAGAAGAATTGACAAAACGACAAAGCTTTTGAAGGGCGACAAAAAGTATCAGGCAGAGCTGGATTTCTTCAACCGTGTGAAAGAGGCGCTCAACGAAGGCAAGGCGGCACGCTCGGTGGACTGTACCCCCGAAGAGGCGGAGCTGTTGTCTACGGTATCGCTTCTGACGAACAAGCCCATCATCTATGCGGCGAATCTGAGCGACACGGATTTTCAGGACGGCAGTGCGGAAGGCAATCCATACTTTGCGGCGGTGAAAGAGATTGCACAAGAGGAGCACGCCGGTGTGTTGCCGATCAGCGCAGAGATAGAAGCAGAGATGGCAGGCATGGAGCCGGAGGAAAAGGAACTGTTCTTATCCGAGATGGGTCTTTCACAGTCCGGTCTGGACAGGCTGATCACCGCCTGTTATGATCTGTTAGGACTGATTTCATACCTGACGGCAGGCAAGCCGGAGGTTCGTGCATGGACGATCAAGAAGGGTACAAAGGCGCCGCAGGCGGCAGGAAAAATCCACACGGATTTTGAAAGAGGCTTTATTCGTGCCGAAGTGGTTTCGTTTGATGATCTGATGAGCTGCGGCTCGATGGCTGTTGCCAAGGAGAAGGGTTTGGTACGGTCCGAGGGCAAGGACTACGTCATGAAAGACGGCGACATCGTTCTGTTCCGCTTTAATGTCTGATGTGTCCCGGCGGAGTGCCTCCGCTCTCTTGTCCGCTGACGTTCGCTGACGCTCACTCACTTCATACAAATCTGCTACTTTAGTTCCGCAGGCATCCGGCACGGGCAGCGACGATCAGTCGCTGCCTTTTTCGCATTCCGCCGTCGGTGCGTGACCGCACTGGACTATTCCGCTGACGTTCGCTGACGCTCACTCACTTATTGGTAATTTGTTTCTTCTATTCCGCAGGCGTCCGGCACGGGCAGCGACGAACAGTCGCTGCCTTTTTCGCATTCCGCCGTCGCAGCCCCTAAAGGGCTGCTTGTGGCTGTTTCCTCTGAAATCGCATATTCAATTCACGCACCCACTTTACCGTGCCTACAATATGCATTGAGCATTAATGCCGCAAAGATTCTTCAAACAACGTTTTCGGGGGTGTCGGGGGGGCTTTTACGCAAAAGCCCCACTGACTCGCTGCCCGCAGGCAGCGAAACACTCTAACGACAGGCGCACGGCAAGGGGTGAATCAAAAAACAGTCCGGTGGACTGTTTTTTGAGAGGGGACGCCCTGCAAGAGAGGGCGTCCCCTTGGCGGAGTGCGTGACCGGCGGAGTGCCTCCGCTGTCAATTCCGCTGTTACTTAATGCGGATTTGTCACTTCAATTCCGCTGCCAGTAAGACATTCCGCCGTCGGTGCGTGACCGCACAGGACTATTCCGCTGACGTTCGCTGACGCTCACTCACTTAAAACAAATTTGTCACCTCAGTTCCGCAGGCGTCCGGCACGGGCAGCGACGATCAGTCGCTGCTCTTTTCGCATTCCGCCGTCGCAGCCCCTAAAGGGCTGCTTGTGGCTGTTTTCTCTGAAATCGCATATTCAATTTACGCACCCACTTCACCGTGCCTGCTTTGTGTATGGAGTGTTAATGTTACAAAGATTCTTCAAACAACGTTTTCGGGGGTGTCGGGGGGCATTTACGCAAAAGCCCAAAAAAAGATGAAAGAAAAGAAAGTATTGAATGCAAACAGAATGTGAGATTAACACTGAATGCGTCATCAACGTTTTTGGGGGTGTCGGGGGGGCATTTACGCAAAAGCCCAAAAAAAGATGAAAGAAAAGAAAGTATTGAATGCAAACAGAATGTGAGATTAACACTGAATGCGTCAACAACGTTTTCGGGGGTGTCGGGGGGACTTTTTCGCAAAAGTCCCCCCGACTCGCTGACAATCATGCTTTCCGCAGCGTGTGAAACGCTTCATTTCGTTTTTTTTAACTCGGAGCAAAGCCCGATGTAAGCTCGCTTAACATCGGCTGCGACGAGGCAACCTCACCGCAGGAGCTTTAGCTCCTCGGGGTTTCAGTGGGGGATTATAACCCCCACTGAAAGTCCGAATGGCACCCGCCGCCTAAGAGGGTGCGGGTGTCCAGTGGACACCTCTGCGAAGCAGA
>Ga0256405_10011124_pt1 | contig 11599 bp, 11 predicted proteins | sample RumenRJG_02DNA_FD_189096 | JGI IMG/M metagenome (GOLD analysis project Ga0256405, IMG submission 189096) | Bovine rumen microbial communities from Lethbridge, Alberta, Canada - RJG_02 | ecosystem: Host-associated > Mammals > Digestive system > Stomach > Rumen | place: Canada: Alberta...
GATTCGGGCGGATGTACGATAACCGACATTCGTACAAAACTGCGCCGTTTGAAATCTCAGGTAAAAGATTTGGGTTTGGTTGTAATCGACTATCTTCAACTTATGGAAAGTTCGGGTAAGGAAGACCGATTACAGCAAATTTCCGCAATTTCAAGAGGTTTAAAAATTCTTGCAAAAGAACTTGATGTCCCTGTTCTTGCTCTGTCACAGTTATCACGTCAGGTTGAAAGCCGAAACGATAAACGTCCGATGTTGTCCGATTTGAGAGAATCAGGTTCAATCGAACAGGATGCCGATATTGTAATGTTTATCTACCGTGATGATTATTATCACAAACCGGGTGATTCTGAGGATGAAGAAGCAGCGAGTGCAAAATCAAAAGGACTGTCGGAAGTTATTATTGCAAAACACAGAAACGGCCCTGTTGATACGGTTGAATTGCTCTTCCAGAAAAATATTACTAAATTCAAAAATCCGCTTAAAGGCTCTTTTGATACATTTTAATTAATATTTCTTAACAATATATAAAAAATATAGCAATTTTCGATAACAAAAATTGTTTATATAAATGTAAGGGATATTAAATCAAGAGATTTTGGGAAAAATTAATTAACTCACGAAAGCGAAAATTGAGTTAAACTTTTAGGAAAAACTAAAAATTAAACAGGGAAAATTTAGGGGAAATTAAATCGAATCATCCATCATAATCAATCTTCTTGGGTGCTGAATATTTTTCAGTGCCTTTTTTCTTTGTCTTTTTGCGATTTTATGTTATTGTGAAATCAGTTGGGAGAGAAATATGATACATGAATTATTGTCTAATCCGGACTGGTTAAATCCGCAGATAGATTACCTTTTATGGCTTCAGGGGATAAGAGAATATTTAGGACCTGTATTTGATAATATATTTTTACATATTACGATGTTTGGCGAAATTCTTATTCCGACGCTTGTAATAAGCATAATTTACTGGTGTGTTGATGCGGAAGCAGGTTTATATTTGTTCGGACTAAATTCATTTGGGCTATTATTTATGCAAATATTCAAAACCTCTGCCTGCGTATATCGCCCGTGGATTTTGAGTGACAAAATTAAACCTGTTGAGTCTGCGATAGCAATGGCGCACGGATATTCGTTTCCAAGCGGACATTGTATGATTTCTGCCACAAGTTGGGGCGGAATAGCATTTTTGCTGAGGAAAAGAAAAATTATTGCAACTTTAATTGTGCTTTTAATACTCACGATTGCGTTTTCAAGAACGTATTTAGGTGTTCATACTCCTCAGGATGTTCTTATCGGACTTTTATCAGGACTGGTTTTTGTATTTGTAATGCACTATATTTTAAAATGGTGCAAAAAGGATAAAAACAGGTATTTGTATTTTCTTGCGATTTTTGATTTAACAATTTTATGCACAGTGCTTTATGTTATTTTAAAAAGTTATCCGCTTGATTATGTAAACGGTGAATTGCTTGTAAATCCTTACCACGCAAGATATGTTGCAATATTATTTTGTGGTTGGGTTCTGGGACTGATAAACGGAGTATTATTATGCAAAAGATTTTTCCCGTTTGATGCCAAAAGCGGAAGTGTCAAGGCAAGAATTATCAGGGGCATAGTTGGTGCTTTGATTTTTCTTTGTGTTTTCTATCCTGTAAATAATTATTTTATAATCCACGAATCACGTTTCAGAATAGGTTTACCGTCAATGTTTGCAGTCGGGCTTTTTGTTACCGCCATTTATCCGCTGATATTTACGAACATTGAAAAATTGATGTGTAATTTACATAAATAATATTATCGGTATGTTCATTCTTTCTCTTTTCTTGCGATGAAAAGAGAAAGAACGAACCAAGAAAGAGAAAATACGCTGAATCACGGCAATGCCTGACGGCATCGCTCCGCTCACAGGATATAAGTATAAAGTGTTCATACGTTTTTGTCCTTACGGACAAAAATCAATCAGGCGCCTAAAAAACGGCGCCTTTGATAATAATTTTACAAGTGCGCGCCGTTGTCCTTAGCGTGAGTGAGCAGAGGCAGGAGCAATAGCGACAGTCGAGCAATTATGGCAGTAATGAATATTCTGCCTAATTGCGAGCGGTGCCGTTTATTGCGAACGAACAAGAGCGCTAAGAGATTTTTGCCTGAAAGGCAAAAACACATATTACCGCGCAAGCGGTCTTATGCCACCGAAGGTGGTATTGTTCCAAAGCGTGTTTTTCTTTTCGGTTCACTTTTCTTTTTGCGTCGCAATCAAAAAGAAAAGTGAACATGAAGAAAATATCTCTGCGAGATATTCATATAATATTATTTATGTAAAAAAAAGCCCCTTTGCAGGGGCTTTTTTCCGTTTGTGTTTATTTTCAATTGCCTAATTATTTGCTACACCATAGTGTTGTTCAGCGTATTCGTCGTCTTTTGCTCTTACGTATAAGAGTTGAAGTTCTTCGTCATTAACTGTAACAACTTTAACACCTACGAGATGATCTTCTGTAGAGTAGTCAGGGTTATTGCTCCATTTGATTTCAGGATCTGAAGCAATAAGGTCTGTTAATAAGATGTTGCTTCCTACTGCACTCTTATCAAGATAACCTTTTTGGAAGTCGCCGTCTTCTCTGTATAAACCGGTTTTTGCATCATAAGAGTAAACTTTTACCTTGTCGCCGGCTGTTGAGAAGAAGTATCTCTGAACTAAGTTGTTATCATAGATTGATGAATTTTGATCCCATGGGTTTACATAAGTTTCAAAGAAGATACCTTTTGGATTATTCAATGTTTTTCCGCTGTAAGTTTGGATTTTGAAACTTGATGTCGGAATTCTGTAAACATCTTTACCCCATCCTTTGTGTTTGCCTGTCCAGTCTAAGTCTTCTCTGTCGTAAACTAAAATGTTTTTGGAAGATTCTAACTGATTCATGTTAGCGACAAATCTTTCACCGTATTCCCATTCACGGATTGCCTGATAGTTTACGATGTTCTTTCTTGTAGGATCAGAACCCGGAATATCAAATTTGTCTGTCCATTTAGACAATGTATCCAAAGGAATAGGTTTCTGCCATCTGTCTTTCCATTTAACGATTGTATCGTGAGTTACGTGGTAACTTCCTGTATCAACATATACATAAACAGGAATTTCAACAGGAACTTCAACATAAGTTGTATCATGATGATGAACCGTATCACCCGGAAGTTTAATTGTGTCACCAGGAAGTTTTACTGTATCACCCGGTAAGTAAACCGTATCGCCCGGAAGATAAATATATTTTGTTTCGCCAGGTACATTTACATAAACTGTATCTTTACCTTTACGGCAGGTATCACAACAACAACCTCTTGCGTGTACGTTTATGATTGCATTAGCATTTGCATTTGCATTAGCATTTGCTGTTGCACTTGCATAAGCACTGTCAGAAGCAGATACAATATATTCTTCTTTGTCACAACTTGATAATGAAGGTATTGTACTCATTAAAATTAAAGAACCTACACCTGCCATTGCTGCGTTACGCATACCGTTTACGCTTTTCTTTTTTTGTCCGAAATAAATTGAAGCAGCACCTTTATCTTCAACAGGTTTTTGTTCCGGTTGAGGTTGTTCTACTGCTTTATGAGCCATTAATTGCTGACCATAATTAAAATTTCTGATTGCACTAATTTGCATATTTTTGCCTCCTATTATTTGCTTTTTCTTTTTTTAAGTCAGAACATTTTTTTAGTTGCTACCATGAAAAACAAAAAATATCGACAACATGCAAAAACATACGCTATCAGTGAGTTTCAGCCATAAAATTCGTATTTACATTTCTTCACATTAGTGCTTACTGAGCAAGTTTTTCACGTACAAGTGTTTCAACCTGTGACAATATATCAGGATTTTGTTCAAGGTATTCTTTGGCTTTTTCTCTGCCCTGACCAAGTTTTTCCTCATTAAAACTGAACCATGCTCCGGCTTTGTTTATAATATTTAAGTTAACTGCGACATCAAGAATATTACCGACTTTTGAAATACCCTTACCGAAAATAATATCAAATTCAGCTGACCTGAACGGAGGTGCAACCTTATTTTTCAATACTCTTACACGAACGTGAATACCGACTTCGCCATCGTCGCCTTTTAAGGTTTCTGTCTTTCTGATTTCCATACGGACTGATGAATAGTATTTTAAAGCATTACCGCCTGTTGTTGTTTCGGGGTTTCCGTACATAACACCGATTTTCATTCTTAACTGGTTAATGAAAATGACTGTAGTATTTGTTTTTCCGATAATACCGGTGAGTTTTCTCAGGGCCTTTGACATCAAACGAGCCTGCAGGCCCATCTGCTGGTCTTCCATTGAACCTTCAATTTCTGCCTTCGGAACAAGAGCAGCAACCGAATCGACTACAACGATATCAACTGCGCCTGAGCGAACAAGTTCTTCAGTGATATCAAGTGCCTGTTCACCAGTATCAGGCTGAGAGATAAGTAAATTATCAACATCTACACCCAAATTTCTTGCGTATTCAGGATCAAGTGCGTGCTCTGCATCAACATAGGCCGCAATACCGCCTTTTTTCTGACATTCTGCAACTATATGCTGAGCAAGTGTTGTTTTACCTGATGATTCAGGACCGTAAACTTCAATAATACGACCTCTCGGGATTCCGCCGATACCCAGGGCAACGTCTAAAGATAATGCACCTGTAGGGATAGAATCAACACTGACTGTTGCTTTATCGCCAAGTTTCATAATTGAACCTTTGCCGAAATCTTTTTCAATTTTTTCTATTGCAAGTTTAAGCGCCTTATTTCTTTCTTCGCTAATGTTTACTTCCGGTGCATCTTTTGTCGCCATTTTAATATCCTCTCTTAATAAGTGAAAAGTGAGTCATGAATCGTGAATTGACTGTATAAGATAAAATATTTTCAAAAACGGTAAAATAATAGTCAAAAGCGACTATTCACCATTCACAATTCACTATTCACTTTTTATCCTATTCCCAAATATAAATTTCTTTTTTCTTATAGAACCCGAAGCCGACTGATTTGTAACTGTTTACTTCGTTTTTCAGTTGGTAAATTTCTTTGTTCAAATCAACGATTTTTTGTTTCAGAGTTTCGTTATCGGTTTTGCATCTGATAAGTTCAACAACTACATCGTCCATACCTTCAAGTTTTTCGTCAATAACTTTTGAAATTCTTTCGCTCAGTTTGTTTTCCAAATCCTGTAAAGAGTTCAAAATACTTCTGACAGCAGGGTTTGCAGTATTTGCAACCGCTACGGCAGTTGATTTTGAAATCGGATCGGTTGTACCGTTAATTTGTGCCTGAACTTTACGCAAATTCTTAACTTCGTCATAAGAAAAATAAGTGTAACCTTTTTCATTTTTTCTTGGTCTGATAGAGGCTTTTTTGCATAATTCAACAATTTCTTTGTTGTCTGTTTTCAAAATGGTTCTGACTTCCTGAGGTGTCAGAGTTCTCTCATTTGTTTTTTCTTTTAACATTTTACCTATCCCTATAAAACAACATTCTATCAATTATTATACTATTACATTTTCATGGTCGTGGCAAATAATTTTCATGTATTCATGAAGAAATGTAAAGAAAAGACGATAAGACGTTAAGTTCGTTTCATGGGAAGTTGGAGAGTTTGGGAGTTTGAAAGTTTGCAAGTTCATTTCATGGGAAGTTGGAGAGTTTGGGAGTTTGAAAGTTTGCAAGTTCATTTCAAATTAATTAATAATTGTTATGAACTTCAAACTTAAAACCCGCAAACCTGCAAACTGTTTTGTAAAAATCTTACTAACTTATTAACCTACTTACTTACTAACTAACTTATTTGTGTTATCATAAACTTATTACTAAGGAGAGAAGAATGTATAACACTAAGCAGATTACTAAAGATTTACACTGGATTGGGGCAAATGACAGACGCCTTATGCTTTTTGAAGGTGTTTATGATGTTCCTTTGGGTGTATCTTATAATTCATACATATTTTTGGATGATAAAACAGTTTTATTGGATACTGTCGATAAAGCCGTTTCACATCAGTTTTTTGAGAATATTGAACACGTTTTAAACGGCAGAGGGCTTGATTACCTTGTAATTAACCACATGGAGCCTGACCACTGTGCCGAAATAGGAAATCTTTTAAACAAATATCCCGATATCAAAATCGTATGCAATGCAAAAGTTCAGACAATGCTCGGACAGTTTTTTGATTTTGAACTCGGGGAAGATAAATTTCTTATAGTAAAAGAGGGCGACAGTTTAGAAACAGGGAAGCACAAGTTGTCGTTTTATATGGCACCGATGGTACACTGGCCTGAAGTTATGGTTACTTATGACCAAACGGATAAAATTTTGTTCTCCGCCGATGCCTTTGGTAGTTTTGGAGCGATAGATGGTAATATTTTTGCTGATGAAGTAGATTTTGACCACAGGTATATGGATGAAGCAAGACGTTATTATACAAATATTGTCGGTAAGTACGGTCAGCAGGTTCAAATGCTTCTTAAAAAAGCGCAGGGGCTTGATATTGAGATGATTTGTCCTTTGCATGGCTATATTTGGAGAAAAGATTTAAATATTTTTATTGACAAATACCAAAAATGGTCAGTTTATGAGCCGGAAATAAAGTCGGTTTTGATACCTTATACGTCGGTTTACGGCAATACGCAAAATGCTGCAGAAATTCTTGCGGGTGAACTTGCAAAATTAGGTGTAAAAGATATCAAGATGTATGATGCGTCGGTTACACATCCGTCTTATATCGTTTCTGATGCGTTTAAGTATTCGCATATTGTTTTTGCTACAACCACTTACAATATGGGAATATTTGTCAATATGGAAATTTTACTTAATGATTTGACCGCACACAACCTGCAAAACCGTAAGGTTGCAATTATTGAAAACGGCTCGTGGGCTGTTACGGCAGGGAATCAGATAAGTGAAATCATTTCAAAGTGGAAAAATACCGAAATTATCGGAAATAAAGTGACTTTAAAATCTTCGGCAAAACAAACACAAAGAGAAGAACTTGAAGCACTTGCAAAAGAGATTGTAAAGACATTATAAAAAGGAGGCATATATGGCAATAGACAAAAAAATGGAATCTGCATTCAATGATCAGATTAACAAAGAGTATTTTTCGGAATATTTGTACATGGCTATGAAAGCAAGATTTTCCGAAATGAACCTTGAAGGTTTTGTAAACTGGTTTGATATTCAGATGCAGGAAGAAAAAGCACACGCAGAAGGTATGTACAATTATGTTCTTGAACGTGGCGGAAGCATTGAACTTTTTGCAATTGACAAACCTGAAATTAAAGGTTCAACTCCTGTTGAAATCTTCAGACAGGTACTTGAGCACGAACAGTATGTAACCTCAAGAATTAACGCACTTGCAGATGTTGCAGATGAAGTAAAAGACAGAGCAGCGTTGATTTTTCTGAACTGGTATATCAAAGAACAGGTTGAAGAAGAAGCAAGCGTAGGCGGAGTTCTTGCAAAACTTGAACTTATCGGCGATGATAAACAGGGGCTTTTGGCTTTGGATAAAGAACTTGAAGCAAGAGTTTTCAATCCCCCTGTTATAGGTTAGGATTGATACTATATAGCAAAAAAAACGGGAATTTTTTAAAATTCCCGTTTTTTATTTGATAAATATTTATAAATCTATACTTCTTCCGCTTCTTCCTCAACAGGTGCTTCAATTACGTTACGGATAGACTCTTTGCTTGAAGAAATATTCTTATCTTTGAATTTTGTAATTTGTCTTGCAAATTTATCAGCCAGCAAATCGATACTTGCATACATGGATTCTGCGGCTTCTTCACTGTGGATAGTACCCGAATTTGTTTTACATGTAAGTTCGGCTATATGTTTTCCTTCTGCAGACGGATTTTTGATAACCGTCAAAACAACGTCAATTCCCTGAATTTGGTCATAACGTGCAGCAACTTTGCCGATTTTCTCTTTTACATAAGCCTTGATAGCATCGGTAATTTCAATATTTTTACCGTTAACATGAATGTGCATAATTACCTCCGATTTTTCACATGTCGCTTTGTCATTATAACACATCTGATGTTATTTTTAAAGGGGTAACAGCAGAAAAATAACAAGGCAACAGCCTTTTAATTATATGTTTTCTTCTTTTTCTTCATCCGGTAAAATTTGCTGTAATTCAACATCCGGAGTTCCGATTACTCTGACAAGTTCCAAAACAGATGCTTTCATTTGACATTTTTGCGGTGAACTGCTGAAAAACTTTTTATAAAAACAACCTTCGCAGTTGCATCCTCTTTTATAACATTCAATCGCAGTAGCGGTCCAGCGTCTGACTGCAACTGCTCTGCCCATATCTCTACTTCTTAACAATTTATATAATCTCCATTTATTAAGCGTACTTAACATGCCTATATCCCCGTAAGGATATATTGACATATCTCCCCTAAAGCCCGTCAAATCAATGACTTTCAACTCTATATCAACATTATAAAAAATAAGATTATTTTTTCAAGAGTAAATCATGTACTTATTAAGTTTTGTAACATAGCCCTAAATCACTCACAGTGCGTGCTTTAGGGCATTTTATATTCGCCTGAAACCATGTTGTGACATGGTTTTAGGCACTGTGAGTACACTTGAAACCATGTCAAGACATGGTTTTAGCATGTTTTTACTATTATTAAGTTTTGTAAAATATTCAATAATTTTCTGAAAATCGGGCATGCCCGACGGCAAAAAGGCATGACTTATATCCCTGAAGTCATGCCTTTTTTACGGAAAATAATTTATCAAGTCATGCATTATGTCAAATTATTTTCCGCCTTTTGTACTCTGCCCTGATGTTGCATGTCTGCTGAAGTCGCAGTGTAACTTGGCGTTGTGAGTACAAAGAACTTACATTTATAATATAAACATTTTGTTTTGATATTTAATCAATATTTTCGGCTATTTTTATCCTAAAATATTGCCCTTTTATCTGATAGAAATTTGTTATTTTGCTGAAAGAATTATGGAAAAAGGAGTAATTATGACCTGTAAAATGTTGTTTTTTGATTGCAGAGAAAGCGAAAAGCCTTTTTTTGACAAAAATGAAACTAAGAATTTCGATATAAAATTATTCACTCACAGCCTGAACAGAAAAACTGTCAGAAAAATTGACAAAGAGGATTTGGAGCAGACAAATGTGCTGAATGTTTACACTCCGTCAATAATAAGTGCCGACGTTGTAAATATGTTCCCGAATTTGAGGGTAATTGCAAGCCGTTCGGCCAGTGTAAAAAACATAGACCTTTCAAACTGTCTTGAACGCAATATAGCAGTGGTCAATGTCGAAATTTTACCGCACGAAAGCGACTGCAAAATTGTTCAGAAGTCAATTAATGCAATCACAAGTGTTTTTTGCGGGTGCAAAGAAAATAGAATTGTGTAATATGACAATAAGTTCATTTCAAGGGAGTTTGCGAGTTTGGAAGTTTGAAAGTTTGCAAGTTCATTTCATGGGAAGTTGGAGAGTTTGGGAGTTTGAAAGTTTGCAAGTTCATTTCAAATTAATTAATAATTGTTATGAACTTCAAACTTAAAACCCGCAAACCTGCAAACTTATTTAATAATCGTAAAGAACTTCAAACTTAAAACCCGCAAACCCGCAAACTTATTTAATAACCGTAAAGAACTTCAAACTTAAAACCCGCAAACCCGCAAACTTATTTAATAACCGTAAAGAACTTCAAACTTAAAACCCGCAAACCCGCAAACTCATTTTTTACTTTTCCATAATCTGATATGACACCGCACCGAACAAAAAATCCTGACGTTTTAACAGTTTAAACCCTTGTGTTTCAAATTCTTTGATAAGTTCATCCGGCTCGGGGTATTCGTTTTTGGATTTTAATAAATATAAATAATTTTCCGAATTTAATTTTAATATTTTTATAATTGATACGACAATAAAATCAAATATTCTACTGCTCAAATTATGTCTGCCAAAATCAAGATGCAGGAACTTTCCGCCTGTTTTTAAGGTGCGGTAAATTTCACTCAGAGCCTTTTTTCTATTCTCAATATTGCGCAGACCAAAACCGATTGTAATAAAGTCAAATTCGTTTTGTGCAAACGGCAAATTTGTGCAGTTGCCCTGCATAAAGACTTTATCAGGGTTTTTGGCTTTGGCAAGTTTCAGCATTTCAACGGAATTATCAAGCCCTATGATTTTTGTTTTCGGCTCAATTTTTCCGATAATTTCGGTAAAATCACCCGTTCCGCAACACAGGTCAAGAACATAGGAATTTTTCCCGATATTGAGGCTTTTTAGTGCAAGTTTTTTTATAAAATAATGTGTACCAAGCGAAATAAAGTTGTTCATCTTATCGTAATAAGGTGATATTTCGTCAAACATTTTTGAGATTTTTTCAGGGTTTTTATCGCAGGTCATAGTTTTATTTTTGGTAAATTCTTGTGTAGTTCCAGTAACTTTTCATAACCTTATAGACATAATTTTTTGTTTCATCGTAAGGTATTTGTTCAACAAATTCGTCTGTGTCAGTGTATTCAAGGTTTTGTTTCCATCTCTGCACAGAGCCTATTCCTCCGTTATAAGATGCAACCGCAGAAATGTCTTTGTTCTCAAGCGCATTTCTTAATTGTGAATAGTAAATATTTCCAAGTTTTATATTAAATTCGGGATTAAACAAATCGGAGGTATTAAATTCCCCGTATCCGCTTTTTTGACCGACTTCGTGAGCAGTTTCGGGCATGAGTTGCATAAGACCTATTGCCCCGACACCTGACTGCGCATAAGGGTTAAAATGGCTTTCCTCTTTTATTATTGCCATAATAAGAGCAATGTCGTTTTTGTAGTGTCCTGCACTGTTATCAACCTGTTTAAAGTAGTGCAGAGGATAGACAAGACGCCATCTGGGGTCATCTTTCGGCGGTTTGGTTTTGAGTTTATCCATAGCCTTTGATGCCGTATAATTTGAGGTAACATAATTATCTTTTTTATACTGTGTCCAACTTTTTATAAACCCGTCTTTTGTGTATTTGTTAATCATATCGTAATCGTTTACAAGGATAAGATTATATAAAATACTCCCTTTGGGTGGATATTTGTACGGATATTCGACAGGTTTGTATTCAAGTTTTGCGTTCATAACCGAAGAATTTAATCCCTGCAAAATCCAAAATGCCCTGTATGCAAAATATGAATCGGGGAAATTATTTATCACACTGCGGTAAAAAACTTCGTAGTTTGGGTTGTGGGTGTATTTCTGTTCGATTTTTGCACGCCAGAACATTACCATATCAAGGTTTTCACTGTCGGGATATTTGATAATGAAATCATCAGCAATAATTTTTGCACCGGCATAATTTTTGTTCAGAAGTCTGCCTGTCATTGTATTAATCATTGCACTTTGTGCGTAATCGCCGTTCGGGTAGGAGGCATATAATTCCTCATAGCAGGCATATTTTTCGGATTTTGGCGCATTTTTGCATTTCAAATTCCAAATGTAATCTTTGTTATCTCCGTGAGCAATTTTTAAAAGTTCGCTTGCAGAATCGTAAGTATTTTTGCTGTTTTGTACATACTCATCAACAAGTGC
>Ga0256405_10011126_pt1 | contig 11597 bp, 15 predicted proteins | sample RumenRJG_02DNA_FD_189096 | JGI IMG/M metagenome (GOLD analysis project Ga0256405, IMG submission 189096) | Bovine rumen microbial communities from Lethbridge, Alberta, Canada - RJG_02 | ecosystem: Host-associated > Mammals > Digestive system > Stomach > Rumen | place: Canada: Alberta...
AAGAGCGAGGAATGAGCCGAACGGCAATTCCGTGATGCCCGACAGGCTGGTCTCAAGCACTACCGAGAAAGCTCCGAGCTGGAGAGTTATGACGCAGCCCAGTATCGATGCTGCGATTATGCGCGCTCTTTCCGCGGAGCGCCCTTCGCCGAACCACTTGCTGGCATTTACAGGCTTCCATATCAGGAAGTATCCGACGAAGCAGCCGTAGAACGCCATGTTCCAGCAGTTGGCGCCCAGGGCCATCAGTCCTCCGTCGGCAAAGAAAAGACATTGTATCGTCAATATGACTATCATGGACAGGAAGCCCGCATACGGTCCGAGCAGGGCCGACAGCAGCATGCCTCCGCACATGTGTCCCGAAGATCCCGTCCCCGGTATCGTGTAGTTGATCATCTGTCCCGCGAATACGAGCGCGGATGTCACTGCCATGACAGGCAGCTTCTGCGGATCGTCATCCTTTTTCAGTCTGTGTATCGAGTAGCCCGCCGCCGCTGCCGTGGCCGCATACATCGTAGTGGCAACAGCCGGAGACAGCAACGCATCTGCCATATGCATAAAAAATACCTCCCTGTAACTTCTATGATCAGTCTCACCTAGAAGTATAAGGTCGGTATCTATAGCTCACAAGCCCCCGCGGGGGATGGAATTTCAGTTTTCGTCTCTGTCTCTGGATTCCTTCCAAACCAGATCGTAGATCAGAGGATCGCGGATAAGGTGTTTCCATACGGTATGTGTGGCTTTCACAAAGCTTTCGTCGAGTTCGGCTTCGTCCTCTATCATCGGACACGCATATGGCAGCTCGAAGTCGTTGAACACCAGGCTGAGCTCCCCGTCTTCGCTGAGATGGGGCAGCAGGGGAAAGGTCCTGCACTGAACGGGTCTGAGATGCCTCGGGCAGTGAGGCGGAGTCTTGCACCTCACGAACCATATCTTTCCCTGCCAGGATTCCGGGAATTCGTACTCGTTCGAGATGAGAGCCTCCCATGAGAGCCAGTCATCTTTCTTATCGTGCACCTTGTCCTCTCCCGGCAGCAGCATCATACCCAGGCTCTCATCTTCTGCGGCAGCATTGCAGCATGCCGCGCCGCATATGGTGCCGCAGTCGAACGGCACCGGCGACACTCTGTCGAGCAGCCTGTAGATCGCCCTGTATGTGCGTTTTCTCGTCTTCCCCTTGATCATAAACCTCCTAGCCGAAAGCCATGCCGTATGACGGAAGTGCTTTTGATGCTTTTCTTTCACGGAAGGCGGCCACGAGGCTTTCGGAAGCGATCCCGTGTGCGCGCTCTGCCGGCGTCTCATCCATGAATCTGCAGTATGCTGTACCGTACTTCGAAAACGATGTCTTGTAGATGCGTTCTTTCGACAGGATGCGTGTCATCCACACAGGTATGCCTCCGGAGCACTTGAGTTCCATAAGAAACATACCGTCCTCGATTATGGACGTGCCGTACGGATCCGACTCGAGCGACAGGTCGTCCTCTCTGCAGAGTATATTCGTATCGAACGTGACTCTGAAATCGCTGCCGTCTCTCATCCTGTACGCCTCGCGGTCATAGCTCAGGTAAAGGACCGGCCTGATGCCGTCATAGAGCGAGAGGAAATAATCGATCTCGCGCGAGCGCTGGTCTTCATGCATGCCGACCGACTTGCCTCTGCAGATCCAGTCCACAGCCTCCCTCTCAGTCACTCCGACCCTTCTTTTGTATACCACGTGGTCGTACTTGCGCTTGAGTTCGACGAAGACCGTACTGTCAGCATCAGCTTTCGAATAGCTTCTCACGCGGAGTTTTTCCTTGAAATCCGGTTTTGCGATCGAATGCCGCGCCAGTATGAAGTCGTCGGTGTCGAAGTAGATGTTCCTGATAGTCGACTTCCCGTAGCGGTCGGCCTCCATGTAAGGCTCCATCGCCTTCATGATCTTCGCTTTCTGCGCTCCGGTGATCTTGTATTTGAGTTCGTATCTATTAAAAACAGCCTGATATCCCATGACATTTTCTCCTTTACAATGCATAAGATACCAGTAATTGCTTAAACCAAACTTAAAGAAACGATATCAGTAATCGTCTTTATCCTTATTGCCTCTGGAGAGTGCGAAGAATATCAGCGAGAGGGCAAAAAACACAAACGCCATGTACCGCCCTTTTTCATTGAAAAAGAATATGACTCCCGCTATAAAAAACAGTATCGCTCCCACGAGATCTCTCTTCGCTTTGCCGCTCATAAATCCACTTGCCTTTCTCCTATCATTTCCGCGTCCACTTTATCACGTCACGAAGACCTGTGTAAACCCGCGCAGCTCCATTTACCGCCCGGCTCACTCAAGCCCCGGAAAGCCAAGCTGCCTCAGCGCCTCAAACAGCACTATGTTTGCCGCGTTCGAAAGATTGAATGATCTCATCCTCGTGTCTCTGCTCATCGGGATCCGGACAGTCCGCTCTTTGCGCGCATCGATGAGGTCTTTCGGGAGCCCCGCTGTTTCGCGCCCGAAGAGTATCATGTCTTCATCTCTGTAGTCCGCCTGTGTGTATAGCATTCCGCCCTTTGTCGTCGAGAGCCACATCCTTCTGTCTCCGTATTTTTCCATGAATTCCGTGAGGTTCTCATGGATCTCAAGCGAAACATAAGGCCAGTAGTCGAGGCCCGCGCGCCGCAGGCTCTTTTCATCCAGGCTGAAACCGAGAGGCTTCACAAGATGGAGTACGCTGTCTGTTGCGGCAGCCGTTCTCGCGATGTTGCCCGTATTCGGCGGTATCTCAGGCTCTACAAGTACGATATGGATGGACATTTTGTTTTTCCTTTTTTATACCAAAACCCCGGACCCGTTGCCCGGGATCGGTTTTTCTTCTGCGGTGAGCAACTACCAGTTCGTCTCGACGTAATCGAGGATAGTCGCGATACAGTCTTCTTTGCTCTTTCCCTGCTTTTTGTACTTGGCGATGAGCTGCATCAGTGTAGTTTTGTTCCCTTTCATCTTTTACTATTTCATCCTCTTCTCTGATCTGAACATCCCGGCCATGCTGTCCTGCATTCATTCGCCCGATTCCTCTATGGACGGCACACAGACGCTTTCATAACGCTTTATGAACCACGGAAAGATGAATGTTATATAAAATGTCTGGATGAAGCATGCCATGAGAGGTCCGCCCGGACCGGGTATCCATTCTTTCACAAGATCTGTGAAGATCAGGCTGACCGCATAGTAGCTCATGACCCCGGTAACGAGCCTCACGGCCCGCGTCATGACCGGCACGTCTGTCGAAAAACCTATGTATCTCTTTTCGAGTATCCACCCCGTCATGAAGCCGATGCACCATCCCGCGCCTTTATATGTGTCTTTGGCCATCTTAGCGCCGTCCACCAGAATATTTCCGGCCTCATCGTAATCGACAGGATAATTCTTGCACGCGGCAAATACCGCTACCGCAACAGAGAACCCTATGCCCAGACACATCACGAGTATGTCTTTTTCGGGATGCTTTTCGAGCCATGCGAGGAGTTTCATCGTCAGCCACATCACGAGCACCCCCGCACCCAGTCCGATCCAAATGTCCTGAGGCGTATGGACGCCCAGGAAGTTGCGGCTGACAGCGATGAGCACCGCCGTGAGAGCGAGCGTTACCCGCAGTATGCCCGGAAGCTCCTTTCGTATGGCCCCGCCGCCGTACAGCGCGCCTGCATTCGTGGAGTGCCCGCTCGGGAAGGAGTACCCGGTCGCAGTCTCCATGGCCTCGGTATGGGGTATGATGCGTGCATCTCTGATCCATGGACGATATGCGCAGGCCGTCACCTTGAGCAGTCCGTTGACCACTCTGCATCCGGTCCAGCCCATAAGAAAGTACCTGCCGTACTCCTTGCTTACACACCAGTAGATGATCGCAATAAAAATCAGCACCGTGCTCATCTCGCCGATGAAGCTCATCTTCATCATGAAAGGTACAAGGCAGGAGCCGGCACCGTTCCGGAATTCCTGCCATGTCAGCAATATCTTTATATCCAAAATCTCACCTCAAAAAATATTTTTTCAGTATTCATAGCCGCATTTGGTGCATCTGAAATGCACTTTTCTCCCATGTCCGGTTTTTATGATTTCCACCACGGCAAAGTCATGAATTTCGCCATCCCTTTTGCAGGGTCTCAGATCCTCGCTGCCTGTCAGACCTCAGGATGCGCCAGTCCCATCTTCGCGCTTTCCGTATTCTTCGCCTTCTCTATCGCATCCGGAAGGACCTTGAGCAGATAGTCCACTTCCTCCTCCGTGTTGTAGATGCCGAAGCTGACCCGTATCATGCCCGGAGTATTCATGTCGGAGCATTCGGCGTAGCCTCTTACCTCCTCGTCTGAAAGTCCATAGAGCCTCCACACATACGGGTTGGCGCAGAAGGCTCCGCGCCTGGTAGCGATGCCGTATTCATTCGCCAGCTGTTCCGCCACCAGCTGCGAATTGATGTCGCTGAAGTTGAATGTTATGACTCCCACACGGTCGCTGAGATCCTTCGTGTCTCCGTATACTATCGAGTGGTCCATTTTGAGTAGGCCGTCCACCAGTTTTTGGTTGAGAGCCTTCTCATGCGCCTCTATGTTATCGAAGCCGATCTCCTCCAGAATGTCTATGGCCTTGCCCAGGCCAACGACTCCCGGATAATTCGGCGAACCTGCCTCATAGCTCTTCGGAGGATCTGCATATTCTACCCAGTCGTCTCCCACGATGCGGATCGTGCCGCCGCCGTAGAACTTCGGCATATGCCCCATCAGATCATCTGTCAGACCGACCACCGCTCCGCCGCCGTACGGGGAGTACATCTTATGAGCGGAGAACACGAAGAAGTCTATATCATCATCAGGACCGTCTTCGCCAAGCATCGAGAACTTCCTGTGAGCAACGATCTGCGCCCCGTCTACAATGATCTTCGCCCCGTACTTGTGAGCGAGCTTCGCGACCCGGTGCACATCCGTCACATATCCTGTCACATTCGAGGCCGCCGTCACGGAGACGAATTTGACCTTGTTGTTCTGAAGCTGTTTCTCGATCTCATCGTAGATGACGCGCCCCTGATCGTCCACTTCGGCATAGATCACAGTGCCCAGCTCACGCCACGGCAGATCGTTCGAGTGATGCTCTATGCGCGTAGCAAGTACAAGATCGCTCTTGTCCTCTATCATGGCAGACGCGAGCTTGTTGATGCCGTCTGTGGTGTTGTTTACATAAAAGACGGTGTACTTTTCAGGGTCAGCCCCCACGAACTTGATGACCTTGTCCTTAGTTTTGTTATAGACATCTGTCGAATGATTCGACTTTGGAGAAGTTCCTCTTCCGATGGAGCCGTACTTTTTGAGTTCTTCGTTCACCTCGTCCGCAACAGGCTGGAGCGCAGGCGTGGTCGCAGCGTTGTCAAAGTTCGTGACGGCCATTTTGTTGCCGTTCCCGAGCTCCATCTCCTCATCGAGACCTATGACATAGTCCCTGATGTTGTCGATCGTATAGCCCCCGTCCGCTTTCTTTTCATCGTTATTACCAGCGCTGCCGGACTGTCCGCATGACGCCAGCGTGCAGATGATCATGCAGAGCGCCGTCAGCAGCGCCAGACTCCTCTTCTTCTTATCCATAACCCCTCCTGTCATCAATCTCTGCTATTCCACCTCAACAGCAGTCTTTATATACTCAAGCGTATTTGCAAATGCCTTCTGAAGGATCTCATCGGGCAATTCAGTCGGGAAAACATATCCGGCTCTCGACAATCCCGCAGCCACGTTATCACATATGAATTCGATTACATCAAACAGCCTGCTTGGAACGTAAGCGGCGGTTCATGAGTCACCCAGACTGTTTTTCTTTATCGTTATCTTTTCCATCAAGTCCCCTCCATTGATCCCGGTTTTGTCTATATGTATAGCGGCACCAATATGATATCACATTTCAATCGAATAGGGGCTAACTCGTAGCCCCTTTCACACCACCGTACGTGCCGTTCGGCATACGGCGGTTCAACCCAAATAATAATCTAAACAGCTTAGGAGTCCTCGCTTCGCTTCCGGATTTTGCGGCCGAAGCAATAAAAGAAGCCGTGCCTGTCTTCGCGGGGAAGATACACGGCTATGATGATCCTGACGCGGTGATCACGGCTGTCGAGACCAGAAGCTCATCGCCGGTGAGGATTATGCGCAGCGGGTCCGGTGAGAGCAATATATCCGGGATACGCGCCGCGCGGCATGTGATCGAAAAATACAGACCCTGTGATGACTGATCAGAGATTGGCGTAACGCACCAGTAATGTTACCTCGTGATTGCCGGCACTGACCGCGAGGTACATTTTTTTGCTGTATTTGCCGTCCTCGTCGAGAGTCATTATCTTGGTGTTTATGAATCCGTTTTTGCTTTCCATTATGCGCCGCTCGATCGTATCGGGATCGATGAAATCCAGGTAAGCGATGCGGTCGGACTGCTGTACTCCGATCTGAGCGAAGCGCTCGGTCATTTTGCGGTAGTCGAGCACCTCGTCCATAGGGAGATCGTAGTGGTCGTTCTTGAAGACGGTGATAAGTTCGTTCTTCTCAGGCCGCAGTATCGATACTCTCAGGTACATGGAGTAGATGTTCATCAGGCTCTGATCGATGAGCTGTTCGTGACTGATGTCCATGCGTTGAGTGAAGTTGTTGACGGAAAGCAGCATGGCGTAGCAGTCCTGCCTGGATGAGACCAGCATCGCGCGGGCATCGCAGAGATCGCCGTTTACCTTGAAGGTGATCCTGCTCTCGCCCTTGCTGATGGTATCGTGCAGGAATGTATCGATCTCTTTCTTGCTCAGGATGCCGAAATGGATCAGCCTCTGTATGCCGCCGGATGCATCCGATGCCCCGATGGACTCGAGGAGCTCCTTGAACTCGTCATCAGTGTAGATGAAAGAGCATTCGTCCCCCTTCACCTCCAGTATGGCAAGAGGGATACCCTTGTCCAGATGGCGGACTTCACCGCAGGCAAATGAGAACGGGGAAGGGCTGAGCAGGTTGATCCTGTTGATCATGTGGTAGTATTTTCTGTCTTCCTCCGACTCGAAAGATATGCCCTTTTCGGTAAGATGCGATACGAGAGGACTGTACGGGAGAGGCTTTGAGTAATAGTAACCCTGCATGCGGTCGCAGCCTATGGACTTGAGGAACGCCACCTGTTCGTCCGTCTCCACACCCTCCACAAGAGTGATCATGCTTATGTCCTTCGCCATGGATATCATGGAACGAAGGATCTTTTTTGACCTCGGGCTCATGTCTGACAGGAAGCACATGTCGATCTTGATCTGATCGAATTCGAAATCCTTGAGAGTGTTGAGCGATGAATACCCACTGCCGAAGTCGTCCATCCACACCTGATGACCGGCCTCGCGGAAGCGGTCGATAGTGGTATGCATGAGGTCGGCGTTGTCGCTGATGGCGCTTTCTGTGATCTCGATGTTGAGCATGTTGTGAGGCATGTGATACTTTTCTGTAAGAGCCTCTATCACGCGGAACATGTCCGTGCTCTCGAAGTCCACGCGCGAGAGATTGACGGATACAGGCACTACCGGCCTGCCCGCGTTCACCTGCTCTTCATACCACTGGCAGACCTTTTCTATGACATGGATGTCCAGGTGATATATCTGCCGGGTCTCCTCGAGAGGTATGAGGAACTGCGGAGGAGTGAGGAAGCCGAGCGTCGGGTGATGCCAGCGCACGAGAGCCTCAAAACCGCACAAAGAACCCGATATCGAATGGATGATCGGCTGGAAGTAGAGCTCGAATTCGTTTTTTTCGATCGCCTTTTCCAGATGGAAAACGAAATCGATCTCCTTGTTTGAAAAAATGTTTCTTAAATCGTTGATCATTAGGAACCTTCTGTCTGACTTTATCTGCCTGGATTAAACAATAACGGTTAGTAAATTTTAACTCATTTGAGGAAAAACGGCAACTAAAGACTCATGGACTCTCTTATCCCGTAGAGGCCTGCCGGTTTGCCGGCCATCCAGATGCAGGCGTTGACTGCGCCCTTCGCGCAGCCCTTCCAGTTGAGGCAGTGGTGGGTGATCTCGAGTCTCTCGCCGTCGCCGAAGAAGTACACGGTGTGGCTCGACGGAGTGTCTCCGCCTCTGACGTCGTGGAACGGTTTGCTTTCTACCACCTCTGCAATCCCGATTTATAGGTGTCATTTTTTCGAAGCCACAAAAGCTTCGATCCGTTTCGCGGCGTTGTCTTTGATATTTGTTATAACATATTTAACTTTTCCTGCACTAGCTCAAAGAATCGTGAGATATGTTCTCCGTCAGCAAAACCATGATGCACCGTTATGGATATCGACATTGTTTTGTCATATCCCATTTTACCGATAACGCAGAGGGGATAATCGTTGCCACGGCGATCACGTTGAGTGTTGCAAAACGATGAAAAATCCAGTTTTGGAAGTGCGCTGACAAGTATAACGTTGTAATCTGTCATCGTTTCAGCCTGTTCGTAGGGGTCGGTGGAAGCGGCAAGTGCGATTACCTCACGCGCTGTCTGACAGAATGCATCAAAATCTTCTGCAAAAGGAAAAACCATTTCTGCAAAGTTGTCCTTCTCCTCCACACGGATTGGCGCAAGACCATCAATTCTGTCATAATAGACAACGTTATCCTCTTGATCAAACCGGTAGTGAAATTCCGGTATTTCATTGACAGCGCCAAGTATCGCGTAGAAGTAACTCAGGAAAAATGAAACTCCTTTTGTTTTGGCTGCATGATAAGCGTGACTGGCATCCACACGCACAGTGACCCCAAGGTTGGGATTAATAAAATCGCGGAAAAACTCAAAGTTACCGCGGCGGCTCCATGTGGAAATATCAATCACGTGTTTTACCGGTCTTTTGTACTGTTCCATGTTTGTCATTGTGTATTCTCCTATCATCCTGGTTTTGTTTTCTTCATAATCCGGAATTACTTGAAACTCCAAAAGCCTGTACCTGTCTCCTCGTTAAACTTCTTTCTGATAGTTCCCCCTTTGACCGGTCTCAGTTCGATCTCCGCTGTATATAATACGCTGATCGATTTGATATGTCCTGCTGAAACACAGTGTTTATCTCCATCTTTATACGAAAACATACCATGTGCATGAAGATAAGGCTCTTCCTGATCATCTGAAATCACATTTCCCATAAGTGATACCAGTTCCAGCATGCCGCTGATCGTTTCCGTCTCAAATGTGCCGGTTTCCGGCAGGAAGGTCTGTATCTGCGCTTCGCTGCATCCACCGATCCCGCTGAATGTGGCAGACGAGATCTGCTCTTTTCTGCAGACATCCAAAATGCTGCTTATGATCTCATCTCCCTTGTCCATTCGGATATATACCGTATCATCATATTTTCTGTAATCCATAACATTCCCCTAAATCCGATTTGTCTATATGTACTGCGCCACCATAAGTTTATCACAGATGGTGCCGCTTTGTTCTCAGAGACTGCCTGGCGTAGTCTTCTCTCATGGGAGCTGGAGCTGCATGCTCCTGATTGGCTCTGGTCCTGTACCTGTCCACAAGAGCCTTGGTCATCTTCATGGACTGATCCTCGGTCAGGGTGATGTCGTAAGTGATCTCGTTGTTTCTGTTGTTCGTCATAGTGACTCCTTTCGTTCATATGAAATAGTTTGTTTATCCTCATCGTTTTCTACATATCATCACTCAGATTATTCGTCTCAACATGAATTGCATCTAGCAGTTCTCCAATCATTTTGACCTTTTCGCCGGGTTCAAGATTTGCGAGTTCCTTTTTTAGCTGTTTGCTTATATCCATAGGTTTTCCTTGAAAGCTTGATATAACTATACAGATAGTCTACTCATGGTTTCGGCGTTCCTCAACGATGCAGATGGATGCAGCAAATGTGTAAACCCGGACACGAAAAAAGGCATCGCTCGTAATTTGCAAGCAATGCCTCTGTTATTTCACTCATTTGGGGTAGTCATAAGTCTTCATAAGTTGTTATATGAACTTGATGGAGGCTCGATACCCTTTCATAAGTCTTCATATCTTGTTATTGCAATGGGGTAGAAATGGGGTACTAACCGCCAAAATGGGGTAGTAGATCTGGTTCCCGGATCGATCATTCAGATCGTTTTTTCATTCTCCGGGCGGCCACTTTCTGACCCATTTTCCATTGCTCGTCAGTACAGTTTTGCACCGGCCGGGATCCTGTCGTCCACGAGCAGGAGATTGAGCATCTCGTCTCCGTCATACTCGTTGACTGCGCTGATCAGCATGCCGTTGCTGTACTCTCCCATCATCTTTCTCGGAGGGAGGTTCACGATCGCTATCGCAGTCTTTCCAACGAGTTCAGCCGGATCGTAGTACTTCTTGATGCCGCTCAGGATGATCCTGTCTTCGCCTGTTCCGTCGTTCAGGGTGAACTTCAGGAGCTTGTCAGACTTCTTCACTTCCTCGCAGGATTTGATCTTCACGGCCCTGAAATCCGACTTGCTGAAGGTGTCGAAATCCACTTCCTCTTCGAAGAGCGGCTCGATCTTCACCTTGCTGAAATCTATCTCGACGCGCTCCTTTTTTGCTGCTCCGCCCTTGCCTTCCGGCTTCATTGTCGGGAGTATTTTTAGGATGAGTATTATGTCTGAAGCCAAACAATTGCCAACACATCAGCCCCATGTCTCGGCTGCCCCGGGCCGATTCAATAATCCGACCTTTATATGCTTTTAGTCCATCTGGCGCTAGTGGGGTAGTGAATGGGGTAAAATGGGGTATAGTCACTTAATCACTCATATGATTTTTGAAACAACCTATCGATCTTCCTCCTATATCCTCGAGAACACGATTCCATTCGCGCACACTATATTTGCCTTCATATTCTAGAATTTTTAAATATACAGCATCAACAGGAGAGTCTTCCTGTAGTCGGAAAGGTGACTTCCTAAATAAAGCCATCGAATCATAAGCACTAAGCTTCATGGCAACGCACACTGATACAATCATCTCCTTTGTCGGTTGATATTCATCGTCGCCCCTCATCCTCCTGATAGTCCTTTCAGACATACCAGCGAAAGGTGCTAGCGTTCTGCATGTATAACCGGTTTCCGCCATGTATTTCACCAGCGTTTCTCCAAAACCAACTCTCCGCTTTTCTAATCTGGTCTTAAGTTTCTCATTTTTCAGAGTGTCCCCAAGAGTTTTGCGTTCTATACTGTCCATATTGCATCCTTGTTCACTATTTAATATAACGGTTTTCCCCATTATATTTTCAAAAGCTACTTGAATACTAATATGTAAATAGAATCACTAAATAAGAGTTTTAGCTACCGCTACCGCTTTTTTCGCTACGGCTGGTGCTTGCTTTATTAGCTCAGGACCATTGGCCTTCACGAATACAGCCGCGCCTATTCCAAAAGCCCCTATTACCTCTCCGCTCTTCTTAACGCCTTTGATTACTTTGTCAGCTCTTGCAACTTTTTTCTTAACGGCCCTTTTGTTCGTTCTCATTATCAATTGCCTCCATCAGTTGTTCTCCTGTGAGAACTAAAGTAATACCATTGTTCCTCTGGTTTTCTAACAAGTTTTGTTGTTTTTCAATATTCTCCAGATACGTTTCCGGAGA
>Ga0256405_10011127_pt1 | contig 11596 bp, 8 predicted proteins | sample RumenRJG_02DNA_FD_189096 | JGI IMG/M metagenome (GOLD analysis project Ga0256405, IMG submission 189096) | Bovine rumen microbial communities from Lethbridge, Alberta, Canada - RJG_02 | ecosystem: Host-associated > Mammals > Digestive system > Stomach > Rumen | place: Canada: Alberta | collected...
GGCTTTCCGAAATTAGTGGGGGAATTATCCGTGAATATTCGGACAAGAGCCAATTTTCGATAAGGATGTCAAACCTCGGTTTGGCGTCCTTTTGCTTTTTAAATAATAATTTCAGACTGTTATTCCGTCAATATCCGGACAACCGTCAGTCTGCAATTATCTGCAATAAGTGGGGGAATTGTTCCCCTTCATTCCGTTAATATCCGGACAAAATATAACAAAAAAACAGACTCCCTATTCTTCATAATCGTCAAGATAGACGGTCAGATCCGGCGGAACTTCCATAGTACCGTTATCATCTTCATCGTAGTCTGCATGACGGCTGAAGTAGTCAATGGTTTCATCATCTACGGCTTCGTCCCATGCAAGCGCCTTACGTTGACGTTTTTCATAGCTGGTACGCTTGGTCATATTGTCGATTTCGTCACCTTCAGAATAGAAAAGAACAAAATCAGAATTTACGGCAGGCCCATACTGCTCAAGCATACCAGCAGCATCGACCTTACGGAGATTGACAGATCTATACAAAGTACGAGCTTTCAGAACCTCGAAACTGTAACCGCGTCCCTTGATGTTTGTTTCCCGAATCAGACGATTTGAGCACTCGGTAAAAGCGTTGGATATCTGGGTCGGACAGTCCCAACAGGCAAATATCTGCTTATGGAAATGATGTACGGTCGCTGCCAGCTCACGGAATTTATCAAAGATTGGATCAGCAGGAATACTTGCTTCCCACGCATCAAAGTCTCTGATTGCGTTTTCCTTTGAAGTGGGATTATTGTCATAGATATTGAAGAAGGCTTCTTTCAGGTCAAAAGCAACAGCCAGTTTTGCGTATTTGGGGCTGGATCTCAATGCTTTTATGGCATTACCATCGGCAACGTCCATTTTGTTGAGGCGCTTCTTCAATGTATATGCCAGGCCGTGCTTGGATTTAATGCGCTCTGTTTTACTCATTTCTTCCTGCTTCTTTTTACGCACATAATCCAATGCTTCATTGGCCTTCATAACAACATGGAAATGGTCTATTGTCCATGTAGCCTTTGGAAGCGCCTGCGCAATGCTCTTTTCAAAGGGCCTATACATATCAGAGCATACCCACATAACCTTATCAGCATCCGGAAGTCCGGAGAAATACTGTGTCAGGAAAAACTGATTTCTGGCAGGAATCATGTCATATACGGTTTTATGTTCCAGATCAGTAATGACGGTGATTTCACCGATCTTCTTAACCTTGATCTCGTCAATGCCCATAAATGCAGGCGTTTTAAAGCGGACTCTCTGTGTTAAATCCGTTATATATTCCATGAACACGTTTTTTATCGTGTTTTCTGTAAGCATATAGTTCTCTGCCACTTCAGCGTATGTTTTTTTAATAACGGAGAATGCTATATCTTCTGCTGCTTGCTTTGTAATTCTGCGCTTTGTCTTAACAGCTTTTCCTTCCCATAGGAAGTCAAGACTTGGTCTCCATTTGTTTGTGCATGATTTGCAACGATATCTCGTAAAGTGGATATCAAGAACGCTGGGGGTGTTTCCTATGGGAGAGGCTATAACTTCTATTGTCCGTTCATCCTGAACATAGAACTTCGCACCGCATTTGCACATGCCATTATTGGGCGGCGGTGAAGTATAGCATAAGTATTCCCTATATGGCTTTTTTATGACAGAACCATCGTCGAGATGGATTTCTTCTTCCTTCTCGTCAAACCCTCTGATATCAATATCAGAGACACCAAAGAGGCAGCTTATTTTCATTGCTGCCTGTAAGGGTCTGGTTCCCTTCATTTACGGCTCCTCCTGATAAAACAGCAAAGGTAGTTTTATTCTAACGCAGACTTAAGGTCTGTAATATCGACTCTGGACTTCTTGCTAATAAGACCATAAATCATTTCTGCCAACGGCTCCCAGGTTTGCGGATCGTCCACAATCTTTTCAGCCAGTTCACGCATATCATTGTTCTTCAAGGATAGCGCTGCCATTTGGATGATGCTCATGAGCCGTCCGTCAGCAATAACAGCTTCCTTGCTGTTCGTGCTGTTGCGAATCTGAATCCTTGCAACATCGTCTGACTCAACAATATCAGCCATTGCGTTGACAGCCCTCGCCGCTGTGACAGGATCGGTATTTTCACCCCAAATCTCATTCAGCTTGGCGATGATTTCTTTCAGGGACTTCTTCTTACTGTCGGATGCGGACAGGCTGGAATTGATCGGACGGATTTCATTTTGTGTGCCAGCATCCGGGTTTACGTCCAGAGCGTTAATCCTGTAATCAGCCAGGACGAGGCTCTTTACGTCGATTTCATCGAGCGGTGTATTCACAATCCGTTTTTCAAGCAGCTTCGCAAAAGCGTAGAAGACTTCCAGATCCGCATCGCCAAGGTCAATGATTTGCGTAATATAGGCGTATGCGGCACAATACTTTCTCAGTCCCTTACGGAAATCAAGCAGATGCGTTATTTCTTCTTCAATAACGGCAATCCGTTTGTCCGCTTCTTTGGCGTTTTCCTTGTTTCCGTTTTCCAAAGCGCGTTCACGGATGCTCATCCATGTCTGATATGCGTTGCGCTGTGCTTCCATAGCGTTATTCCAGCGTTCTGCTGGGATGGAAACCGCTTTGTAAAGCGCCTGACGGTAACTGTCCTTCTCTTCGTCTATAGCGATGATAGATCCGTATTTTGCCCGTTTGAACGTCTGGAATTCATCATCGTCGTAAATGCCCATCTGATCCAGCTTGCGCTTGATTTCATAGACCACATCCAGATTCTGCGCCTGCTGCATAGCAGCGCCGTTATCATAGGTTTTAAAGGCATTCAGGACAGTCTGCGGATCATTTACGAAGTCAATCACATATACATGGTCTTTACCGCTATGGGTGCGGTTCAGGCGGCTGTAGGTCTGTACGATTTCGATGTCATTGGCAATCTTCTTGTCAATATACATGGCACACAGTTTCGGCTGGTTAAAGCCTGTCTGGAACTTGTCCGCAACGATCATAATCCGGTAATTCGGAGTGTTGAAAGCGTTTTCTACGGTCTGGAAGCCGAGCTGGTTCATGTTTTCTTCCGTGTAGTCATAATCGGTACGGATCATGGCAAACGGGTTGTCTTCCAGATACTCATCTTCATCCATAACGCATTTGCTGCCGGAAATCTTATCCGAGAAGGCAACCAGCGGTTCACCGGGTACCTTGAACTGAAGTTTTTCCGGAACCTTGGATTTATCGTATTCCGGATGTGCCTTCAGGTAAGCGCTGATCGCGTACTTGTACCGGATAACAGAAGCACGGGACGCTGTAACGATCATTGCTTTTGCCTGTCCATCCAGCATGGCAGCAACGTTCTTGACGAAGTGTTCAACAATGAATTCCGCCTTGCTCATGACGTTCGTAGGATGCAGTCCTTCCCACTTGGCGATGGTACGCATAGCGGAACGGACATCCACGAGGGTATCCGGTACGATGTCTTCTTTCAGCCTATACGCTGTATCGTAGGCCATGTAGCCTTGCAGAACGTCAATAATATAGCCTTCTTCAATAGCCTGACGCATCGGGTACAGGTGGAAGGACTCATTGATCGGTCTCCCAGTCTTCGGATCAGTTCTGTCTCCTGGGCGACCAAAGATGGTAAACGTATCAGACTTCGGCGTCGCAGTGAACGCAAAGAAGGAAACATTCTCCGGCATAACCTTATCGGACTGGAGCTTCATGAAATAAGCGTTTACAGCTTCTTCGTCCGTCGCGGTGTTGATATCCGTCTTTGCTTTTTTGTCCGAAGCTGCTTTCAGGGCTGCTTTCATCTGGCTTGCAACATCGCCATCCTGTGAAGAATGGGCTTCGTCGATCAGCACGGCGAACTTACAGCCGACAAGAGCATCGTCCTTTGCAATAGCTTCCATAGCAAAGGGGAAAGTCTGAAGGGTAACAACGATGATCTCTCGCTTGTCGTGCAGGGCTTTAGCAAGCTGTTTGCTCTTCGTCCCTGCGGTCTTTTTATCACCGTCGCCGCCGATCATTTCTATCAGTCCAACGGTCTTTTTGAGCTGTTTAATGGTCTTTTTGATGTTGGTATCAAGGCCGATACGGTTTGTTACAACGATTACGCTGGAGAACATTTTACTGCCGTCTTCGTTCAGAATACGAATCAGTTCATGGGAGATCCATGTGATCGTTTCTGTCTTGCCGGATCCAGCACTGTGTTCGATCAGATAGCGCTGTCCGGGGCCTTTTTCACGGACATCACGTACAACCTTGGTCACGCAGTCAAACTGATGATAACGCGGGAACAACTGCGTATACACAGTGCTGACATGTCCAGTAACATCTTCTACCTTCTCTTCCTTCTCGAAAATAAAGTGCTGGTAGATGTTCAGCCAGTTTTCCTTCCGGCAGATATAATCCCAGAAGTAATGCGTCGGGTAGTCTGTGCTGTCCTTCTCCGTATCAGGATTTCCGGCGTGACCATCCTTGCCCATGTTGAAAGGAAGGAATTTGGGCTTCTTACTTTCCAGATTAGTACACATCCAGATTTCGCTTTCAGAGATGGCAAAATGAACGATAGCCCCGCGCTTATACAGCAGCAGGTAGTTTTTACGGCGAGTGCCGGGTTCAATTGGTTTCCGCTCGTTCTGATATTCCAGAATAGCATCCTGTACAGTCTGCGTCATTTCTGTCTTGATCTCAGCAGTGGCAACAGGAATACCGTTGATGAAGAATACCAGATCCAGGGACTTTTCTCCGGCAGTCTGATAATGCACCTGACGCATTACGCGAAGAATATTGGCATCATACTGCTTTGAAACATCCTTCAGCGCAGGATTATCCGGATAATGCCCGGAACACACGATAGTCTGGAAACCAGCCATGGAGAAACCATCACGCAAAGTGAGCACGGTCCCGGCGTTTTCCAGCGATTTCACCAGTGCTGCCCGAAGGTTGCTTTCCCAGTTAGAACCAAAGGCGGACTGCATTTTCAGGATTTTCTCCGGAGCAATTTCCTGCTGATACGCAACAAAATCCGGCATATATAGGGCAGTATTTGGATCAAACCCTGTGTCGGTGTCGCTGACTACCCAGTTATCCGTCTGACCCAGTTCAGCCAGTTTACGGGCAATATATTCCTCGAAGTTTATTTCCCGATGAAGTGTATCAGGCATGGTTATTCTCCTCCCATCTGTGATGCAGTGCAGTATAGTTACCGCGACTGTCAATTCCGCCAATCATCTTGTTGATCCTATATCGTTCCTGCTCTTTTTGAGCCTGCCGTTCTGTTTCCACCATTTCCTCTGGTGTCATCTTCCGAGTTGTCCAGATGTTTTTCGGCTTGCGTTTCCTGCTCACGTAGCATTCACTCCTCTGCAATCAATCTTGCCGGTAACAGCATGGTAGATTAAGGATTTGCGGTATTCTTCAAGTTTTTCAATAACCTGCTCCTGACGAATAATCATCGAATCGACATGTTGTTCCATCTGTTCTATAGCATCTGCGATATTATTCTGTGTTGTCATATCCGGGACTACGAGCAGTAATCCACGACCTATATCATCATAATTTAAGCTCTGGCGTACGCCTTCGCCCATTGTATATAACACTTTCTGTAAATCATAAGAATGCAAAAGATATCTAAAATACCGAGAGTTAACTGCTTTTATGGGTTTTAATGTCACATATGCGGAAGTAATAATGCCTCGTTCTGTTGCCAATCCGGTTCGAAGGCTATGCTTATCGTTTTGCAGATCAATTAAACGCATTACAATATCACCGGGTTCTATGATGTTGTAGCCTTCAAATGAAGCTGGTAATAGTCCCTCGTTTGTATAAATGTCCTTACGCTTTAATTTGCCATATGAAAGAGTTAGGAGATTTTGACATTCCATGCCAACATTTTTGTGTTTTCTTTCTTCAAAAACAAGCCTTAACGGAACAACATCCCATTTAATAGGGACTTTAGTCATCCACTCAATTCCGCTATCTTTCATATCACAATTTAATGAACGTCCAGAGACCATTGATATGATAGATGCTCTTTTATATTCTTCCAGCTTTTCGATAGCCTTCTTATGCCTTTCTATAGCTTCGCCAATAGCAGCGCATTTGGGATCAAGGAATTTTACGATAGCATACTGCTCAGACATAGGAGGATAAGGCACAGGAGCGTTATTTATCAATTGTTGATTCAAAATCTTAGCCCCATATATGTTTTCATTGGCATTGCCTTCGATAAACATAGATGAATATCGTAGATATTCAGTACAAGGATTCTCATCAGATGGGAATGCTGCAATGGCCTCATTGGTGTATGCACTGCATCCAAGCATAGTTGTTTTTCCGACAGAGAGTTTAAAGCTATATAGTAGACTTCCCTTAGGCACCTTTTTACCTTTTTGCTCCGCATAGGATTTCGTTATGTGCTTCTCTGAATTGACAGTAATATCGTCTTTCATGTCTGCTATTGTAATCCATGTTTCGCCATCCGGATCATAGTATTCATCTTGACCAGAAGGAGGGGTAAACCCCGTGCTGAACCTATACCTTGCTTTAATTGGAATTATTTCCCATTCTGATGGTATTGACCCAATATATGTAATACCGCTATCTTTCATTTCTCTCATGCCAGAAACTCCTTCATAAAACCTTCCAGTCCATCTTCCAGTTCCAGTATTTCTTTTGCGATTTCTTCCGGTCTTCTCGGCTCTTCGTAATGGTAGAAGTATTCGTTGAAGGAAATCCTTGTGCCTACAACACCTACTTTCCCATCCTGCAGCGGGCCACTGTCCATCACAGACTCATCAATATGGGTTTCCGGCGCATACGGCAGGACTTCTTTCTGCATGTATTCATCGAAGTCCATAGTATACGGTATATTTTCACTATCTTTGGATTCCGGATCGACAATTACGCCGTTATTATCATAAGAAATATCATACTTCGCGTCCCTTACACCAAATGCATCTGCCACAGCTTTTGCCAGGTTTGCAGGCGTGACCTTCACTTTATCCGTAGAAATCACCTTTGCAACCGCTTTCGCAAAAGCACCTGCCCAAACATACTGCTTTTCCTGCCCAAAGAACGGCTCCAGCTCCCGTTTCAGGGCTTCCCGCTGTTCCTCTGTCAGCCGGGACATAGCTTTGGACTCATACAACTTATCCAGCTTGTCAGCCGTCGGGATAATACCCATCCGCAGAGGACGATAGGTCGTTACTTTCCGGTACATGAACGCTTCCACAGGAACGATAACGCTCTTTTCGTTCTGAACACCGTCCGCATACATCCGGACAATTTCGTCACGCTGTTCTGCACTGATCTCATTCCGTTTGTTTCCCTGGTTTTTCCGCATCGGAACAAACATTTCGGAAGCGTCAATCAACTGGATCTTACCTTTACGGTTCTCCGGTTTCTTCGTAGAGAGAATCCAAAGGTATGTGTTGATGCCTGTACGGTAGAACTCGCCAACACCGAGCTTCACAATGCAGTCCACCAGGTCTTCCTGGAACAGCCAACGCCGGATATTGGACGGGCCGCTTCCAGCGTCACCTGTGAACAGCGGAGAAGCAGAAAGCACAATGCCAGCCTTTCCGCCGCCTTCAGAAGCAGGGGCCATCTTGTTAGCAACGTGCTGCAGAAACAGCATGGAGCCATCGTCAATGGATGGAAGTCCTGCGCCAAAACGTCCTCTGAAACCGAGTTTGGCCTCATCCATAACGGCATCCTGTGATTTCTGCCAATTTTTTCCGTACGGGGGGTTACTCAGGCAGTATGTGAAAGTCATTCCGGGAAATTGATCATCTGCCAAAGTGTCGCCCAATTTTATGTTTGTGGACGGGTCAGTGATCTGCCCTGCCAGGTCGTTTCCTTCTCTTTCAACGCCACGAAGCATCATGGAAGACTTGGCAATGGCATATGTTTCCGGCGCGACTTCCTGTCCATAAGGGACAATGACGGTCGGTGCGGTCATCTTCTTTTCTTTATGCCACTCTTCCAGCAGATCCAGCGCATCGCTGACGAAGCCGCCTGTTCCTATGGTGGGATCGTACAGGGTACGAACATGGCCTTTATCGTCGTTCAGCACGTCGTCTTCGCCGGAGAACAGCATACTGACAGCCAGCCGGACAACATCCTTCGGGGTCATGAAGTCTTCAGCGTCTTCCGCAATTTCTTCTCCGAACCGTTCAATCAGGTGTTCGTATATATTGGACATTTCACGGTCAGAAACGGCTTCCGGGCTGAGATCAAACGTAGAAAAACGCCTGCACACTTCATACAGAAGGCCGCCATCCTGAAGGCGTTTGCAGGTGTTTTCCATATCCGATTTTTCAAGTATTTCACGGGCATTCGGGCTGAAGGAATTGATGTACTCCATCAGCGTTTCGAAGGTATCGTAAGCCGGGATGGTCGAAAGTCGGATACTGCTTACGTTGTAGAAAGGTCTGCCGGAATACTGACGGTACAGGTCGTTCTCACGACTCCATTCGGACTCGTGCATTTTCAGGGCATCTGTCACGTCCAGACGGGTAGGCTCCAGCGCACATTCAATTCTGCGGAGCAGGGTAAATGGCAGAATTACCTTATTGTATTCAGCTCGCTTGATAATATCACGGACATAATCCGCGATGCCCCATATCTCGGATACATAGTTGAATTCCTTAGTCCCTGTAGCCATGTGAATTCCTCCGTAATGCTTATTCGTTTACAAGAGTAAGGCGCTTATGACAAAAGTTTATTGTGCGGGCAGTTGCAACTCGGATTCCCTTTACATATGAAACATCCGGCTCGTTTGATAACAGACAAACAACAGAGACCCTGTTTTGCCCGTAGTAATTTTTCCCTTTCGGAATCAATTCAGTAAACCACACCGGGTAGGTTTCTCTGGAACGTTTGTCAAGTACCAGATCGCCTTTTTTTAGCTTTTTGGCTTCTTGTAACGTCATTTTCATTCCCCCAGTTATTTCACCAAGCACTCTTTCAGTCAATCAAAATCTTCTTTATAAAAATATAACACAAAAGAAGTTTACCTGCAACATGTATAAACTGTTTTGCTGCAATAAGTGGGGGAATATGCACATAATTAGACTTGTGTTGCTGACAAAAACCCCCACTTATTGCATCTGAATTCACTTTTGGGTCAACCAAAATGATACGATAATCCTGCAATCCGGTAATACTCGGACAGAGAGGTAACGTAGAATGAAGCATTGTAACGTTGAGACTGTTCTTTCAATCATTGACATCAAAGAAAAAAGCAACGCAAACGTAAGGGAAATTGCGAGATTAACGAATTGCTCCAAATCCACTGTAGCGGATATACTGAAACGCTGCAAAGACAGAGGGCTGGTCTATACCCTGCTATCACAAAAGACAGAAGAAGAAGTTATTTCTCTTGTCTTCAGTCCCGCCGGACGAAAGCAGACTATTGCGGAACCAGACTGGGACACAATGTTTGGAAGGATAGCAAAAGATCCTTTCCTCAAACTGACCGACCTGTTTGCTGAATATCATGACAAGAATCCTGATGGCTACAAGTACAGCTACTTTCACGAGAAGTTTACTGCCTGGGTTGAAAAGAACCATCCTGAGTGCATGCGACTTCCGGCAACACCTATTGTTTCCATTGATAACGATCTCGGCTGCTGGATTGGCTGGTTCCGGAACACAATCGCTTGTCTTGACCTGTCCGGGCAGCGTACTTACGATGAAAGCACCGATAAAGTAATCGTCCATAAAGACGGTGAACCTCTTCAAAAGGCATACATCTTTTTTGCGGTCATGGGGGATTCCAAGCTTCCGTTTGTCGAAGCCTTCGACCAGGCAGACCAGATCCGCTTCCAATGGGGAATAAAGGACTCTTTCGCTTACTTTTGCGGAGCACCGGGGAAACTCATCACAAACTCTGATCAGCGGGCTGAGAAGTATATCGACATGTATGATATTGAACATAATCATGGCTATTTCAGTCTGGTGAATTATCTGAATATCACAGCATACAGAGAGCCGTTCTCCGGCAATGCTGAAGTATGCGAGATGCTTAAACACGTACATATTGCTGTTCGTGATTTTCTGACAGGGCATACATACCATAATATAGATGAAGTAAACAACGACTTAGCCCTTCTTATGTCAAATCTGGCAGACGAAAAAGTCGGCCGGGTCACCAGAAAAAATGTATTCCGAAGAAAAGATCTGCCACGGTTGGCACCTGTCCCAGAAGAATATCTACCTTCATTTGATACGCGCTTTGTCACACGGGTTCCGAATAATTACCATATTAAGATCGGTGGTGCGTATTATTCTGTTCCGTACACTTACTATGGCGAACCTGTCATAGTGTATCGGTACCAGGACAAAGTCTCGATCTGGGACACAGACGGAGCGCTGATCCACGATTACAGGCGTGTTTCCAAGGGATACATTACAACGTCTGAAGATATGCCCACACCGGAACAGCGTAAGGCTTTCAAGAAGAACTACCTTACAGGTGATTTTTACCGCAAGAAAGCTGCTGCTATTGGTGAAGAGTGCTACTACTTCGTGGAGAACCTTCTGAGAAGTCGTCCATATGAAGAACAGATGTACAAGGCTTGCGAAGGTGTTATCCGTTCAGCAAAGGATCCTGATGACAAAAAGGTTATCAATACAGCCTGTGAACGTGCTTCTAAGAGCAAAAACAGGACATATGGTGCATTCAAAGCGGCAATGAAAGAAACCCGGATTCATGCCAGCTAAAACAAAAATGCCGCTTCAGTAACCTTTACTGAGGCGGCTTTTGTATATCGCTTATTTACAACCCATCTTTATACTCTTGTTTGGAATAATGTATATGTTCAAAATTCTTCATTTTCTTCCATGTATTCTTCTTCGACATCGCACTCCGGAATTTCTATTTCATCTGCGTAATGGTTTATTCCATTTGCAATCAGTTCATCGCATTTATCTTCATCACATCGAGTCAGCGCCAGAACAAAGCGCACAAGGGGAACTGCTGGACTTTCAGGATTCTCATTTATGGATTCTAAAAGTTCTTCATATCCCTCTTTATCCCCAAGAACTATTCCGTCAATTTCTTCGATTGTACTGCCATTAAGCCGATCCAGATAGTCATCTCCCCAGTTGTCCTCAATCAGAATATCAAAGTCGTTTTCATCGAGAAGCATCCACTTTGTAAATACTCCTTCAAATTCAGAGTTGTAAAGCCACTTTGATTCAGTTTCTTTGCCGTCAATCTCTTCATGATATTTGACACCAACAATTACAGAGCCTTCACTGGGGCCAGCAGAATCAGATATTCCATACTTTGCCTCTTCGATCTTGTACCGTTTTATTGCTTCCATGGTGATCCTCCTTTGATGAATCTTTTTTCTAAACTCTATTATACTTAATTTCATCTTGTTTTTTTATTTTATAAATATATTCCCCCACTTATTGCAGGAAAATAAAAACCGCCATTTGTCCGAATAATGGCGGAATATTCCCCCAGATATTGCGGAAAATGACGATTTGTATATTGTCCGAATATTGCCGGAATGATATAATAAAATCAACCGCTTAAACTGGTTCTTGTCCGAATGTTAGCGGATAATTCCCCCAGAAATTGCGGATACCC
>Ga0256405_10011128_pt1 | contig 11596 bp, 10 predicted proteins | sample RumenRJG_02DNA_FD_189096 | JGI IMG/M metagenome (GOLD analysis project Ga0256405, IMG submission 189096) | Bovine rumen microbial communities from Lethbridge, Alberta, Canada - RJG_02 | ecosystem: Host-associated > Mammals > Digestive system > Stomach > Rumen | place: Canada: Alberta...
CCTATCATTTTCAAGGCTCCAAAAGAAAACGGGAGAAAGGCGAGGTATTTGGCGGCTCTTTTGCTCATGTCTATGTGATCCCGAATGATCATACCGGGATCCGCTTTCTGAATTGGCTCATGCACATTGAAGACGATACGATCCAGAAAGAAATGTCGGAGATGGCAGTCCGCTCCGGAAACTATTCTGAGAACACGACGCGCAGCGCAGCTCCGTTCCTTTTGCGCAGCCTGGCAGGGGCAGAAACGTCTGTCCTTCTGACAATGGACGCAAAACAGATTACTACCGTCCAGTATTATGCGGCAGAACGTACTGAACAGGATTTTCAGGCGATTTGTTTTGACTGGCAGGAAGATTATCTCAAACGTGTCCTGCCACCAAACATATCATATTGGGCAATTCCATTCGATATCATTCAGGAGTAAGTACCGAATGCTTCTGAAACAAATGCCCGTTGGCCGAAAAGATCATTTTGGCAACATGAGATTTGGATTTATTTACCGGCCTTGAGAAGAGAACTTCCGACTAAATGAAGAGGTGGATTCCATTGGAAGACATGGAGAAAAGCGCAATAACGATAACGGAGAAGAAACCGGATTACCCCCGGTTTGCATCTGCGTTTGTTTCACCGCACGATGAAGAGATTGCCCTTTCGCGAGAGTATTATGTTGTCCAGCACAATGATATGGTTCAGAAGCAACGCTTTTCCGTTGGAAAGAATGCCGGCAATTCTCTGACCGTTACGGAAGAGAAGGTTCTTGCGTATTTGATCAGCAAGATCAAACCGGAAGCCACATCTCTGGAACCGATTGAGATGGACATCAAAACATTTTGCGAAGTCTGCGGACTCGGAAGGGGGAGTACTGACAACTGTTATCCTCAGGTTAAGGCTGCTGTTGATAAACTGGCCAGACGCGTTATGTGGCTCTATGACGATGCGACAAAAAGCGAGACAACGGTCCGTTACATAGACCGGGTAACCATGTACAAGCGAAGCGGGAGGATCCGGATTGTCTTCGACCCTATGCTGGAGCCGTATCTCATTAATCTCGCAGGAAACTATTTTCAGTTCTCATACCACAACATTCTTGCCATGAGATCCAAGTACAGTATTCAGCTCTACAAACTTCTTAAAAGCTATTATTATCGCTACCCATGCCTTCGGATCAGCATAGAAGAACTGAAAATCAGTCTTGACGCAGTGAAATATGTAAAGATTTCTCATATCAAGGAAAAAGTGATTGAGCCTGCACTGCGTGATATCAACAGCTTCAGTGACCTGAGCGTTACGGTCAAATACGAAAAAACAGGTCGGACGATTGCTTATGTGATTTTCACAATGAAGAATCTTGAGAATTCGAAGAACGCAGAGACTCTGAAGGAGGCGCAGCGCCGCTATAATAATGCCGAACGTGAGATTGGACCGGACCAATCTTGATGTGGTCAAATACCGTTTGTCACCTTACCACCATGTCGCCTTGAAGACTTAGAGACAGTAAAATAAATGGTTCTTCCAAAAGCATGCCAGGGGTTTCCAACAGTAAAAAAAGTGGTTTTCGGCGGATCTGATATGCACGCAGTGTCTCCTAAAGCAGAATGAATTACAGTGCTCTTCAGGTTTGAGGCATATCAGTAAAAAAAGTGGTTTAAATCTGAACGGCTTCTTTATGAACAGTAAGAAAGGTGGTTTTTTCAGGAAAGCAGCTTTTGAACACTTTTAAACAGTAAAAAATGTGGCTTTTGAAAATTCCGAGTTATGAACAGTAAGAAAAGTGGTTCGTAACAGTAAGAAATGTGGCTCATGACAGTAAGAAATGTGGCTCAGTCAGTAAAAAAAGTGGTTTCTTAATGCCGATACTATATAAACAAGTAAATAAATCATAAAAAATACTCTTGAGTACACAGCCGCCCTAAACAAAGCAGGATTATTTCTCACAAGGTTTGCAGCTGGAGGTGATACTTTGAATTTAGGAAGAGACGCTACAGATAATCCGGTGCCAAAGCATGGATGTATATCAAAGTTCTTTAGTGAAGAGCGAATACGAAGAGCAGAGGCTCTTTTACTGTCCATCATTTTTCTACTATGTGCCGGATTCTCATTTTTGCAGATTGTTCATAGGCAAACACTCCCTCCGTCAAGTGCACGGACTTCCAAAGCAGTGTTATTTGACTTTGCCGGCATATTCGGAAAGGGCGACAAAGTGAGATTGAAGCAGAAAATGCAGATGCTGCAGGATAAATTTGGTATCACACCGCTCATGATAACGATTCCATACAATGACACAGAAAAGCTCGTGAAATCCGGCCTATACGATCTTGTCTTCGGTAACAGGACAATCTGCGAGGGATGGAATTGTACTCTGGTTTTCTCCGAACCGGAGATCTGGGAATCGTTCAGTGACTGGAAATGGGATGTGATTTACGGAGAAAAAGCAGGGCCAACAGTACCGAGAAGATTGGAAGATCTATTTCTGAATTCGATACGCTCAAGCCTTACTGGTTGTCACTGCACACTTGGAAATGCTATTGAGAAGGGAATCAACGAAGTGATTCAGCAACAGCCTCAGAGAATTAATGATCAGAGAATTGCTTTGCTATGGCAGACAGTTTTCTTTCTAATATGTCCCGTAGCACTGTTTGCGCCACAAGCAGAGAACACACCGAATGATCTTAATCCCAAAAAGCGGATAACCAAAGCCTCAAAGAAAACGAGTGCCGCGTAGCAGTAGGGAAGTGTGCAATAATTACCGACAGTTGCAGATAAGCGGCTTGAGTGGAGCAGATCTGAAACAGATCGCAATGTTCTGTATGCTGATAGATCATATCGGCTGCGCTTTGCTTGAGCCATTGATTATGCACCAAAACTCAGATGCATTGTTTTATCTGAACTGGCTGTGTCGGGGAATAGGCCGTATAGCTTTCCCTATATACAGCTTTTTGCTAGCAGAGGGCTACCGTCATACTGGAAATAAAAGAACATATATCCTGAGACTTGCTATTTTCGGATTCACATCTGAAATCCCGTATGATCTTGCCTTTACGGGCAGAAGCGTGGACTGGGAATACCAAAACGTGCTCTTCACCCTGTTTCTTGGGTTTTTTACACTAGTTCTTATGGGCAAGATAAGAACCTACTTTGGGAGATACAGTGCGTTAAAACCTGTCCTCTTGACCGTAATATGTATAGCGGCATCTACTCTGGCCGAATTCATTCAATGCGATTATGGGGCTGCAGGAGTGCTCATAATAGTGTCTATGGATTTGCTCCGAAATACAAAGTCCCTAAGAAACCTCACTTGCGAAGTGCTACTCCTGAGCCTGCATCCGATGGAGTTAACCGCATGCTTGTCATTTCCGCTTCTCAACTGCTATAATGATACTCGAGGGAGCCAGTCAAAGCAGCGAATGTATATGTTTTACCCGGGGCATTTGATTCTGCTCTGCGCCATACGGTTTATCATAACGCGATCATGATGCATTTTCCTCTTCAATGAAATCATGTTGCTGATGATCTGGGATTTCATGATATCGAATATTATGATATAATATATAAAACATCCCATTTTTGCCACGAAATGCCAACCAGAGATCTAAGCGGGAGGATATCCAGTGAAAGAATCGAAAATAACTCCGCTTGCTAAACAGAGCAAGAAAAACCGGAAGAAATATCATGCATCACAACGCGGATCATGGCAGGGCATAAATCCCGTTACCAGAATGCCTGCAAATCCGAAGGCATATAACCGTGCAAAAGAAAAGGTCCAAGAACGCCTCGGGAAGCTTAAGGATGAGTAGTTCAGATGCAGAAGGAGAACTTGAGATCGTGGAAAGCTGGAATGAACTGATTCAGCGTGAATCGGAAAAAGCATATTTCAAAGACACGCTGATTCCTTTTCTAGATGCTGAGTACGCTACTGAAACCGTGTACCCAGAGCGGGAAAATATCTTTCATGCGCTGGATCTGACCCCGCTTCAAAGCGTAAAGGCTGTCATACTTGGCCAGGATCCATACCATGAGCCAGGGCAGGCTCACGGACTTGCGTTTTCAGTTCCGGAAGGTATCGACGTTCCACCTTCACTGAAAAATATCTTCGAAGAAATTCGGTCGGAATACGATTGCTGCACTCCGAAGAGCGGAAATCTGGAAGAATGGGCAAAGCAAGGTGTTCTTCTCCTGAATACGGTACTGACAGTCCGGGCACATGAAGCAAATTTTCATGCCGGGCATGGCTGGGAAATCTTTACAGATGCTGTGCTGGAACAGCTGGGTCAGCAGAAGCAGCCTATTGTCTTCATGCTATGGGGGAACCCGGCTCAGAAGAAAGAACGGCTGATCAGGGGATCCGGACATCTCATTCTGAAAACTTCTCATCCCAGTCCGCTTTCCGTTTACCGCGGGTTTCGTGGCTGCGGGCATTTCAGAGCCTGCAATGATTTCCTGATAAAGAACGGTATCGAACCGATTGACTGGACGCTTGGTTTTTCAAAGAAACAGGAGTAAAGCAATGCTGGATATAGAAGAGTTGAGCGATGTTTGGTGGCGGCGTGTAACCAAAAAAGCCAAGAACAAACCTCTGCCTGTCATAATGCTGCAGACACGAACGCTCAGTACAGCCCTTGACATTCTCGGCAGCATCCAAAACATACCGTTCGAGAAACTTTCTATGAGCCTCTATTTCTACTGCCATGATGTCGGTATGAAAGAATTCACAAGAGCTTATGAGTCTCAGATTGAGCTCGCCGGCGCCAACCCTGAAAAATTCATTGCGGGCCTTCATCAGTTCTACAACAAGATGGCGATTACCATCCACAAGGAGAACCTCTACGACAATTTCTTCGAGTTTTATTACCGCTGCGTCAAACTCAGGCTCCAAAATGAGAATCAGAATATAGATTCCACAATCAGTACGGCTTATCAGAATCTTCTTGTTCAGCAGATGGAATATATGCGGCCAAACAAGTTCGATTTCAGAACCTTTATTGCAGGCAGGAAGACAACAGGGGAGCTCTTAACACGGGAGGATCCGTTTCCAACCTTCGACATGCCGGTATATGAGTTTCGGAGCGCAGTCGAACAGGGCAAGAAGATATCTGATCCTGAGGAGTATCTCTACGAGCTCTTCCGCAAAGCAGGATATAACATCCATAACGCTTCAGATCATTTACGTATCGTTGCGCAGGACAAGCTCCATACCACGACATGCTGCACGCTTCTTCCTTTTATTAACGAGTATACCTATGATATGCTGCCGCAGACAATCTATAACGCTGACAGCTATATCATCCATAGAGTAAAGGTAAACATCGACCTCTCGGAATTAAGGCGGGCTCTTAAGCACAGGAAACGTACGCTCCCTACAAACGGGGTCAGAATAACTTTCTCCGGAGCGGAAATCTTCAGTGAGCTTCTGCTCAAAGAGATACTCTATGACAACTCAATCTATATGCTCTATCGTCTGACCTCCATAAATGGAGATATCTGCGGAGTCTATGAGACAAGGGACGGTTTCTTCTATGGTATCTTCAAAGCCAGCGAAGCTCATGGATATCTAGAGGAACGGATGGAATCCATGATCCTCTATCTCTATGCAACTCAGGTCCTTGGAGGAGAATATCAGCTTTCTGATATCAATCAACATGTAATGATAGAGGGCTGCGACACGCTGTCAGCTGTTGGCTACGGGCAGGGAGGAAAACTCCGGAATGTCTATGACGGTGCGCCGCATGCGCGTAATGGAGACTATGAGACAGCTGAAGCCTCCATCCAAGGCTATATACGGAAACTTCCTGCAGGTCAGAAAGCCAGTGATGAGGCAAGAAGTCTTGCCGAGAGTCTTGGATATGACCTTGAGCCGAATGAAACCTATGTGCGACCGTTCATCCGGCAGGTATTTCGATTAAAAGAGCGCACAAAATAATAAAAAGCTGAGAAACAGGGGTAAAATGAGGACAAAAGAACTGCATTTGAACGCCCAGAAACTGCTCGAGCAGCGTCTGGCAGAGAGCCTTGGACTTGACCGGTATGCCGAAATCATGACATCATTCCGATCCACGGATGTATCAACCGATGAAGCGTTCCAGAAGAATTTCAACGCTTTCTACATGGTACGGAAAAATGCCGGATGGCGGAGCATCTATTATGAGCTGTTTGAAAAGGCAAAGCATGAATCCATGGCCTATGAAGATATACTGGAAGCTTTATACGAGAGAACCGGTATGGTTGAGGCATCCTTCGCCTCCAAAATGATTGCTACGCTCGATGACCAGTGTCCTATCATAGATCAGTACGTTCTGAAGAACCTCGGTCTTATGATTGCAGGTACCGGGAAAGAGGCCAGGCTTCGCAGTACAATTCAGACCTATTATGAGCTTTGCGACTGGTATGACTCATACTTGGAGACTCAGGAGGCAGGGGAGAATATAGATTGTTTCAATAGAATGCTTCCGGGATATGTCTGGATCAGTGATATCAAGAAAATAGACTACATGATTTGGTCATTCAGGGATTAATACAGAAGGAAATAGGAATGAACTACAGGGAACTTGGAAAAACCGGTCTGAAACTCAGTGAAATCGGGCTCGGATGCGAGGGCTTTGTTGATGCGGATGACGCGCTGAGCGATGCAATCTTTGAGCTTGCTCTGCAAAACGGAGTAAACTGCCTCGATATGTATACACCGGATCCCGCAGCCCAGAAAAAGATCGGAAGGGGAATCGCACCGGTCAGAAAAGACTTTATCCTTCAGGGTCATCTCTGCACCCAGTGGAAAAATGGCCAGTATGAAGAAACCAGAAAACTGCCGGAAGTAAAAGCTGCTTTCGAGTCCATGCTGCACAATGTTGGAACTGATTATGTGGATATTGGAAACCTTCATTATGTAGATTCCCTTGAAACCTGGAAGAAGATTCTCGATAACGGCATCCTGGATTATGCTTTGAAACTGAAAGCCGCCGGCAGGATTCATTATCTCAGTATGAGCAGCCACAATCCGATTGTCGCGCTGGAGGCGGTAAAGAGCGGTCATCTGGACGCTTTACTCTTCAGTATTAACCCGTGCTACGACCTCCTTCCGGGAAATGAAGACTGTGAAACCCTGTGGGCAGATGAAAGCTATGAGAAGCCCCTGTTCAATCTTGATCCGGTCAGGGAAGAGCTTTATGAGACCTGCCAGCGTCTCGGGGTCGGAATTACCGTCATGAAAGCATTTGGCGGCGGGGATCTGCTCAGTGAAGAATATTCACCTGCGGGCAAAGCGATGACGGCCGTTGAGTGTCTGCATTACGCCCTTACCCGTCCGGCAGTGGCATCCGTCATGTGCGGAGCAAAGAGCGTGGATGATTTGAAAGCGTCTCTGGCCTATGAGACTGCAAGTGACGAAGAAAAGGACTATGCGGCTACCTTCGCAAGTTTCCCGAAGATCAGCTGGAAGGGCTACTGCATGTACTGCGGCCACTGTGCCCCATGTCCGGTCGGCATTGATGTAGCCGATGTGACAAAGTTCCTGAACCTTACGAAAGCCCAGAAAATGGTACCTGAAACCGTCGCCCAGCATTACAGCGTCCTGAAGGCTCACGGAGGCGACTGTATCGGCTGCGGATCCTGCGAAAAACGCTGCCCGTTTGAAGTCCCTATCAGAGAGAATATGAAAGCCGCGAAAGCTGTTTTTGGATACTGACTGCTAATGAATGTCGGTATGTTGTGCTCGGCAATTGCCTTTGTAGTTTTCTCCGTATTCTTCTTTCGCAAAACTATTATCGCATAAGAGGCGCCCCAAACTGAATTTGGAATCTCATGGGAGAAAAGAATTGCAAATAATAACGCGGGCTCCAATCCTTCTGCTATGAAGGCTCTGGCCCGCGTATTATTATAATATTCTATTCCCCAAATTCAAAAGAAACTCATTTTTGGGGAATAGTCTCGTTCAGCCAGTCCGCGGCATCGATGATCCGTATTCCCTCATGCTGGTATTCTGGCTGCCAGATCCGAGCGATCAGCAGCTTCGGGTAGGCATCCTTGATACTTAAAAGCGGAGTGACCTCCCGTTCAAAGGTTTTTGGATCGGAGATATCGTTTGCAACCTGGATGTACAGTTTCTCCCCCTGCTGCATAGCAACGAAGTCGATCTCTTTATTATAGAGGATGCCGACATATACCTCATAGCCGCGGCGGAGTAGCTCAATGGCAACGATATTCTCCAGCACCCTCCCGTAGTCCATGTTCTTTGTTCCCAGCCGGGCAAAGCGGAAACTTTGATCAGCCAGATAATATTTGTCCTCTGAATGCAGATACCGCTTGCCCCGAATATCATATCTTCGGATCCGATAGAACGCAAAGGCCTTGCATAGGGCATCCATATATTTACCGACAGTCTTGTGATCGACCTTTGTTTTGTGAGAAGAGAGCGTATCTGTGATTGTGCGGATTGAGGTTACATTGCCGATGTTGTCCATCAAAAAGTCAATCAGCTCATGCAGCAGGGGCTCATTCTTCAGACGATATTTCTTCACGATGTCACGGACGATCAGGGCGTTAAGAACTTCACTGTTGATATAACGGTATTTCTGCGAATCGTTCTTGTAGAGATACGATCCGGCCATGCCGCCTTCAGTGATGTATTTCGTAAGGCTGCCATAAAGGTTTTCAGAGGGGAAATACGACAGATATTCCCTAAAGGAAAACGGAAAGACATGTACTTCATAGGTACGACCAACAAATAGTGTTGCCAGATCACTGCTTTGCAGAAATGCGTTTGACCCGGTCACGAAGGTATCGTACTTCTCTTTGGCGTGGAGGCTGTTGATCGCCTTCTCGAAGGAGGGACACATTTGCACCTCATCTACCATCAAATAATTGTTCTTCCCGGTTTGAAAGTGATCCTCCACATAGTCCTCCAGCGCGTGATATTCCATTAGACTTTCAAATTCCGTAAGGTTGTAGTTGATGTGGATTATATTTGCGTCTGGATCATTTGCATTAAGCCAAGCATCCAATGCATCCAGCAACTTGGACTTGCCTGACCGACGAACACCTGTGATTACCTTGATGTCCGGCGTCTGTAGCAGATCCTTCATTTCATCCAGATATGACGTGCGTTCGATAAGCTTCATCATGATCCCTCCAAGCTTATTGTAAATCTATTATAAAGTGTCTATTCCCCAAAATCAATAAATTTTTGAATTTGGGGAATAGACACTTGAAAACAATGAATTGCAGCAACTGAAATTCATATTATAATAATTCTTGACGAATCAGACGGGATTAGATATAGTCAAAAAAGCTAAAAAGGAGATTTCAAATAACATATAATTTGCAGTTTATTATATGCAACAATAGTCTTGAATTTTGTATAATTATTCTTTATAATAAATAATACAGTTTATTAACAGTCTGGAGGGCAGATGGGTAAAAAGAAAGTCAATCCTCGTCGCATTCCACTGGCGAAGAGAGATATCGACAGAGACAAGATAATAGAAGCAGCAATGAAGCATGACATGGCGCATGCCTGGTATCTTATTGCCACAGCTTTGCTGGAGCTTGATCTGATCAGCCCTGCCGATATAGGACCTCTCTGCGACGAAGTGAATGACTTCTCAAAAACTGCGAAGGCTGATAAAGTGAAAATCAGTCATGCAGAAGACGTTATGAACAGGAAACAGCCAAAGCTGCTGAATATCTCTCGCGTAAATTCGCCGCCTGAACTGGAAAAGTTCAAAAGGAATGTCGAAAAGGTTGCCCTTCACACTTCATTAGCAGTAATCTGCCTTGGGCTTGAAAAACGCTTCGATGAGGAGACTCTAAAGAGGGCCTTCTTGTCTGCAGATCTGACGGAAGCAGAAGTGGACAGCGGGCGCCTGACCTGGGAGGATCTGGAGCGCCAACTCCTGAATAAAATGGTTAAAATTGAAATCGATGATGAAGCATGAATAGGTTATTATAGCGAGAATCTGCCATGCTTAATTGTAACTGTTAATCCATGCGGCAAATGATGCTGCATGGATTTTTCTGTTTTGCCGTCAAAATTGACAAAAGAAAAAAACAGCAATATACTCGGCTTTGCTAGTGTATCTGGCATGGAAAAGTTAATAAAGGAGATGGAACTGATATGTTGGCACACGCATTCGTGAATTGGCCTTCAGGAATGACAGCGAACCAATGGCAGCTTGCAGAGAACCTTGGATGGGCAGATGAGCTTGAACATCGACCATTTCGGGAAGTAATCCAGTATCTGGATTCTGTTTTCAGCAGAATTACTTCTAAGGATCCGGTTTCTATTCAAATACCGGAATCTCCGATGCGACCTCAGGCTGGGATGCCGTTCTACGCGATGAACAATCACTGTACGCTGGATGTAAGCAGAGAATTTGTACGAGGACAGGCCGTCTATAAAAGCAATTATTGTCTGCTGCAGGCTAATGAAGAGTATGAGGAGACTCTGTCGCACATGATTCAGCATCTAACCAGGGGAAGGGAATCAGCGGTGTTCTGCAAGGTGACAGAAATCCAAAAGGACTATGATATGTTTCGCAAAAGCATCATGACAGGCTGTTCAGCCGAGTGTGATATCTTTCTCCCTACAGGCCTCTGCAAAGGCTTAAGCCGTAGAAACAGCGCCCATATAACAGATGCAGAGGTGTTTTCCTCAATTGTGCTGGATTACGTAAAAGTAATGCAGAAGATCCAGAAACACGGATATACGCTTCGTACACATTTTTATCTGACACGGGGCTGCGACATACGGCAGATCCTGGTAGATCCGGAATATGCCAAGGCATTATGGGTTGAAGGCGGGTACCGTGATTATCGATGTGTCACGATCAATGAGGATGGCGACGTATCCTTCGAACAGCGGCGGGAAGCCTCAGTCTGATGGAAATAGAGAATATGAAAACCACAGTCATTTCTATCACAGAAGAGGAATCTGGAGGTTCAACTATTGATATGATTAAGAAGGCAATAACAATTCTACTGGTAACTTGCTTATGTGCAGCATTATGCGGCTGCACGGCAAGAGAGAAAATTCAAACAGCTCAACAGGGTGAGGCCCCGATTGAAAGCCAGAATGTACAGGAGCCGTTGGAAACCGCACAAGCTTTACCTATCGCCTCAAGCAATGATCTCAAACTGTATGCTTTCTCTCAGCCCAACGGAGCCAGTTATGTGGTTAATGAGCTGGGAAAATATGAGCAACACTATTACTTGGATCGGGAAGGAAACGTTGTCGATACAGACGGGATAATCCTGATAACTGCAGAAAATGTGTCGAATTATCATCCAATTCGCACGATGTACTTCAGCCAGAATCAATATACTGCTACGGATGAGGAACAGAATATGAATCCGATGGGGGAGATAAGTTCTCCAAAACCCTACCGGGAATGCAAACTGGAGCTGTATTGCGCACCTTCTTCGGCAACAAATCGGGTCATATGTGTAAGAAGCAACAGTAATGAAGTGGTTGAGATCCGGCCTGAGAGCAACGCGCAGCTGATCGATTTAAAGAACAAGCATCTGGACAGCAGGGAAGTCGCACTGGAAGTTGAAGATCTCTCTCAGCCAGTCAGAATCGCTGTTCGCATCCTGAAGAGCATGACAGGA
>Ga0256405_10011129_pt1 | contig 11596 bp, 7 predicted proteins | sample RumenRJG_02DNA_FD_189096 | JGI IMG/M metagenome (GOLD analysis project Ga0256405, IMG submission 189096) | Bovine rumen microbial communities from Lethbridge, Alberta, Canada - RJG_02 | ecosystem: Host-associated > Mammals > Digestive system > Stomach > Rumen | place: Canada: Alberta | collected...
CTTTTTTCTTAAGAAGAGCATTCACTTCGTCTTTGAATTCACTGTTATAAAACTGGTACAGCCAACCAATAATCTGCACCTGTTCTTTCCAATCTTCTTCCTCGATATCATTTACCAGATGCTGCACTACCCCTTCAGCATCAGCAATAGAAAAATTGACAAGCAAGGTTGAAGGCTCTTCTTTTGTGGCGAAAAGGCCAGGCAGGTATTCTGCTATTTCTTCACACTTTTTATGCAATAGAAATCCAAACAACTTTTCACTTTCATTGTTCAGTTTCCAATTAACTATTTGCTGCTGTTCAGACTCAGTAAACTCTAAATCAGAATCAAAAGGTGACGTCATCAAATCAGAATCTTTCTTTCCTTCTTCCAGGGAAGAGAGTACCCTAAGACCATCGTTAAAGTAGTCATTTACCTCCATAAAACGGATGGCGCAAAGACGATTGAACCAAGTCGATGCAGTATGCTCCAGTAGATTCCGGTAAGCGGTCGCATAATCGGATTGCTTCGCCTCCGCCTCTAAGGCTGAGACCAGTTTGTTTCGCATAGTAATGCCTGCCTTTGGAAGGGCATATGGGGTGCCAGATCCAATATCAAAATACTGCATATCCAGCGTGGATTGCGGTAATGGTTTCTGGATACCATCTTTCGTAATTCCGATGAGGTACGCGTTTTTTGCAACATCACTCATCAGCTTGTTTCTTGCCCATATAGCAAATGTCTTGATTGCACCTTTGTTCATGGTATTTCTCCGTTAAAACTGAATCTTGAGGATTTTGTTTTCATCAAGCCTATCTACGATTTGCTTCCTGAACTGATTTAAATAATCATCCAATTCTTCTTCTGTTTCGATTTGCCATTCGGTTGTAATATTTCTGGCGATGACATTAATGGTAACTTTCTTCGTTGGTTTTGGATCTGCTGGACTAGGTTCTGCTATTCCACCATGTCCATTACCCCCTGTTGATGGATCTTCTTCCGGTTCGTTATCAATTCGATTTGAGAACTGCGTCCTAAGACTGTCCGCCTTATCCTTGAAGCCCAACATGTAAGAGATGTTATTAGCTCTCTCGACTCTATCCTTCAGATCATCGAACGCTTTATTAATGTCTCCCTTGTATTTTTCTTCGAACCATTTCCCTTCAATAGATTTCAGGAGAATGCTACAATCCTGTTCTATGATTTGGACAACGGGACCGCGCTTTTCATCGAGAACTGCCCCATAGAACATAATGAAATCCTCATACAATTTAGGGAGATCCTTGATTTTAGTATATGGTCTCTTATTCAGAACGATTTCCTTGATCTTTCGAATATTCTCCTCCAACTCCGAATTAACAATGTGTTCCTTGCTAGATTCATAGAAATCGAGTGCTCTGAGTCCATAATCGTCAAATAGCTTCTTCTGTGTTTCATTTCCATAGAAGTTCATTACAGGATCCAAAGCTTCTGCCAAGTCAAGGAAATCATCTTTGAGATCATACAGACGATCGAAGAATTCCTTTTGCTGGTTGACTGAGATCATTTTGCTAAGCAGATCCCTGGCATCCCGCAGTTCTGTTTTTCCTGGATACTCCTTCTTACTCTCTGCTGTTTCCAAATAGTAACCGCATTTATCCTGCAGACGTGAAAACTGCTCCTTGAGATCCTGTTGCAATCTATCCGGATCACTCGTTGTGACCGTTGTCTTAAAGAGTTCTTTGCTGACTTCTCTTGCCGCATTCAGCTTCTTTGGCTCGATTTCCTCCTTTGGTTGGAGCAAAAGTTTTTCTTGATATTTTTTTCCGGTGAAATATGCTGTCAATTCATCCGGTTTACGATTGAATAATGTGATAGGTTCTTTATCCACGGTTGCAGTAACTGCACCATCCTTAAATATTTTCGCAACCAGCCATTTCACGTCTCCATCGACATAGCCGTACGGAGCCTTCATGAAATAGTCTGCAATGTTCTTCACAGATATCGACATGTGCCCTGCTGTATTGAGTTTAATGTACTCTTTTAGATCCTGAATGGCATTGACATTTGGTTCCTGTGTGCTGCCACCTATGCTCATCGTCGTCTGCTTAGTCTTATCAAACAGGGCCCGAACATCGGCATCTTCCATTGGCTTGTCAATATAGGAGAGTTTCGGGAATCTCTTATCAACCAGTTTCTCAAGCGCTGCTCCTATACGGCCCTGCGCTTCCCTTGTCCTGATATCTGTAATAGCATTACCGGAAATGAATATTTCTGCTTCCCCGATAGCCTCTTTCAACTGAGCCAAAGCTGCCGCCTTATGTCTCGCAGACTCTTCAATCTTAACCTGGCGAATCATCGAGGATTTACCTCTCTTGGAATCCGCAACATTACGAATATAATCATCGATTTTAAGTGCCGACCGAAGTTCCTTCAAGTAGTTATCATTGGTTGTGGGTAGCAAAAAGACAGCGTTTGTGCATGTTGCGGAAAGCATCATCGCAGTACGGCTGTCAATCGTTCCCGTTCCAGCCTCCGTGTACCACGGTGTGAGTAACCAAACACCAATTTCGCTGTTTTGTGAAGCCTTTTTGGGTTTATTATCTACTGTCTGGTCAATCGGGAATGTATATCTGCCGTTAAACTTATGCAGTTTGTATCTGTTGTTCGGGTAAATCTGATCAAATACCATGTTTGTAACGGCAGATATCACATCGGCCATTTGGATGTTTCTCTCCTGGATCTGACGATTGATATCCTGTTCCTCGTCTGTCAGGAATTCATACTCCCCTTGCATTTCCGAAACGAGGAGATTATCAACCAAAACATCCAAAGCATCCTGTATTCTTTTTTTGAGAGCCGTTCTGTCTTCATCAATACTAGTCACCATAAGACTAACCAGATTTTTTACAGTGAGCGGAACTCCCGGCACGTACTTTAAGAGAAAGAGCGTTTTCAGCACATTCACATTGAAACAATCATCCTCTTTATTCGGGTTAATTCTAGGATTGTCTTGTGCTCTCTGAATCACAATGTTGTGTGTGTGATCCAGGAATTTGACCAGGTCATCATAAAACCGATAAAACGGAACCAACACGCCATCATTCTGATCCTTGACTTCCTTTGCGGCAGCCTGAAAAGCTCCAAGCATAGAGCGTTCACCTTCGGACAGGTGTTTGCCCGTGGAGCTATTAAGGCGAATAGCGTTCAGTACATCTGCAAGCAGGGTGAATTGATACGGAACAAATGGGTAAACTTCAACAAATTCAGACGCACTGTCGAATTTTTTCAGGTAGGTTTGTGTCTCAAACTCAATGACATTTCCCAACGTCATTTCTTTTTCCTGATAGACGGCCTTCAGAGTATCTTCCCCGTAGGAATTTTTCTTAAGAATTCTTTCTCTAATAACTTCATCAGCATTAACCGATGACAGCGAGAGTCTCGTTGCAAACCTTCCCTGGATCTTCGAAAAATCATTTCGCGAGTTTCCTTCGTCTCTAAGGTTCTCTGCCATAGAATCAATGTCTTCTTGGGAAGTCACAATAATCCAGGCTTTACCATGACTTCTATTAGCCAGATCCTCCGTCATGGTCTGGAGATTCAACATGAGTTTAGATTCTTTGGCTATAAACTGGCCAATCTCATCAACAAGGAATACAACTCGTTCGCCGGTGCGCTCGATGTAGTCGGCCACCTTCTGTGCAAAATCCTCAATCGCAATCGTATATGGCTGCGTAGCCTCTTTTAGCCAAAGAGTTGCATCTTCTTCAGTCATGTAACCCATCTTGACAAGGGCGTTCTTGGTACGATTCTTGTGCACCATAAATTTATGACGCTCAGCAAGCCATGCCTTACCGGTCTCGGCTTCAAATGTCGCCTGAAATTCTTCATACCGACCTTCTTCATCAAGCATCCGTTCAAGGTCTGCCAGTGCCGGAATGGATCCGATATAACCTAACCGCTCATTGAATACCCGATTAAAAACCAATACGATTGCATTACTGTCTGACTTTCCTGTTGCTTCACTTTTGCTATCAACATTAAAAAGAATCGCCTTCGTTGGTACATCGCTGGCCCTCTTCATATTTGCTAAAAGCATTGGATTGCTGGCGATGCGATCCTTCTCCGCGAAATACTCTATAGCCCGCTTTCCTCCTGCGGTATCATTGTCTAATATGTAGGATAAGATTTTCAGGAAGTGAGATTTACCACTGCCAAAGAAACCAGATATCCATACCCCCACGTTATCTGTTGGAGTGTCAATGCTCTTTACATAATTACTGAAGAATGTTTCAAAGTGCTTCGTCAGTTCTCGTGTGATAACGTATTCTCTCAGTTCCTCTTCCTTGACTTTATCGTCATGCTGTCCTACTTTAACAACACCTGTGATTTCTCTATCGATCTTTGATTGGAACATCTCTCTGATTTTCATGGTAAGCACCTCTTTATTTCTTATCTTCCTACGATTGGAAATGCACGATAGTAATTGTCATCCTTTATCTTCCCGAATATATTCAATGAATTTCCATTGTATTTCCCTGGAAAAAACATAATGACCGGGCAGTGATCCATAACCTGATGCAAATTATTTAGTATCTTATGTGACCGAAGAATCGGGAAACACTTTCCAACCCCTGTGAGCAAAACCACAGACTCTTCCGGCGTGTTCTCCAGGATATGATTGACAATGAGACTATCATCCTCATTAAATTTCAAGACATCCGATATGGCCTCAAACACATACTGTGTTCCCTCTTCCTCTTCTAACTCTAAAAGGTCGTCAAATACATCTTCCTCTTTCAATAGTTGAATCATCAATTCATAGAGGTCGTATATAATCAACTCATATCCAAACCGGCTAACTGTATCTGCCCTTTCCAATTCTAAGATACGTTTCCGGACGATCAGTTCTTCTTCCGGTTCATAATCAAAGACATAATAGCCGACTTCATTACCAAGGCCGGTGTTGGATCGGAACTGGTCATCTCGCATTTTTCGTTCGAGTTCATCTAGTCGTTCGTGTATTGATAACATCATCGTTCTCCTGCAAATATCTTTGTGATAACGTCAAGGTCTTCATGATAAAGAAAATCTGTAAAACGCTGATCCAAAATCGGTCTAACAATTTTTAGGTTTCTTCCCTCCGATACTGCAAGTCCACTTTCTCTCAAAAAACCTTTGAGACATGTACGCAGTTTTTTTACAGATCCGTCTGACCACTCTGCTGCTTTTGTATCCTTGGCCTGAATACTATGGATAAATCCTATAACATTGCCGTCTGACAACGTGAGATCACCCAAAATGAGTTTTTCTTTGAATACCTCGTTCATGAACTCAAAGGCTGTCCGATCTTCAACCATGATCAGAACCATTACAAGTAGCTTCTGCTGCTCAATCGATTGTTCTATAAAGAATCTGAAAAACTCGTCATTCGCAACTTTTAGTCTTCGTATCACGCCTTGTGCCGTCTCTTTGGCCCTGCCTTTTGAAACAGCACTGAAAAAATTATCCATATCGCTCAGGCTTGCAATGTCATCAACCGCCATTCCTTTATCAACAATTGTTTGTATCGCTTGCCTAGTTTCCTGAAACCAAAAATAGTCTTTTGTGCGACATCTATACTGTTCGTCAAAAATCGCGAATTCCATATGTTATCCTACCATTTCTTTCTTATATGTGATTATTATAAAACTTACTATTTATTATACATCAATGGCAATAGTCTGACAATTGCTTGCACCTGCACTTGGTAAGTATTTTCCAACTTTCTGGCGGCTTTTCCATCGGATTCAATAAGTTCATTGAAAAAGCAAACCCGTTTTTTGACTCCTGAGAACTCATGAACATCATCTTCAAACTCCGGCCTCTCTGATTGCTCTCAGACTGGCCATACCCTCACAGCTGAAATCATCATCGAAGAACTCATCTGTCGCTTGGACCCACATCTGTTGTTCGCTCCATTGAAGTAGTATCCTGCATGAAAGATCTTGTCATCAAAGGTCAAGATCTTATTCCATTTTATCTTGTAATTCTCCTATGGGCTCAAGCTCGGCAGTCCTTATTATTTCACTTTTTTGTCATCTACTTGCCTTGTTTTTCCTTCCCTTTTGACATCTCCATTATGTCGTAGAATGGTCAGAAAGTCAGTTGTCCATTGCCTTTTCGCAAAAGAAAAAGACCCACAGATTCCTGCAGGCCTTGTTCTGATTCTACTCTGAAATCGCAAACTCCTTCTCAGCGAATCCTTCGCTCTCACCACCCAGAATCTCATTCATTGTTACAACCTTTACACTAATTGGGTTTTCCCTGTCCTGTGTAAGATATGCCTCCTTGACCTCAATAGTGGTGCCCGGCTGGATGTCCTTATACTTGTTATCGTAGATATCATCTCTTTCGCCATTGTATATCGTTGCAAATTCAAGCTCTACTCCATTCTGGAAACCTTCCGCATACACGGCTGAATCGAAATTAGCATTTTCTTCGCTGTTATTCGTGAAATCAAATGTAACAAATACAGCATCCTTTCCCTCATCATCCTGTATCAATTCATAATCCTTGATTACAACTTCATAATCGCCGACTGTTGCTTTGGATGTATCGGCCTGTTCAGCTTCCGTTTCCTGTGTATTTGCCTGCTGCTCGCCCACTGAAGCATCCTCTGAAGAACTATCTCCGCATGCAGTACAAGCAAACGCCATTATCATCATAAGAAACGTGATTAATATCTTTTTCATAATACGTTCCACCTCCCATTTTTATAGCAAGGATAATATACCATTTTTTTCTATGTCGGTCATATAAAAGACTGCAGATACTCCTCCCACAGTCAGCCATATGATTTCGCATATACCAAATTGACTATTCCTGGCTTTTTCAGACCAACTGAAGCATTATTGACATCTTCCGCACTAAACATACTTGCGGCGGCAAAAAGAGAAATCCTCTGACAAGTACCGTTTTCATCAATTCTGAGCATACAGGCTTTTGATGCTAAATATACACTTTCTAGGGCCGCTCTATTCTCAGATTATTATAACCTCATTTCCCAATCTTTATATACGTGATAGTTTGATCCCCAACTACTGCCAGGTTTTCCCCTCCACCACATGCAAATATCAGTCACCGGACCATCAGCTGATTCTTTTTCTATTTCAATGTAGATATCCTCTGGGTAATGTTTTTTATGACCCTTTTTATTGGCATTATAATGGATTACATATCTTCTCCAATCATTATCGCTTTCCTCATCATGATAGAATACCTTATATGACTCCCCAGAATCATAATACTTTTTCAACTTTTTCATATTCACGTATTTCCTGGCAAACTTCACGGCTGACTTGGCATCATGTACTTGTTTTTCAATCCCATCAATCCCTGAAACATATATTGAGAAATCATCAATACGGTCATAATCATTACATTCTACACTTGCAATAATGTTCTCCGGAAACACAGGATCAGTATTGTTATCCTCTAGCGCGACTCTTTTATTATCATAATCCTCCCAACTATCATACGCCGTATCAATATCGTCAAGTAATTTAGGATGATCCTCCATTGTAATTATATCCATGTCTGTTTTGCAACGATATGCCTTAACGTAATCATCGTAACTGCTTGAATACAAACTATATACTACATACTTTTCATCTGTAATATTCAGTTTTTGAGATGTTTTTATTTTTTTAGTTGCAACGAAATATACAGTATGTTCTCCCTTTGTTAAAGAAATCTTTTTTTGAAATATAGTCCCTGGTTTAATTGTCTCAACGAATTTCTTGTCAATATAGAAATCCACGTCATAATCTGTAAAAAAGACCGCCCCACTTTCATAATAGGACACTTTAATCGAAACCTTTTTTTCCTGTTTTTGTTCCGCATGCACCCCGGTACATCCGAGGCTGAATACTAAGAGTACGGCAGCAAAGATAATAACGGTTTTAATCAATGTCTTCTTGATCACTATCTCCATATCTATATCTCCTTTACTCTTATGTTCTTTTATTTCCCACCTATTCAGTGACTAATGATTTCGTTTCGGCTTTATTGAACTATATTATAACATGTTTTTATTTCTTGTATCTCCATATCAAAAAAAAGCTCCATAGCATCTGACCTGTCTTTTCTGTATTTAACTACAAATCATAGACAACCTTTCTGCTGCTTGAATCCATCCCCGGGAGCACAATGAAAAAGCCCCGTCGCTGCGACAGGGCTCTTACTGCTTATGGTACGCTCCCGCTATGAAATCCGGTTATGGATTGCACCTTGAGCATGGTCCAAGTCCTCTTGATAATGCATCATCCAGGCTTATTGCGATCCCATTCCCTCGTAAATATCCGCATCCATAAGCGTGATATTTTTCCCCCGTAGGAGTACAGTAGACCGTATAGCTGGCAGGCATTGACCTGCTGGCTGTTTCTGTTATCTCAAGGTCAAAATAATGTGTGTACTCGCTATCATCAAGTCCTACATTAATCTCTGCGCTGCCAGCTTTTTCGCCAACTACGTCAAATGTCAATACTGTGTCGCCGTCTTTGTTCGTAAGATAAACGTTTTCAAAACTCACTTTCTCTTCCGGATCTGAGAAGACAGTGATTTTGTCAGCCGGATAATCCTCTTGAGGAATTACGCCCTCAACGTATACGACACCGCCAACACTGACTGTGTCTTCAGAATACGTAAGCTCAGAAAAATCGAAGGAATCATCATTTATCTTTGTTTTAGCTGCGTCCAGTAAGTTACCATCCTTTGATGCTTCCTTAAATGGTGTCATGCTTGATGTCAGCAAATTGACTGCAAGGTCGTTATTTGTCACAACACTGACACCAGACTTTTCACTGCTTTGATCGCCGCATGCTGCAAATAACAGAACTATCGCTGTTAACATAATTCCTGTTATTAATCTTTTTCTGATTCTCATAGTTTCTCTCCACCTTCAGTCTGTACTCCCCCCGGGCTACTCGACATTCGGTACAGGCACGCCCTGGCAGAACTCCGGTGCCAGCGGCGTATCGATGTTGGCGAATGGAGTCGAACCGAACAGTTCTGTTCCTTCGGAGAGCGGGTAATTGGCCATATACCTCAGCAGGCCCTGACCGTAAACGTCGTTCCTGAAGGATTCCTGCAGCTCTTCCCGTTTGCCCACGACGATCTCACCCAGCAGGTAAGCATACTGGATGCTGGCCCATGTAGCCATGCCCTCGTAGACCTGAAGTTCCAGAGGACCATACTTGGCCTTTATCTGCTTCGCATCCCAGTTGAGATACTGCCAGATATGGGTCAGTTCGTGAGCCATAGTCAGGATCGTCTTCATGCGCGGTGCTCCGTTCTCGATCAGCAGCGTGAATCCGTTCCGATCCTGGATGGCAACGCCTACGACTCTGCTGTCCATGGATGCTGTAGGAATAAACGGCTTGCCGATCTTCTTGTGGAGTTTCCTCGCGTTCACCATCTCCACCTTGATACCGACGTTGATGTTGACCCCGAAGAACTCCCGCATGTTCCGTCTGACATCATCGAAGATCTCACGGAACTCTTCGGCTGTCTTCACCGAGGTCCTGCTGCAGCTGATGCAGCGGTCACGGCCGTCCTTGAGCGTCTCGTATTCAACGCCTGTCAGCTCAGCGCCGCAGAAATCGCAGTACCGCACACCCGGTTTATTGGGCATGTAGTTCTTCTCGATCTCTTCTGCTTTGTTTCTGCCGTCTCTGGCCTGCTTCAGAGCATTGTTCTCGAAGCCGTTCTGCTGCAGATAAGTATGGGTGCTGCCCATGTCGATACCCGCAGGCAGAGTACCCGTTCCGAAGAGCATGTAATGCCTGTCGCGATACGGTTTCCTCTTCCCTGTGAGGTGACCCTGATTCGGCTCCTTGACGACTTTCGCCCCGTCACCCTCGAAGGACACGGTATGGATCGGAGGCTCAGCCTCAGCTTTCGCTTCCTCTGGCTCAACTGTGATCTCCGGATTGGAAACGTTAAACAGCTTCTCCGGTCCAGACGCAGCTTCGGCCTCCGGCTGTTCGCCGGTTTCTTCTGCCTCTGCCTCGGCCGCATCCGCCGGTTCCGCCGGTTCCACTGCTTCTTCCGGCTCCACAGTTTCTTCCGGCTCCTCTGCCGTCTCCTGCTCCGGAGCACCGTCTGTTACCGGAGCGTCGTCGGTTGCTTCTGCATCCGGAAGGTCCTCAAGGTCCGCAGTATCCGGCAGCTCCGGAGCATCATTCGTTACCGGAGCATCGTCTGTTGCTTCTGCATCCGGAAGGTCTTCAAGGTCCGCAGTATCCGGCAGTTCGGGAGCATCATTCGTTACCGGCGCATCAACTGTTGCTTCTTCATCAGCTGTTGTTTCTGCATCAGCCACTACTTCTGCATCCGGCAGGTCTGGAAGATCCTCAAGATCCGTCAGTTCTGCGCCGTCAGCTATTACTTCCGCATCAGGCAGGTCCGGAAGATCCACCGGTGCCTGTGCCTGTGCCGGCGCCGGTACTGGCGCAGCCGGCATTTCGACGCCGCCCTTGCGCTTCTTTCCACCAAAGATCTTATCGATGAGACCGCCGATTCCCTTTCGCTTCGGCCTATCTCCGGCGATCTCGCCTTCCACGAAGATCACCTTAGGCGGCTCTTCCTGGTCTTCCTCGGACCCGGTCTTTCCCATCATCGTCTGGTGCCAATCCAGATAATCGCAGATGATGCCCATGATCCTCTGCAGGTTTCTGTCCACCGTGTTGATTATGCCCAGATCGAGCTGGCTGTCCTCGATGATGTATATCCTTCCCGGCGCTTCCTCCGGGGACGGCTGAGCCAGTGTATAGGTCAGCGGTTTACTGCCGTAATCCTCGCCCAGGAACGAGCAATCCGTGACTGCTGATATAAAGGGCTGGTTATCAGCGAATATGGTGCGGAACACCTCATTCAGCAGCAGCGTGATCGTATACCGGATCTCATTCGTGAGAGTTTCCTGCTGCGGCAGGTCGATCACGAGGATCTCTTTGTTTTTGTACTCTTTCTTCGGCAGCCGGTTGCCCTCACCTTCGAAGGCTACCTTCTTGGCCGTCTTGAAATTATTGTATCCGGACATCCTGAAGTAACCGATCGTATTCACCGAAAGATCAGCGAACTGACGGCTTACCCGGAAACCATCCACATCCCTCGTCGATCCGATCATGGTGGATGGGATCATTCCCTCGACACTGTATTCACGGATCTGGCGATAAGAAGGTCTGCCGGAAATATGGTCTGCCGCTCTTCTGACCAAAACCTGGCCGTCCGCGGTCAGATACTGCATCTCATAGTACTTCCCGGCAAAGGAGAAAAACTGACCCGGCAGATACTTGCTGTAGATATGGTCGTACAGTTCCGAACCCAGATAGTTCTTCTCACCCCGTTCATCCTCCGCGATATAGGCGGCGGATCTGAGGGAACGGATGCAGGAGTCGAGGAAATCTCTGTCCGTAACAGAATAGACCCTTTCTTCCTTCCCTTTGAAGAAATTGTAATCAATATTTTCTACCAGGATCTGCGATGAGAAAGTATGGAATGAGCTCTGCAGCTCCCTTTCACTGACCTGCTCCACTGCCTCCCGGTAGTCCTTACTGAGGGTCGAGATCTCGCTCACCGAAGCGAAGCATTTGAAGAT
>Ga0256405_10011130_pt1 | contig 11595 bp, 16 predicted proteins | sample RumenRJG_02DNA_FD_189096 | JGI IMG/M metagenome (GOLD analysis project Ga0256405, IMG submission 189096) | Bovine rumen microbial communities from Lethbridge, Alberta, Canada - RJG_02 | ecosystem: Host-associated > Mammals > Digestive system > Stomach > Rumen | place: Canada: Alberta...
TTGTCGGAAGAACTACATGCTCCAAACCATCAGCAATAGAGATAATTTTGCCTGCGCCTAAAACAACTTCTTCCCCTTTGTACATAAATTTGTAATCTGTGTCTCTGTCAGAACGAATAGTAATTTGTGTTGTCATTTTTTTTCCTTTCCAAATCGGTTAACAGTGTTTATTATAAGCGATATTTCCCCTTTTTGCAAGCGGTTATTTTATGCTATTGTATCTAATTTTCTTCCGTTTTTTTCTTTTGATAAATCCGAAATTGACGGTTTTGTTAAGACTTTTTCGTCCCAAAATTCTTTATCAAACGGATTTTCATTATTTTCCGTAAAAGAATCCGTTATATCAGGGACATTTGCTATATCATCCCAATCTCCGGCAGATTTTCTTATACTGCCATGTAAATAATCGCTAAAAATTTTTTGTACATTCATTTTATATTTTCTGCCATGTCTTTTCTATCTATCGTAATTTGTTCACCAGTTTTTAAATTTTTTACTGAAACTTTATTTTTTTCTATCTCGTCTTCACCTAAGATTAAAGCATAATTTGCAATTTTTGACGCTTTTTCAAGTTGCTTGGTAAACTTTTTATTTGTCAAATCCATTTCAATATTCAACCCCTGCAACCGGAGTTCCTGTGCAAGTTTAAGTGCTTCTGTCGTATTGTTTGAAACAATATAACCGTCAAGTTTTGAAGTTTCTTTTTCTTTTAATAGAGAAATAAGTCTTTCCATGCCCATTGCAAAACCGATTGCAGGAGTAGGCTGTCCGCCTAATTCTTCAACAAGGTTATCGTATCTTCCGCCTCCGCAAACCGCATTTTGTGAGCCCAAGTTGTTTGATTTTATTTCAAATACAGTTCTTGTATAGTAGTCCAAACCTCTTACAAGAAGTTTGTTTTCACTGTATTTTACATTTAATTCGTCTAAATATTTTTTTAATTGTATATAGTGTTCTCTGCATTCATCACACAAAAAATCTGACTTTATTACGTTTTGAATTTCCTGTTTTGAAAAGATTTCCTGACATTGCGGAACTTTGCAGTCTAAAAGTCTTAACGGATTTTTTTCAAATCTTTCCTGACAATCTTCGCACAAATCTTTCAAATACGGTCTTATTACATTTTTAAGATTTTCTTTAAATTCAGCACGACATTTCGGACATCCGAGAGAATTTATTTCAACGTCCAAATCATCAAGCCCGATTGATTTTAAAAAGTTTTCCGCCATCAAAATTATTTCGGCATCGGCAGACGGCTGAGAAACACCAAACATTTCAACTCCTACCTGATGAAACTGTCTTTGGCGACCTGCCTGCGGACGTTCATAGCGGAACATCGGACCTTTGTACCAGAGTTTTACAGGCGCAGGAAGTCTGTGCATACCGTTTTCTATATAAGAACGAACAACCCCTGCAGTATTTTCCGGACGCAATGTAATTGAACGTTCACTTTTTTCAAAGGTGTACATTTCTTTATTTACAATATCGGTTGTTTCGCCAACACCCCGTTGAAACAAGTCTGTAGATTCAATAATCGGTGTTCTTATTTCTTTTACCCCGAAAGATGAAAATGTTTTTAGTGCATTTTCTTCAACAAAATGCCACATCTCAACATCCTGAGGTAAAATATCTTTTGTTCCTTTTAAAACTTTTATCATGTTTGTCATGACTTGATTATATTATAAATATGAATATATTAAAAATGTTATTTTTCTTTTACTTCTAATTTATAATTGAATATTTTTGCAATTGTTTCAAATTCTTTTACTGTTAAAGTTCCACGAGATAGTTTTGCATTTATACTACCTCTTGTATATTTCTTATTTAATATTTTTGTCATTTGTTCTGCCAAAATATCATAGTTTGACATATTCAAAGACAACCAATATCTTATTTGTGCTCTTATATTCATATATTTATTATATTTTTTTTGACAAAAATAAAAAATTATTTTATTATATAATACGTTATAGTATTAAATAATACTTATATGTATTAAGAGGTTACGATTATGAATTATTTGAAAATTTTATCTGATAATTTAAGAAAATATAGAATTAAAAACAATTTAACTATAAAAGAAATGGCAAAAATTACTGGAATTCCAATAAATTTTCTTTGCAAAATAGACAATCTTACCGCAAAAAGAATAAAACTTTTTTATTTGGAAAAAATATGTAAAACATTGAATACAGATATTAAAAATTTGTTTTATAATGAATAAAAAAGGAGAGTTTTATGAAATTTTTGCATGCCATGATTAGAGTAAAAGACATTGAAAAAAGTCTTTATTTTTATCAAAACCTTTTTAATATGGATTTGAATAAAAAGAAAAGACTTGATGATTGTGATTTGTATTTTTTGGAAGATAAAGAAACCGGTTTTCAGATAGAATTGACTTACAATGACGAAACACCAAAAGACGGATATCAAATAGGTACAGGTTTTGGTCATTTTGCTTTCGGGGTTAAATCTATGGAAGAATTTACTAAAAAATTAAAAGAGTTAAATTATGAATATTTATATGAGCCGTTTGACCTGAACGGAAAAGGTTCAAAAATTGCTTTTGTAAAAGATCCGGACGGATATGAAATTGAACTCATTGAAAAAGTAAACTGGTAAAAGATTTAATTTAATTATAAATATATAAATTAATTAATATATATAATAAAAAAATATAACAATAATAATAACGAAAAAATTTTGTAAAAAACTCTGAAAACAGTTTTGATAAAAGGTTTTCGGCAGGTAAAAAAATTGTAGAAAAAACAGTTATAAAAAATGGAAATATGTAGAAAAAATAAAAATAAAAGTTTTCTACAATAAAAGAGAGAAAAAATGTACAAAAATTATGAAAGTTTTATACATGATTTTGACACTGCGTTAAAATTAATATTCGACGCCCAAAAAAAATACATCCACTGTAAAAAAGGATGTGCAAAATGCTGTTCCTGCGGAAACTATCCGCTTTCCCGAATAGAGTTTGGTTATATAACACAGGGCTTTATAGGACTTGAAGATAACAAAAAACATATTGTACAAAACAATATAAGAGAATTATTACAACAAAAATCAAATTTTAAAGGGCAAAAATTTGAGCACAAATGTCCGTTTTTAATAGATGAAGAATGTTGTGTTTACAAATATAGAGGAATAATCTGCCGAACCTTCGGTGTTTGTTATTATGACGACAAAGAAGGTTATGTAAGGCTTCCTGACTGCGTATATGACGGATTAAATTACGCCGAATTTTTTGAAAAAGAAACAAATATGTTAAAAATCCCCGATGTTCCGATGGTAAATTTGCGAATAGACAGAGTTTTAAACAGTGAACTTGCAAAAAAATATAATATTGAACCGGAGGAAATCCGTCCGATGATTGAATGGTTGAGCGGACAATAAAAAAGACCTGTAATATTTACAGGTCTTTCAAATAAATATTTTATTATGCCGTAAGTTTTAATTCTTCATTCGGAACGATTACAACTTTTCTTTTTCTGCTGTCTTGCGGAAGCGGTTTTTCATATTCCTTATTGTTTAATTTCATCAATTCTTCCGTTTTGTCTAAAATTTCCTGATTTGTCGGCTTGTAATCGGGATCATTTTTGTGTTCATCTATAAGATATTGTTTTGCAATATTCCACAAACAATCACCTTTTTTAACTGTGTATTTATCATTCTTTTCTTCAACATTTGGATTTTCCTGATTTTCTTCCTGATTAATCGGAGGATTTTCCGGTAATTTAATTTCTTTCGGCCGGGTAAGTTTTTCCGGTATATTGTTTGGTGTTGTATCTTGCGGTTCAGATTTTTTATTAATTAATTTATTTAATAAAAATAAACCACCGCCCAATAGTCCTGCAACGCCTAAACCAATTAAACCGAATTTTACAACTTTTTTCAAAATGCCCGATTTTTTTACGGTTTGCATTGCAATATTTTCAATATTTTTATTTGTGGAAACAATCGCTTTTGCTTCTGCTGGTGTAGCACTGACATGAAGATTTTTTGCCGCATCAAAAACAGTAACATGTCCTGTTTTGGATGCTTTTCTTGCGGCTTTTTCCGCTGCTTGAGCTAACCTGCGTTCTGCTTGTGCTTTTACCTGTTCTGCAGAAACAGAAATATATTTTCCGTTAGCATAAACTGTTTTACCGCCAAAATTTCCTGATACATTTTGAATTGCCATTCTTAATTCCTCCGTTTCTTTCTATCCCAAAAAAATTTTGTATCCCCTATGTATAAATAAAAAAAATTTGTAAGATAGAATTTACATGACATATTTACGCAGTATATATTTTCTTTAATAAATCTTTACAAAAAAAGAAAAACCTTATTTTTTCAACCTTTTGATGTATGTAATCCTTAAAAATAAAAGATATAATAAGAAAAAATACAGGGGAGAAGATTATGATTTCAAAAACTCTTGATGAATCCATGGCAAAGGCTATGGAATTTGAAAATCTTACAAAAGCATCAAAATTCGGCAATTTATTTAAAGGTGCTGTTTCCGAAAAATCTGCCGAAAAAGAATTTGAAATGCTTCAGAAAATTTCAGATTATGTAAAAAAAGAAGAAAAAACATCTTTTGAAGATGCCGAAATTCTTGAATATATAACCGAAAACCCTGATGAAATTGCCCCGATATTTGATTTTAACAGCACTGTTTCTACAGGCTTGCCGTTTTTTAAATCAATAGATTATAAACTATCAGAAGTTTTCGGTGTATAATATTTTTGTCTTTAAAAATATTATGAGGTGAAATATGTTTCAGGTTTATACAGCAAAAGACAAATCGGAATTGTCCAAAAATTTAATCGGTGAATTTAGAGAATACGATGATGCAATGGATTGCGCAGAAAAAGCAATAGAAGGTCATTCGGATTTAAGATATATTGTTGAAGAAACTAACGGATGTGTGAACAGTTACGGTGAACTTATTGCAACCGTTGTTGCCGAAAGCGACTAAATTATTTACAATCCCTCTGCTTTGTAATACTATTTTTATATAAAGAAAATATTTAAAAGAGGGATTATATAATGCAAATATCATTGAATTGGTTAAACGAATTAGTTGATTTATCTGATAAAGAGCCGTCACAAATTGCGCATGAACTTACTATGAGCGGTTTAGAGGTTGAGGCTCTTGAAGATTTAAAACCGTCTTTTACCGACATAAAAACGGTTAAAATAGAAAAAATTGATAATCATCCGAATTCGGACCATTTGCATTTGGTTACGGTTAATACAGGTTCGGGAATTAAAACAGTTGTTTGCGGAGCGCAAAATATTAAAGAAGGCCAAATTGTTCCTTATGCAAGCGTTGGTTCAAAGGTTTTGGACAGAAAGACAGGCGAACAGTTTGAACTTACTCCTGCCGTAATAAGAGGAGTTGAATCTCAGGGCATGCTTTGTTCTGCAGATGAACTTGGTGTTTCTGACAGAAATTACCAGGACGAAGACGGCATTTTGATTTTAAACAGAATTTTCCCTGATGTTCAAATCGGTGCTGATGTAAAAGATGTTTTAGGGTTTGAAAAAGATACTATAATTGACGTTGCGCCTACTGCAAACCGAGGCGACCAGATGTCAGTTATCGGTGTTGCAAGAGAACTTTGTGCCTTGTTTAATAAACCGCTGAAATTTAACCCCATAGAATATACAAAAGATTTAACAACCGACAAATTTAAGGTTGAAATTTTAGATAAAGATGTTTGCAAATACTACTCAGTCGGACTTTTAGATAATATTAAAATCAAAAAATCACCCGAGTGGATGCAAAAACGTCTGATAGCATCAGGCATGCGCCCGATAAATAACGTTGTAGATATTACAAACTATGTAATGCTTGAATACGGTTGTCCGTTGCACGCATTTGATGCCGACAAGTTAGACGGATATTTGTGTGTAAGACGTGCGCATGAAGGTGAAAAACTTACAACTCTTGATAGTGTAGAAAGAGAATTAACCCAAGATAGCGTACTTATTGCAACAAAAGACAAAGGAGTTTGTCTTGCCGGTGTATTTGGCGGTGAAAACTCCGAAATTGATGAAAATACAACAACAATGGCACTTGAAGCGGCATATTTTACTCCTGTTTCAAACAGAAAATCGGCTCGCAGTGTCGGTTACCGCAGTGAAGCAAGCGCAAGATTTGAAAGAGGAATTGATATTGAAGCCGTTAAACCTGCCCTGATGCGTGCAATGCAGTTGCTTGTCGAATATGCAGATGCGCAGGTTGTAGGTGTTGTGGAAGACGGCGAAAACAAACTTCCGCCGATGGATATTACACTGCGTTTTGCACAAATAAAAAGAATTTTAGGTTGCGAAATAGACTCTGAAAAATGTATCAATATTCTTGAAAAACTGGGGTTTGAAAAGTTGGGCGGAAACGAACTTGCCGTAAAATTTGCAGTTCCGAGTTTCAGAGCGGGTGATGTTACAAGAGAAATCGATTTAATCGAAGAAATTGCAAGAATAAACGGTTATGATAAAATTTCTCCGTCATTGCTGTCAAAATCGGAATTGCCCGAAATATCGCTTGAAGAAAAAGTTATCGCAAAAGTCAGAGATGTTATGCAAAGTGCAGGTCTGAACGAAATTCAGACGAGTTCGCTCATCGGAAAATCTTTGTTAGATAAATTCAAAATGACTTATGATGATGAAAATGCTGTCAAAGTCGCTAATCCTGCAAGTGAAGAATTTTCAATGTTAAGACAGAATTTGGCGGTTAGTGTTCTAAATTGTATGAAAACAAATTTTGACAATGGTCAAAAGACTTTTTGGGCTTATGAAATCGGCAAAACATATATCAAAAACGGTGTTGCGGACGAAAAAAATACCGGAGTGAAAGAAACAAGAGTTTTGGAAGGTATTTTGACAGGCGAAGTTCAAAATTCAAAATGGGAAGTCAAGACTGAAACAGGTTTTTACTATGTTAAAGGTATTATCGAAAACCTGTTCAATGAACTTGATGTATCAAGAAGAATAAAATTTGTGGCATTAGACCAAACCGAACTTGCGCAGTCGCACAATGTTCTTCATCCATACAGAACGGGTGTTATTATGCTTTTAGGTAAAAAACCAACTCCGATAGGGTATTTCGGTCAACTCCATCCGACCGTTGAAGATAAATTGAAATTGAATCAAAAGGCATATTTGTTTAAGGTTGATTTGAATGAACTTATCGGTGCAGTAAAAGAAACAGTGCCAAGGTTTAAACATATTCCTCAGTTCCCTGAAGTCCGCAGAGATATTGCGTTTATCATCAATGACAATGTTACCTGCGAGGATATTCAAAAGGTTATCAAGGGTTCTATTAAACAAAATATCTTTAAAGGCTCTGAAATCTTTGATATTTATCAGGGCGAACATGTTGAGGACGGCTTTAAATCGGTTGCGTTCAGAATAAGAATGCAGGATGAAACAGCGACTTTGACCGATGAAATTATTGAACAGCAAATGCAGTCGGTTCGTGAAAAACTCCAAAAAACTTATGCACAGATAAGTTTCAGAGAGTAATTTTGTCACTTGAAAAATGTAAAACAATAGTTTATAATAAAGAAAAGGGCGAAGCAGGTTGCACCCTGCCTCTTTAAAAGCCCTCGTTAGTGAATTAAAAGCGCAATGATTATCAGCAAGATAAGCCAAAGCGCTTTTTCTGTTATACAGAATTTCACCCGCATCACCTCCTTTCACGCTTTGATATGCTACGATTTACAGTCGTTCCAAGCGGAAAGTAAGTGTTGTTTTACAGGGCTTACCCTCAGTATAAATAATAGCAAACCCACTCAAGAAAATACAAATACTTAATAATAATTCATAACAAAAATAGTTTTTACAGTTCTTGTATTTTCTCAAATAATAACTATAATATTAGTTAGATTAGATTTATCAGGCAGAGGTTTTTATGAAAAAAATATTTTTATCAATATTTATGGTTTTATTTATGGCTTTGGGCGTGTGCGCAAAAGACATTATTCCCGTTCAGCCGTCAATGGAAGGGGTGCGTACTGTCGGGTTATATCAGGTTAAAGATGACATAACAATTTACAAATTTCCTGATGAAGATGCGCAGATTCTTTACCGAGTTCGTTGGAACAGTGAGGAATTTTTTCCCGAAAGTATAGGTGCAAACAACTTTTTTGCCCTGTTTATTTCAAAAAAAGGTTTGGCTTATGTCAATGTTGTTGATATCGTTGACGGATGGGTTGAAATTGTCTATGATAACTCAAAAGGCTTAACAGGCTGGATAAAAGAGGATGACCCGTATAAATTTATGACTTGGACAAATTTTTACACAACTTACGGCAAGAAATACGGGCTTAATATTTTAAAAGGTGCGCCGTCAAACTGCAAAGATATAAAAGGTTCCCCCGATGATTTATCGCAGACGATTTCTACAATGAATATGCCTCAAAAAATTCACCTGAATTTAATCAGAGGAAATTTTGCGCTTGTCAGCGTGATGGATTTGGATAAAACCCCAAAAACAGGGTATGTCAGATGGCGCAGTGATAATGGTGTGCGATACTTTTTCCCTGCGATAAAATAATTCATGAATTTTTTCGCCATCTGAAATATATTCTAATTTGTCTTTTTAATCGGAACCATTCAAGTTTACGGTTGCAATTATTGGTTATTATGGCTGATAAAATACAGTAAATATAATATAATTCACCTAATATGGTATCAGGTAAAATGACATCATCTTCAGGATCGAAAATGTCCCATATACTTAATTCATGTCTGTTATCTTTGTTCATGTTAATTTTTATTCGTCATTATCAAATATTATTTGATATAAAATAGCAAAATTTTATATATTTGTCAATATTTTTAAATAATTTAGACTATTAATATGATAGATATTAAACAAGAATTAGAAATATTGCTTTTAAAAACGGGAGTTCGTTCTATGCGTAAGTTAATCTCTTTAATGAGCGATAAAGGATATGATATTCCTAAATCAAGTACAATGTCTGTTCAGTTAAATAAGAAGCGTATTCGTTTTCAAACAATTCAAGAAATTCTCGATTTTTTAGGTTATGAAATTGTAATAAAAGAAAAATAAATTTTAGTCTTTCAGACAACCCTGCAAATATTTTTTGTATTCGTTTTGGAGTGATTTTGGTGCAAGAATTTTACACCCCTCACCCCATCTGAAAACGTGCCAGATAATTTCTTTATCACCGCTTGCTTTGAATGTTACCGTATATGTTCCGTCATCATTGAATTTCCCCCTTTGAGTCGGGTGGAAATTGAAATTGCTTGCTTCCTGGGCCAATTCTTTTGAAAACAAAAGTTTTACGTTTAAAATTTCACCATGATAAACCCCGAAAGATTCTTTTGCGTATTCCTGAAGGTTAAAATTCCCTTTGTCAAAAGTTTTTTCGGTGAGTTTAAGGTCTGAAAATTTGTGCAGAAGATAGTTGTAAATATCATCACCTTTTGCCTTTTCTCTTGCAATAAGGTAAATTTTTGAACCGTAAATCATCCCCAAAGGTTCGATTTCACGTTGTTTACCGTGATAAATGCCCGTCACTTTTCTTGATGTTTGAAGTGCTTTTCTTATGATTTCCAAAGTATTAAAATCAATGGAATACTGTGGCATTTGGCGAACGGCATAACCCTCTGTCTGCATAAAAAGTTCAATATTTTCTTCGGCATTATTTTGTCTTTTGTTTGCAAGAGCCTTAATTTTTGTGATGGTGTCTGTTAGTTCGCTTTTGAGTTCTTTATTTGTAGTCCGCCTTTGCAGTTGTTCAATATTAGCAATTTCTTTGGGTTTGAAACTAATCAGACTTGATATGACATTATTTGTAAACCCCCAGTGTTTGAGTGAGTCATTTGTTTCAATTTCATCAACTTCAGGAAAAATGTTCATCAGACTGTCACGCATGCGCTCTGCTGTTCTGCGTGAAACATTGTATCTTTCCATAATATCGCTTATAGTAATTCCCTGAACTTTCGATGCCATATAAGTTGCAAGGTCGATAATATCCGAAACTCTTGAATATCTTGGTTTATCAAGCATTTTAAACTCCTTAAATCAATATAACCGTTTGTGACGTATCTGCATATTAACATAAAAATATCGAAATTGACAAACGTTTATAAAGGAGAGAAAAAATGAAAAATTTATTGTATCTTTTGACAATGTTATTCAACGCATTAGGATTTTTATTCAGTCTTTCACTGGTTTTCTATATTAACCTTGATAACATACTGTTTTTGCCGATAATTGCTTTGAGTTGTTTCATTTTCGGAATATCTTTTGTGCTGACGACTGCCGATTTTATTCACACAAAAAATTTGGCAAAACAAAGAAAAATATCTCACTATGTTCCTTACGAAAATAAAGTAGTCATTGATTACAAAGACTACTTCACTTCTCAAAAATCCGATTTTATTATCGGATAAAATTATACATTTGCAAGTTCATGTTCCAATGCGGAAACAGTTGATTCTAAAGATTCTTTATCGTAAACATTATATGTTTTAACCTTTGGATTAATTTTTCTGTTCAGCCCTGCAAGAACTTTACCCGGGCCGATTTCAACAAACGTATCAACCCCGTTTTTAACCATATTTTCAATGGTTTGAGTCCAGTGAACCGATGAACAAATTTGGCGCGGCATTTTGTTTCTGAAATCTTCGGCGCTGATTGTTGCAGATGCGTCAACGTTTGTTACAACAGGAATAGATGCACTTGAAAGGTCTAAATCTTTTGCAAATTCGCCAAACTCTTTGCTTGCTTCATTCAGGTATTTTGAATGGAATGCACCTGAAACCGCTAACGGAACAAATCTTCTTGCCCCCGCTTTTATAAGTACTTCACCTGCTTTTCTGACTGCTTTGTCATCCCCTGTTAAAACAACCTGAACGGGAGAATTATAGTTTGCGACATCAATATAACCTTCTTTAGAAGCCTCTTGTAGGGCTTTTTCAAGACTGCCTTCAGGAGCGTTTAAAACTGCTGCCATCATGCCATTATTGACTTTGTTCATTAATGATGCACGTTTTTGGATAGCCAAAAGGGTTGTTTTAAGGTTCATAACACCTGAGCAAAACATTGCACAATATTCACCCAAACTGTGACCTGCCGTAAAATGCGGAGTGAGATTCAATTTTGATTTTAATGCTTCAAGTGCCGCAATAGACATTGTAACTATTGCAGGCTGAGTGTTTATTGTTTGTTTGAGGTCATTTTCAGGGCCTTCAAAACACATTTTTGTAACCTTTTTGCCTAAAACTTCATCAGCGGTATCAAAAACTTTTTTTGCCGCAGGGTAATGTTCATACAAATCTTTTCCCATTCCAACTACCTGAGCGCCTTGCCCGGGGAAGATAAATGCTAATTTATTCATAATAATATCCTTCTTATTAAATTTCTATCAATAGAACAATTATAATATAAACATTTTTAAATAGAATTATTTAATATTAAATCTTAACGTCAAAATATTACTTTGGTTTTTGTATTCATAAGATATATTATTTGCCATTTCTTTAACCATGAATATTCCTAAGCCCCCCAAAGGCCGTTGTTCAGGTGGCAATGTAATATCAGGATCAGGTTTTTTAAGCGGATTA
>Ga0256405_10011131_pt1 | contig 11594 bp, 4 predicted proteins | sample RumenRJG_02DNA_FD_189096 | JGI IMG/M metagenome (GOLD analysis project Ga0256405, IMG submission 189096) | Bovine rumen microbial communities from Lethbridge, Alberta, Canada - RJG_02 | ecosystem: Host-associated > Mammals > Digestive system > Stomach > Rumen | place: Canada: Alberta | collected...
TTGTAGTTCCTAAAAAATTAAATTCAAAACAGAAGGACTTGCTCAAGCAGTTCGCTGAAATAAGCGGAGATGAAATCAAGCAGGTCAAAAGAGGACTCTTTGACAGGGTCAAGGATGCAATGGAGTAGATTAGTAAACACTAATTTACTTTCTTTACTATTTTTTGTGAAATATTTTTCATCACCAATGCGATTTCAAGGACAGATTTTTCCATGCATATTCTTGAAGATATGATCGATTAAATTAGATGCATTGAAAACAAGTATATGAATAAATTAGATTACATATTATATTATTAATCTATGATTGAAAAACGGTTATTTTAAATTGAGCAATCTACATGAAAAAATAAAAAAAGTAATAGAGATTAAAAATCCCTATTTTTTAATTTTAATTGTGTTTTTAATTGTGCATCCGCCATAACTTGAAGTGATGGTATACTTTCCAACCTTCAGATTTTTCAAGGTTACAGTAGCTATGCCCTTTTTATTGGTTTTTACCTTGTATTTTTTACCTTTGATTTTAAAGGTGACTTTTTTCTTTTTAAGGATCTTACCATTTTTATTCACTAATTTTGCTGAAAACTTAATCTTTTTGGCTTTCTTCTTGGAAATATTTTTAGCGGTTAAAGTAGGCTTGATAACAATTTTGTTAGACACTTTCTGACCGTTATGTTCAGCAGTTATGGTATAAGTTCCTACCTTTTTAACGGAGTAAGATACATAACCGTTGGCATCAGTTTTAAGACTTACTGCCTTGTTGTTTACTTTAATGGTAATAGGAGAATTAACAAGATAATTTCCATTTTTATCAGCAATTCTAATTTTGTAAGTTACAGTATTTCCAAAGTAGACATTGAAGTTTTTATTTCCACTGATTGATGCGACGACGGTGACTTTGGCATTTGCTGAATTTGCATCATAATTAGAATCCTTAGCAGATGAAACGACAATATTATGTAATCCCTCACTGGCAGAGGACAAAATAACTTCCCCATTGGCATTTGTCTTGAGATTTTGAGATTTTCCGTCAATAGCCACCACAACATCCTTATTGGCTACTGCAAAACCATTATTATCAACAATTGTTGCCAATACTCCACCATATCCCACTTTATTGTTTAAGGTAATGGTGATTGGAGCAAACTCAAGAATTGTCAAAGTACCATTGGCCTCGGATTCAACATAATCTTCTGATTCCTGAACGATTGCAGTGACATTGGTTACTTTGCCAAAGTACCCTTCAAATCCTTTATCAATGAAGTAAGTTATAGTTGCAACACCATTTGAATCTGTTACAGCACTGCCCCATGCCTGTCTGTTTCCTGTATCGAAATTATAGAATCTGACGGTTAGACCACTTACAGGTTTTCCCAATCCGTTTGTGACTGTTGCTGTGAACTTACCTTTGATACCATCTTTTACAGATACATTGGTAACCACAACATTGAGAAGTCCTTTGGTAACAGTCAAACCATAACTTTCAAAGGTGGTGACTTTGAAATCTGGCTTATGGAAGACCGCTTTAATAGGATATTGTGCCCCGCTTGAGTAGGATTCATCAAGCTGATAGTTCAGGGTTGCTTTTCCATCCGCAACTGTCACATTTCCAATTAGATTATCATCACTGTCATAGAATGAAACAATAGCTCCATCTACAGAAACACCATTCTGACTTTGAACCCTTAAAACAATGTCGCCTGAGCACAAGTATGGAATTTCAACATCATCAATAGCTCCAGTGACTGTGCAAACATAATTGTCTTTCACGACATTTCCGGAAGTTGCATTTATGGCCGCTGTGGAATTTCCGAACTCTGATTTTAAGAAATTGTCTTCAACAGTGTTTCCGACTCCGTCAATGTTGATTGCAAATCCTTTTTGAGAGGTAATGTTGTTGGATTTGATTATGTTGCTGGTTGCATTTCCGGACAAGTAAACACCAGCATTTCCGCTGCCTAAAGAGTCATGGTCGACGAATGAAACTTCCTCACCGCTACCGTTTGCCATAATATCATTATTTATGATGTTGTTGTTGCTGCCTGAGAAAACCATGCCGTAGACCTGTTTACCAGTGGCATTGATCTTATTGCCGTCTACAACATTATCATAGGAGTTGTAGCCTTCAATTCCGTATGCCACTTCTGAATTCAATGTGAACTGATTGTTCTTGATTATTGAATCGTCGGATCCTTCCAGATTGATTCCATATGTGACGCCTGAAGTGATGTCTACGATATTGTCTGAGATAAATGTCCTTTCGGATTCATCGCCAACAATTATTCCTGTTGTTGCATATGGACCATTTAATGATATTTTATTTCCGATGAATCGGTTATCAGTCGCACCTTGGCCTGCCGGAGCAATATGTCCGGTTTTATATCCTAAAACACCTACACCATAAATGTAATTGTCATGGCCTTCTACGACAACAGTATTGTATGAAACATTATTGCTGTGACTATTATAATAAATGTCAATACCTACAATTGAATTTTCAGAGCCGTTGATTCCTGTTGTCGGATAAGTCTCGTCCAACTTGGAGGTGACTGATACGTTATTGCCGAAAACCTCATTGAATGAGGAGTATAATAATAGGATTCCGTAGGTTCTATATATTTCCGGAACCATGTGGTTTGTTTTGCCATAGGAAATTCCACCGATGACAAGCTCATTACCGTCAAGGCAGTATACCTTTCCGTCAATGCATACGCCACCATCCAAACAGTAGGTTACGCCACCAATGCAGATAGTGCTTCCGTCAATGCAGTAGACCTTATCACCGATGGTCACATTATTGTCTACAATCGGATATCTAACCCCATTATAAACAAGTTCATTTCCATCGATGCAAACGACACTGCCGTCCAGGCAATAAATAGTACCATTGATATTGATAGAATTACCGTTAATGGAATATTCATTACCATCAATGCAAACCTTATTATCTTCAATAGGATAACTAACGTTATTGACCTTAAGCTGACTGCCATCAAGACAGTAAACATTTCCATCAATGCAGACATTACCATCCAGACAGTAGACAGTTCCATCAATGCATACAGTGTTGCCGTCTACACAGACTTCGGTACCATTGACATTATACACTGTACCCTCAATGGAGCTTTCCGGCGAATATCTGTACCTTTCACCTGTTCCAATAGTGCGAACTGTATTATTTTTAAAAGTACAATCTTCAGAGGAGTAAACCAACAAGGTGTATGCCAGGAATTTTCCTTCAGAAAATAGAGTGTTATTGAGGACTTCCACATAGCTGGATTCCAGGACATAAATGGCATATGCTGCATTAGGGTCTGTCACTTCAATAGTATTATTGATTATCTTAACGCCCGGAGCCTGATTTACATAGATACCCCATGCATTCAATCTTTCGGTGTTCTTATTTTTGATGGTTATGTTTTCTATCCAGACTCCTCCGGAAGTAACCTTAAATGTTGAATTCAAGAATAGGGCATTGTCCCCGATTACCTTTATGGCCTTGTTAACATAAATAATTTCATTGGAAAATGTTCCCTTGAATTTCAATATGGCGCCATCTGTTGCATTTCCCACCAGATTACCGTTTGGAGTAATGTAACTTCTGATATTGTCAGGAGTCACTTCGTATGTTTTACTTTCATCATACTTATATGAAGGTTTGCTGTCATCATAAATGCCGGACGGTGTGTTTATTTTTTTGCCGTGAACGGTGTTGTTTTCAATTACACCGCTTCCTTCTTTAACACCGCTTGCATCAATAGCATATTCATTTGAAGTGATTACATCATTGAATGTGATGTTTACATTTGAAGGCATCCTTTTTGAGTTTAATTTATCGATAAATATTCCAATAGCTGAACCACTGTTAATATTGTTTTTGGTAACCAGCAAGCCGGAACCGTCATCTTTTTCATAGATTCCAGCACCGCTTACGGTAGAAACATTGTTGTTCCTGATAACTACATTATAACCTGCAGCTGTAATTCCCATTCCCAAATACTTGACATCAATATCGTTGTTTTCCACAACAGAGTTGTCGATGACACTGATTGCAGAACCGGTAGATATAATCTTTGCATTAACAATGTGATTGTTGGTTACAATTGAATAGGCGGAACCTACAATTGCATTTTCACCACCAATTTCAACCTGATTGTTATTGTAATCGGCACCGGTTAAGTTGATAATCCAATTATCATCGATGGTATTGTGAACTCCTGCTGTAGAAACTCCCCTGTATGCTCCGATGATTTTGTTGGATTTGATGGTGTTATATCCACCCATTACCTGAATGGCATAACTCCAGGATGTTGGAAGCACATTGTATTTTATAGTATTGTTATAAATAATATTGAAATTGGAATCTCCACCAGATATAGGGCCTCCATTGTAACTGGATAAATAAATCGCATTTGCATCATCTACATTCAAATCATTACCTGCTATATAATTATTATGAGAACCTGAAACCAGCAATGTTGGAGTGGAACGGGTACCATGACCATAATCCGCACCGCTAGTGGTTAATTTATTGCCGGTTACATTATTATTATTGGCGCCATTTCCTAGACAAATCGGATAAGATGACCTTCCTTCATTAACAATAGTACAATCCTTAATTACACAATTGGTTGCACTATTTAAAAAGATGCCATAACTCATATCAGCATTATTCGTAATCTTCAAATTTGAAATGGAACTTCCAGAAGCCCCATTTAAAAAAGTAAACACTGAATTGGACATGGAATTGAAAGATTCCCCAACTACATTTACAGTCTTATTGAAAATGAAATTCTTATTTGAAAATGATCCTGAAATCTTAATGGTATCTCCAGACTTCACGTTATCCTTCAGATTTCCGTCATTGTCAAAATAAGTTCCATAATTACTGCTATCTACAGCATATTCACTGTTTAAAACATCTTCAGGAATATTCGATGCTTCAACAGCATTCACATTACTTTCATCGCTGGTTAAATTCATATCCACATCGTCTGCAGCGCTAATGGCCGCTATAGATATGAAAATCAGCAATAAAATTAATAAAATGTTGATTTTTTTAAACATAATTTACCTCTCAAATTAAATTAAAGATTAATTTTTTGATATTTATTAAAAAACACCTTAAAAATTATCTATTATATTATTAAATATGGAAATAAAGTATATTTAAAAATTACTAAAAAAAGAAAAAATAGTGATGATTAACCTAATAATCATCATAATCGTCGTCATTATCTCTAACATAACCGACTAAAAATATTGCAATCAATGCAATTACTGCAATAATTACAAATATAGGCATGCTAGATTCTGTTGCACTAACAGATTTGGATGTAGATGTATCTGAAAGTTCATATGCCTTAGCACCGGAATCACTTCCCCCACCAGAAGATGAGGCGTCCTGTGAACTTGACATTTCTGAAGCTGATTTTGCATCGCCAGCTTGAGATGCATCTTCACCAGCAGAAGTATGTCCTCCATCATTTGAACCATCGGATTTCTGTTGTGAAGTTCCATTTGCCAAAGTATTGGCACTTTGCTTACCATCATTATTCTTGTTTCCTGATGATTTGCCGTTAGAATCCCCTTGGTTCACATTGTTGTCTGCATCCTGCTCCATTTGATATAATGGATCTGTGTTAGTGGCTTGAGCCAAGATTTCTGCAAATTTCTGTTTTTGAGCTGGAGTTAGGGAACTCATTTGAATAAGTTCCATGTTAAACGCCAAATTCTTACATGTGTGGTGACAACATGCAACGCCATACTCGATTACACTTTGCATGTAACTATCGACCAGCTGCTGTACCTTACCTGGGTCCCCATTCCAAAGCCCCTGATTATTCATATAGATTAACCATGCCATGGAAGATTGGATACCTGGAGCCAATGTGCCTTTATTGACACCTGAATTAATTGAAAGAGCTGTATCTGCCATTTGATTTCCCAATTCAGAACTCATACCTTGACCGCCAAGTACTGTAGACGCATACATGTTTTGCATTCTGCTAGCCCATGAATTCATTCCCGCAGGAGTGTTGATTAAAGATTCGAAATATTGCGGATTTATAACCATACTTCTAATCTCGAATTCCAATTCCTCATGATAAGTCCTTGATATGTACTTGTTCTTATTCCTGATATCTACAAATGCAGTGTCAGGGTCTGCTTTACCGGATTCACTCTTTTTGGCTCTGGCAGCATTATACATTCCACCAAACCAATCATAATAATCATCTGAATCGAATAATCTCCATGTACTGTCAAAGTTCTGGGTAATCAAATCAACATTGTCCAAAAGATATTCATAGTTTGCCCTTTCCTTTTTAATGACAATGTTTCCCTTTTCATCAATAGTCCAGGAGTAGGATACCTTATTCAGGTAGACATCCGCAGCATATGAGTTTACAGTTGAAATATTCCAATCGGAAGTGCTTGGAATAAGATTACTCATACCAGTTCCTTCCAATATATTTCCAGGTAAACCAAACAGCCTATCTAAAGACGGATTTTCAGCATAATGCTTAATTACATAATTGTTGGTTTCATTTTCGCCTTCGGCAAAGGCAGCCATATTTACTGCAGTCAACATCCATGTAATCCAGTCCTTGTTACTGGTCACCATACTTGCAAATACATCAATTCTAGGCCTGTTTACAACAGTGCCGTTGCTCAATGTAACAGTCAAATCCTCTAAAGGAATCATTTCAATGCCAGTTACCTTATCATTGGAATCAGATATCCAAGTAGGCTTACAACCTAAGAAGTATAAGAATTCGGCCACACCAATTCCCTCGGTCCTTGAAATTTCAGTACCCCATAAAATCAATGAAGTCAATTCAGGCCATTTTCCATGCTGTTCATAGTAATTGGCCAATAACAAATCAACAACTTTGACTGCAGATTCATAAGCTGCATGAGACGGCATCCTTGTTGGGTCTGATGAATAACCATCATATCCTGTAGGAATGGAATCACTGTATGCCGGATCAGCGAACAGACCCGGAGCAACATATTTTCCGTCCAAAGCTGCGAAAATTGCATTCCATTCATTGTTATTTTGAATATTGACAATTACCTGTCCTGCAAATTCGGTTGATGAATACAAGCTGGTATTTTTTGGAATGTTGAATCTTTGGTTTAACTCTTCAACTGAACTGCCGTTGACCAGATATTCTATATACAATAGCAGGAACTCTTTAACTGAATGAGATTCATTTAAATAGTTTACATTTCCATTAATATCTCTGAAATAATCCTTATTTGCTAAATCAGGATATAAATGATGCAATATCTGATTGTAAATCTTAGTCTGTGAAGAAACGATAGCCGCAGTTTCCTGTATAAGTTCATAACCGGTTAAGATTTTACCGATATTATGCAAACCATAAGTATTGAAATCATCGCTCATGTCCTCTAGATAAACATGCAGCTCGTTTACCCATTCAGTGAAGTTTTCACCTTCAGTCATATTTCTAAAACCTAAACTAGGAGCCAATTTAATAATCTGTTCAGCATAGTATTCGGCATTAGATGATACATTTAAGTTAATTTGCTCTTTGTAACGATTGATATAATCGTTTAAAATAGAATAATTTCCATACAAATCAGTTGAAACCATTGCAGGAGTCATATGTGTAACCATCAGTGATGAAATTCTATCACGAGCAACCATAGCTTCCCCAGGGTTTGAAACAATATAAGGATAAATTGTCGGAGTCAATGTTAATTCAAATGTCCAATCTCCTTCAAGAGAACCTAGATTAGTACCAGGCAACCATTCAAGAGTTCCGTGTGTTCCCATATTAATAATGGCATTTGCCTTGAATGTCTTATCCATCCATTTATAGAATGACACATATTGCTGATGAGGCGGCAACTTTAAATCATGGTAATTCTGCACTTCCTCCCATCCACGACTTGGCTGGAAAGTGACAAAAATATTACCAAACCACATTCCCGGAATAACAATATACTGGTTTTTATAAACCATTATCTCACCAAGAGTGCCTTGCTGAGCCCATCTTGCCATCATTTCATCATATAAATCAGATTTTATATCTGAAGTTAATTGGAAGAAGTCCTTGATTGAAATTAATTGATTATGAGCCATTAAGCTATCCCAATTGCTTTCAACATATTGTTCAAGTAAACCTGAAGCCCAGGAACCCTTGTTACCCATCTTGAATACAAAATCTGTGAAATTGTCCAGACTCATCAAATCTTCAACATCACATCCAATATCATAACCTTGATTCGCTAATTTAATAATCAAATCATAAGTACTTAAAAATACATCAAGATATGATGCACCAATCTCCGCTTTACCTGGAGGATAATTATAAAGTACAATAGCTATTTTTTTATCAGAATTATTCATATCTCTTAAATCAGCCCATCCACAACTTAATTTAACCATCTTATCAATTCCAGATTGAATCGGATGAACAACACCTGAACCATCCACATACGATAAGATAACCGGACCGTATACTCCTTCAAAACTAGGATATGTCACAGCATAAGTCCATTCAACTTGTGGACCCAATTCACTATTATAACTGTATTCAGAGATTTCATTAACACCTTTTAAAACTGCCAAATCCATTTCAGATAAATCAGACTCCGCAGAACCATTAGCATAACTTAAAGACCAACTATATAGTGAAGTTATTGATGAGATTCCCACTGTAGAAATCTTATTGATTTTATTTAATATTGAGGACATTGAAGGCTGAGTGGAAAACTTGAAAATATTGAATGCCGGCCTTCCATTAGCTTCATAACCCCTGATTAAAGAATCAACAACGCTTCCACCATAATAGTAAGTTGCAATAGCTATGAACTTCTTACCTGGATTGAACTTAGAAGTATAATTAGCTTCAAATTTCTTAAATAACTCTGTTGGGTCCAATACATCTACGACCCATTGATTATAATTATCAGTCATCCAGTTTAGACTTCCTTCACCATCGTGATTATAACCAGGATTTTGCCTGATCCATTGATTTATTAAGGAACCTTCAGGAACAAGTGAGAAAATTCCTAAATCCGGATGGTAAAATCCACATTCCGGACTCATTAATGGAGCATTAGCTGCATTAAGAGTAGGATTTGAGTACTTAGATGGATTTATTAAATAATAAACGTAATTTAGGTAATTTTTCATATTTGAATGCAGAATATCAGATTCATTGATGTCTTTTGCTTGGAAATAAGAACCCACATATGTATTCTCAATAGTATTATATGTATTGCTGGTTGAGTTCGCTCCCACAATATGAATTCCAGTACCATTCAGAATTCTGGAATCATAAACCCCAAAGGTATATGCAACATTATAATTTGCATTTGCCGGTGACACCGCCAATAGCCTGCTCAATACTTCAGCAGTAAAAACGTTGCTTCCCTCTGCAAACATGTCAACATGAATAAAATTTGCATATTTCGCCAGCCACTCTCTAGATTTATCGTAATTAGTGGTGCTGATATATGCAATCCTCTTTGACATGTTCATCAATTCATCCACCTTTTCATTGTGAGAATTATAATCCACCAATAAAAGGATGTCTGGAATAAAGTTAAATTCAGCTTTAGCCGTGCCCCCATGAGATGTAAAATCAAATTGCTCTGACTTTATAGAATCATAGGTAGAATATGAAATTTCAACATGATACTTTTTGGAATCCAAATTCTTGAAAAATGCATCACCATTATTGTCCGTTACAAGGGTTTTAACTAAATTATTTGAGGAATCGTAAAGATTAACGGTAGCTCCCGCTAAGTTATATCCCTCCTCATCCCATGTTTTGCTATTTTCATTATAATAATGATTAACATGAATGTTAATTCCATTATTGCTTTCTGCCAATATTGGTTCTTCTGTTGCATTGAGAACCTCATGATCATGGGGAACTTCTAAAACATCATCTTGTTCTATAGGAGCACTTACAATATCCGACATTGTTTCATTATTTTCTGCAAATACACAACTTATAGAAAATAAAAGCATTACCGAAAGAATTAATGCGAATAACAATCTATCATTTAATTTTTTCGTTTTTTCACCTCCTTCATGCCAAATTGAAACATAGCAAAATCAATTTTTACTATAAGTTTAAATTTGATTTGAGAACATATAAAATTAACTAAACTAAATTTTGTTTTCCTATTATTGAAAAATTGTATACACAAAAAAGATACATTTAAATACTTAATAAACTAAATAAAATTTACCACAATTAAAAGAGGTGATACTAATGCGCAAGATAATGATTTTACTAGCGATAATCGTTGTTGGAATGCTCATTCCAGTGGGATTTTCAACCAATGACTCCCAAGTGGTAATAACCTATGGTGAGACAACATATAACAATGCAAATTATAAAACTACCGTAGACACATTTTTTGAAAATAATGCTGGTGGCAATTTGAAAAACATAGATTCAAAAATCATCACAGCTTCAGACGTTAATAAGATTTCAGGTTCAATAACAGGAAAAACCTACTCTTCAGACCAGGTATTTTCATCCGCACTGGTGGATTTGAAGGAAAATGACAATCTGGAGGTAAGCGTTGACAAATCCAAAATCACAACAATAACAGGAGACATGTACATTTCCGCCCTAAAATCTTCAGGAATTACAGCAGGACATGTTTATGTGACAAGTCCAGTGGAGGCTACCGGAGAATCCGCTCTTGCAGGCATCATGAATTCATATGAAGAGGTAACCGATGTTGAGATTCCGGATACCGTAAAAGAAGCGGCAAACAATGAAATTTATACACAAGCGGAAATTGTCAAAAACTCAAATGTCGATGCCGAAAAGTTATCTGATTTGGTTGATGACGTGAAAGAAGAAGTGAAAGTGAATAATGTTACAGACCACAATACCATCGTGAACATTATCAACAACCATACTGTTACAAACAACATCAACATTACAAACAGCGACATTGAAAACCTTGCGACAAGCATTGAGCAAACACAAAACGTTCAAGGTGACGTAAACACTTACCAAAGCGAAGTGTCTGATGTCATGAACGGCACCAATGCCAGTGAACAAAAAGGATTTTTAGATGGATTTTTCAATTAATCCATCATCTTAATTTTTTTAAATCAATTTTCTCAATTCATTGAGATTGAGCTCAATGAACTCTCTATTCTTAGGATCCGCCAATATTTGATACTGCTTTAGTTTTGTTCGTATGTAAGCCTGCTTCATCAAATTCTGCAAATCCCCAACTTCACTATTCAATATAACTTTTAATTTGCCTTTTTGCTCCTCATTCATTTTATTCAAATGAGATTCGATTGTCGGTTGGAATTTTCTGACCAGATTGGAATTCTTTTTGGCCATTGCCCTCAATATGAATGACGGAGCCATTGTAAAGAGATGCTGATGCTCTTTTAAATCATCATATGTAATTTCATTTTCCATGATATCTCCCCTAATTACATCTTTTACTTAATAAAAATTATTCATTTTTTAATAGAAACTCTTTTATATTTACAAAATGATAAATATACTTGGTGAATTTTAATGTTAGAACAATATTTACCTTTTATGGGATTAATAATTTTTGGAAATATAG
>Ga0256405_10011135_pt1 | contig 11589 bp, 16 predicted proteins | sample RumenRJG_02DNA_FD_189096 | JGI IMG/M metagenome (GOLD analysis project Ga0256405, IMG submission 189096) | Bovine rumen microbial communities from Lethbridge, Alberta, Canada - RJG_02 | ecosystem: Host-associated > Mammals > Digestive system > Stomach > Rumen | place: Canada: Alberta...
GCAGATTCTCTCCTTCACCCATCACGGGGATATCGACGGCGGTCGCGTCCTCCAGATGGAACATCATCATCTTCTTGCCGGTGGTCTCGTTATAGATGTCCTTCAGATTGGGCATGGCATCCAGCGCCGCCTGGGCATACTTCGGATCCGTCTCAAAAACGACCCTGCCGGTATAGCGCAGCCAGTGTCCGTCCGGCTTGCAGGCCGCGATCTCGACCTTCGGATTAGCGACCATCTGCTTATACACATCCTTGAAATCGCCGACTCCGAACAGCACCTTGCCGTCCATCTCCATGTGCGCCCCCAGCGGTCTCAGCTTCGGCTGGTCGCCGTCTACCGTCGCCAGAAAAAACACACCCGCTTCACTCAGAAAATCGTTTACTCTGCTCATCTCTTTCTCTCCTTTTTTTCTTTGATTATATCACACACTCGAACAGAAACATCTATCAAAACCCCTTGATTCACTGTTATAATCATAATGGTGTTATACAACTGAGGAGGATGACCGATGAGAGACTTCATTCACAATCTTACAAATAAAAACATCAGCATCATTATTCTTATCGTCGGCATACTTATGGTGCTGTTTCCTGTAAATCTGTCACATATATTTATCTGGGCGCTCGGCGGCGCCATGATCCTGCGGGGCATTCTGGTCATAATCCTTTGCCTGTACTACAAAGAAGCGGAGCATGGACCCGGCAAGGCGCTGCTCTATATCGTCATGGGCCTGATGATCATGTATCTCAAAGCCAGATCCATCAATATCATCGGTGTCATGTGGGCGATCTTCTCACTTAAGGAAGTGTCTGAGGAAATCGATCAGATGTGGGCGGAAAAACATGTGTACATATTCTGTCTTCTCTCATCCGTGGTCACGGTTTCGCTCGCTATAATGCTGATAATGGATCCGTTCGATCATTTCTACACTCATATCAAAGTGCTGGGGCTGATGATCATTTCCACGACCATTGCGAAAACCGTAGGGCTTATCAGAGAAAAATTCAAACAGCATTGATTCCCGGTTGCGGGATCAGGCCTTTTCCTGATTGCGGGATCAGGCCTTCTTATGCGAAAAAAGCCGCTTTAATCCGCGGCTTTTTTAGTTCGATACTCCTTTCGCGCTGTATCGCTTTCATCCTCCAGACCTTTTCCCGGTCATATTCTTCACGCCCTGCTCTCGTCTACCTTGTCCAGCAGTTTCTTGCAGATGAAATACGATACGGTCATGTCGATGGCATACAGGCTCAGATACACCGCCGTACAAAACTTCGCATGTTTCTTATAGTTCCAGTTGCTGAAGAAATCCCTGCAATCTTCCTTTTTCATTTTTCTCCCTCCTATTTCACACCCAGGCGCTCCAGCTTTTGCGCGCAACCTGACAAAAGTCTCTCCAATTCGGTCTTCGTGTCAGGTTTCTCTCGCAAAACCTGATTTTTGCCCTGTTTTGATGCGGTAAAATGACTCCCAGGGCTTGTAATTGCCTGTTTCGTCAGGAGTTTCGTAAAAGCCCTGACACGAACCCTGAAATAGGCATCAGCCTGTCAGGTTCGCCGCAGTTCCGCGGGTATTCCGATCATAGGTCGTGTCGATCCACTGCAGTTCTGCGGGTATTCCAATCATAGGTCGCGTCGCCCCGCTTCACCGATCACCCGTCGATCCTGTTCAGCTCCACCAGCTTTTGCGTGATGGTACAGGAGCTCCGCAGCTCTACGACCTGACGGCAGTAATCGAGAGTGTCCTGCATCTTCTTTACCATTTTCTCGATAGCGAACCACAGCGCGTCGTCATCTGTGTACGCGTCCAGTATGAACCGGTCCGGAAGCACCTTCATGCTCTGTACCGCTTCCAGCCGGCGGTGCTCATCGATCTGGAACGAATCGGTCAGCACCTCGATATCATACAAAAGCTTGGGGTTGCGGTCTGTGACCACGTCGATCTCATCCGCCAGCCGGATCAGCGCTGACAGATAAGGCAGATCCACCTCGTTCCCACCCGGTACCACAAGAACAGAGGGATACTCCTCCGGATCGAACAGATCCGTGCGCCGGTGGCCTCTCGCGACCTGCACGATCGCGAACTCGTGCTCCTTCGACGGAATGTCCAGCATTTGCGCGTACTTATGAATGAACAGTCCGCTGAACTCGTGATGGAGATCCCGCACAAAATCCGGCACGTCCCTGTCCGGGTATTTCCGGAAGTACTCCTCCGCCCCAAGCTGTTCCTTGAATTCTTCATAATCCTTTTCGGTGATCGCCATGCCGATATCGTGCAGATAGCAGCTCATGAGCAGCACGTAGATCTCATCCGCGTTCATGTCTTCGATATGCTTCTGCCCGATCAGTATGTTGCAGAAATTGATCACATTCAGGACGTGGAACTCCGAATGGTCGGTGTATTCCGGGAACAAAAGCTGGAACTTGTCCAGTCTGTACAATATCGCGGACATCGAATCGGTGAACCGCTTATGCAGCCCCGGATCCAGCTCCTTCAGTCTTTTTTCCAGCAAATAATCACTCGTGTACATCTGTCATTTCCTCCGATCCAGCGGACCCGCAGCTTGCGCCTACTCGCCGATGATCTTGATCAGCAAGCGCTTGTCTCTCTTGCCGTCGAATTCGTAATAGAAGATCTGCTCCCATGTCCCGAAATCCAGTCTGCCGTCGGTGATGGCGACGACGGATTCCCTGCCCATCAGGCTCCGCTTCAGGTGGGCGTCGGCGTTGTCTTCGAACCCGTTGTGATCGTACTGTTCGTAGGGCTTCTCCGGCACTAGCCTTTCCAAAAGCCTCTCGTAGTCCCGGTGCAGTCCGGCTTCGTCGTCGTTGATGATCACGCTGGCTGTGATGTGCATGGGGTTCACCAGGCAAAGCCCTTCCTTGACGCCGCTCTCGTCCACGGCCTGCTGCACGTCCCGGGTGATGTTGACAAGGCCCCGCCTCGTCGGCAGATTAAAATGCATTACTTTTCTGTACGATTTCATTTTCTCCTCCTATCTGAACAGCCCTTTCCTGCGCCGTTTTTTCTCGTACTTCTCTGTGACCCTGCTCACGGCCTCTTCCGGCAGGCCATACACATTGATCCGCCCGTGGGTCCCCGGCCGGTATTCGCAAACGATCCACGCGTCCATCTCATCTGCCAGAGGTTCCAGGTCCTCCGGCACCGGCCATTCGTTGGCGGTCCGGGTCATGATCATGCAAAACCTGGACAGGTCCTCGGTCTTATACAGGATCTCATAAGTTCCCGCATATCTGACTTCTCCGGAAGACTTGTCGTACTTTCGCATGTACTGGATGCCATCAACTTCGTTCATCTTGAAAAACACATCCGGCGAATCGATATTAGGATCGAATATTTTCATCACTGCTTTTCGCAGCGGATCTTCTTTTTTGCGGTCGAACAACACGTCTCACCTCTCTTGCGCGGCCGGCGCCAATCCTGTCTTTGCGCGGCCTCTCACCCCAGACTGCTGACGAAGGGGTGGGAAAACTCCGCGTCCACGATGCCGTATCCCTGTCCGATCCCTACCATCCGGAAGGGCATCAGGGCGTTGAGTTCACTGTGCACACAGAACCCGGTCGCCGCGAACATGTAGCCGTCCCCGTTCTCCTCGATATAGATCATCTCTTCCCGCACGTCAAGACTTTCCAGGTAAGGCCGCTCATTTCTGATCAGGGCTTTGATGCTCCCCGCCAGGTGCTCATGCATCAGGTCGCCGCGCGTATTTGCGTTCAGCGAGATCAGATCCTTCATTTCCTTTTCGGACTTGTCCTGTTCTTCCTTGCTCCGGTTGAGGATCACCACCGGCCGGATCTCATTTCTCGGGATCTTGAACTGCATCAGCCGGCAGACGTACTTGCCTCCCGCCTTGCTGAAAATCATCACGATGTCGATATCCCACATGCGGTCCATCTCAAAATCCAGGATCCCCCGGGCCCTGACCATGTCAAGATCCCCATATTCATGCAGGCTGAAATTCCAGGTGTCGATATCGAGATTGCCCCAATGCTCCCAGTCATAACTGATCAGCCAGCTGATCCTTCCCATCGTGCGGAACCACGCGCCGTTATCGGTCCCGATGATGATCGGCAGCTCGTTTCGATCAAAAAACGTGTCATAGAACCGGTCAAAATTGGCCGTGTCCCGCTGCTGGTAGCACTGCTTCATGACCTCCAGTTTGTTATGTATCAAAGCTCGTTTTTCTTTGTTCATCGGTTTACTCCTCATTTATCTGTTGTGCATCCGCTCAGCTCATGCGTCCGGCTCTCCAGCCTTTGGATGGGGCTCGTCCCCTCCCGTACTTATGATCCCAAAGGCTGTAACGGCTATCATCATGCCGGCGACGGACACGATGCTCAGCTTTTCGCCATATACAAAAGCTCCGAACAGCATGGCCGCAACGGGCTCGCTTGATGTCAGTATCGATGCTTTGCCTGCTTCGATGTGTTTCAATGAAACGTTCAGCATCAGGTATGGCAGGGCCGCTCCGATCAGGGCGTGGGCGATCATGAGCCCTATGTGTTCCGCCGGTGCCGCTGCTGCAAAGGCTGCGACCGTTCCCCAATTGGCGAAGGGCGCTGTCGTGATCGCTGTGATCAGGACAGCGTAAAACGTTATAGTCAGGCCGCTGTATCCTCTGCCGATCGATATCTTTGTGAAAATGCTGGTCATCCCGTAGAACACGCCGGAAAGCAGTCCCGCCGCCAATCCCAGCGTCGTGAACGTGATGCCGTTTTCGATCACTCCGCTTACCATTGTAACACCGATGATCGCCAGAATCATTCCCATGAGTTTCCGTCCGGTTATTTTTTCCCGGAACAGGAATGCCGCGATGATCACCACGTACACCGGTGAAAGGCCGATGAGCACGCCCGCGAATCCCAGGGAAAGATTCAGCACCGCGATGTTATAGAACACGTTGGTCATCGTCATGCCGATGAATCCGCCGCCCAGCAGGACCGGCAGATCCCGCCATCTGCACCTGAGCAGGTTCCTGTCACAGATGAACATGACCAAAAACAGGATCGCCGCTGATATGGCGTTTCTGGTCGAGAGGATCGCCATGTTGTTGAAACCCGCTTCGCTGAACAGTCGTATGAAGATCCCGATCGATCCGAAACATACTCCTGAGAGCAGCGGGAGTAGGAATGCTATCTGTTTCATCTTTTTTTCCGGCACTTGCTCCGGCACCGCTTCTCTCATGGCGTCTGTCACTTCGCCGGCTTCTATTGCTACTGTCGCTTCGCCGGCTTTTGTCGCTGCTGTCGCTTCGGCAAAAATCGAAATGTCATGATATCCAACTCCCGAGTCGACCCAAATCATGAGTTTCTACCCTATTTGCCGATCGCCGCCCGTCGAAACTCATGATATAAAATCCGAATATCGGCACAAATCATGAGTCTGCACTCTTCGAAGGCCCTTCAAACCCCAAAAACTCATGATTTACAGTACCTTCGATATCCCAAATCATGAGATTTCGATTTTATATCTCTCCCGTCCTGACATTTAAGAGCCGTCCCGTCCTGACATACTCCGTTGCAAAGCGGGCCGCGCAGCTAAGCACGTCAACGACCGCCTTCCTCTCATGCATATGATAATAGCAGAAAGCCCCATGCAGCACATCGCCCGCGCCAATGGTGATCCCGCTGTCTAGCTTTTGCACGGGGATCGTTCCTGTGACCAGACTTTCGCCGGGGGTCCCGGTGTCCATCTTCTGGCCGAAGAGCCCTATGTCGCCCGCTACCGAATACTCGATCGGATCGCCTTCGTTCGTTCTCGCCGCGGCGGGGATCCCGCATTCCACCTGCAAGTCAAAGATGTTCTTCCCTTCCGGCGAGGTGAATACGCTGGAGGAGATGGCGATCTGCGCATGGGAAAGCGCGTCTTCTATGTTCTGTTTCCAGCTGCCGCAGTCCAGGATCAACGGAACGTCTGCGGCTGCAAGCGCTGCCGTGATATCCGGCGTCAGGTCCTGCAAATTGCAGTCGTAGAGGCAGTAATCGTAATCCCGCAGGCACTGGTCATAGTCATCCACGCAATCATCGCAGCAGCGATCGTTTCCCCAGCCGACCGAACCCGGAAGCGAAATGTCCTGCAGTGAGTGCTGTCCGCTGACAACGGTCCGCGTGCCGGCCGCCTCATCCAGGAAGACAGCGGAAATATTCGGCACCGGGAAGTCTTCCCGTGCCAAGCCGGTCACGTCGGTCCCACGCTGCGCCAGGTCGGTCACGTCGATCCCCCGCTGCACCAGGTCGATCACGTCGATCCCCTGTTCTGCAAGCTCTGCTTTCATCATTCTTCCCTGGGCCGAATCGCCGATGCAGGTCATCAGCGTCGCCTTCCCGCCCAGCGCCGCACAGGTCATCGCCGCTTTTGCCGCGGGGCCTCCGATCTGCATCTCAAAATCCCTGACCGTTTTCTTCTCGTTCTTCCCCGGCAGGTCGCTCTTCATATGAAAAATCACATCTATGCCGGTCACGCCGACATAGAGGCCATGTATTTTTTCTCCGCGTTCCATCGATCAAGCCTTCCCGCGCCGCGCCTCGTACTCCTCGGCCAGCATCGACATCAGGTGCACGTCGTAGAGCACGCCGTTTTTCCGGCAGTTTTTGCGCAGCATCCCCTCGTGCTGGAACCCCAGTTTCTCATACAAAAACTGGGCGGGGTTGCCGGTGTAGTAATCGAGATACAGACGCTGCAGACTGAGCTCGCGGAAGCAGTGATCCATGACCCATTCCATTGCCTGCCGGCCATACCCAGCCCCGCGGTTTCCGGCATCACCGATGTAGATGCGCAAAAGCTCGCCCTTCCAGCCTTTGATGATGTCCGCCAGTACGATCCGGCCGATCATCTGTCCGTCCAGTTCAATGGTTAATTGCTCCTGGGCCGGGTCCTCATCCGAAGCGACATAAGTCCGCACGACCTCTTCGAACGTCTGCCCGTCGCGAATGCTGAAAAACTGTTTCACATTTTCCTGCAGTTCCCACTCGTAGAACTGCTTCAGGTCCTCCCACCGGGACGGACGTATGTTGATCATCTTCACTGTCATCGTTATCCCGCAATCCTCCTGTGTCGTGTCAGTCAAGTAGCATAATGCATAGCCAATAATCAGCATTCCTTAATTTGCGCTCATTTATCCTTCAAAATAAGGAATTATCGATTATTCCCGTCCATGACTGAATCTCAAACGAACGCGATCTTCTCCGGATTCCTTAAAACTGCTGGCATATCTGATCATTATAAGGAATCGAGTGATCAGTGCTGTCTGCCAAAAGACAAAATTCCTTAAAACTTAGTTCTGAAAGCATCATATTAAGGAATGCCGAATATTTCATAACTAGTAATATAACTCTGCCGGGCCTTTGTATTCCTGGATGGTGTTGCCACCGTCCACGACCAAAGACTCCCCTGTGATATAGGAGCTTTCGCGGGATGCCAGGAATACGATGGCGTTGGCCACTTCCGCCGGATGGGCGCTGCGCCTGAGGGGCGTGTTCAGCCCGCCGGCAGCTTCGCTTTCTGTCTGGGAAGCGGTGCCGATCCATCCGGGCAGGACACAGTTCACAGTGATATTGTGTGCTCCCACTTCGATCGCAAGAGCCCTGCTCATGCCGATGATCCCGGCTTTTGCAGCGCTGTAGGCCGCTTCTCCCGGATTGCTGACCACCGGTCCGGTGACCGATGACACATTGACAATCCGTCCGTATTCACTCTTGATCATGTATGGGAGCACGCATTTGGTCACGTTGAATGTGATGTTCAGATTCCGGTCGATCGACGTGTCCCAGTTCTCGTAGGTCATGTCGGCGATGTGGGAAAAATCCTCCTCCGCTTTGTTGGTCTGCACCATGCCGGCGTTGTTGATGAGGACATCGATGCTCCCGAAATCGGCGATCACGTCTTCGACCAGTTTCTTCACCTGCGCGCGGTCCATCAGGTCCGCGATGTAAGCCCTGGTTTCGATCCCTTCCGCGGCGAGCTCCGCGGCCCGCTCGTGGATCCGTTCCGTGGTGGATGTCAGCGCGATCTTCGCCCCGAGTCCTCCGAGGATCTTCGCCGTTTCAAATCCGATGCCGGACGCGCTCCCCGCGCCGGTGACCAGGCAGATCTGGCCCGAAAAATCTATAAAAGTATGCTTCAAACCGGCCCTCCTTCTTATTTCCCGTCCGGGAAACTGGTGAAGTAATCGCTTTCGACTAAAGGCAGGCCAGCCTTTGCTTTCTCGGCGGCGATGGCCCTGATCAGAAAGGCCATGTTCCTAGCCAGATTGCGCATGGTCTGAAGCCCCTCCAGATCTTTTTCCACGTCCTCAGCCGCGCGTCCGTGGACCTGGTTCCAGTAGGTGCTGGAGGCCACCGGCATGCCGCTGATGGTGAAGTACTTGTTCAGCACGTCGAATGTGGCGGTATTGCCTCCCCTGCGGGCGCTGACTACCGCCGCGCCAACCTTCATGTGCTTGTCGAATCCGGTGCTGAAAAACAGCCGGTCCATGAATGCCAGAGCGGTGCCGTTGGGCGAGCTGTAATACACCGGGCTTCCGATGATCAGCCCATCCGCCTTCTCGAACTTCGGCGCCACTTCGTTCACGATGTCGTTGAACACGCATTTTCCGTTCTTGGCGCAGTAACCGCAGGCGACGCATCCCTGCACGTTCTTTTTCCCCAGGTTCACCAGTTCCGTTTCGATCCCTTCCTCGTTCAGGACCCGGATGACCTCTTCCAAAGCTCTGGCTGTGCACCCTTTCTCATGGGGGCTGCCGTTGATGATCAGTACGTTGTAGCTCATTTTATTCCTCTTTTCTGTTTTTCTGTTCCTGATTTCTGTTCCTGATGCGGTCATCGCGATAACCGATGACCGGACTGTGTAAATTATATCATATTTCTTGCTGGAATCTAAAAAACGGAGGACGGTTTTCCGTTCCTCCGATGTGAATATTACAGGCTCAATACCACCAGCGCGTGAAGCTTACCGGTCTGCGCGCTGCGTATGGCCACATAATGTTTTCCCCCGTCCTCTGAATATTCCAGGCAGAGCCTGTCACCGCAGATGATCTCCTGCTTGTAGATGATCATCACATCATCGAAGCTGCTTTGGTACACTTCTTCTGGCAAAACCAGGTTGGCCAGGTCCATATAATTGGAGTTATGGACATGGTCATTGTAATCGACCATGGATCGGTCTGCCGTGACTTCCAGACTTTGCAAGACCGGCATCTCGAACTTACGCAGCGGCGGGAAGCTGTAGTCCGGGAAATTCTGTTCCTCCGGTTCCGGTTCAAAAGGTGCCATGTGCTCAGGCGTGACCCGAAGGAACCTGCCGCTTTCCACGTCGATGGGCACCCACACGGCGGTGGCCCTGGCAACGATCCGGTCCTGTTCGTCGTATACGATATAGTCACGGTTTGCCTTGACCTTCGTGTGCTGCTGGGCCCATGTCTGAACGCGCAAAGTGCTGAACATCCGCGGCCTGTCATAGACGATCAGTTTCCAGCTGATCACGAGCCATGAGACCGGGCTGGTTCCTTCCGTGTATGTCTGCCCCGCCACCACGCCGTGCAGCATGGAAATGTTCGAGATCATCTCGATCAGCGCCTTATTCGTTATTCTCTTTCTAGCATCTACATCCTGAACGCCGACAAAAAAACTTTGTTCCAGTTTCATCTCTTTTCACCTCGTATCTGCTAAGTGATTCCCCAAAAACGCGAACGCTGAATATTTTTGAAAAACGTGACTCAGTAATCGATCACCATTTTCCTGCAATCCCTGCAAAGCCACACTTGAACAGCAGCGCGTCCGCCGAGGGACGGCCTCGCCAGATTGAATTCGCCTTTTCCAGCCTTTGGTTGATTGAGAAAACGAACTTCTCTCAGGAAATTGATCGGCTCTGAACTCTCGATCAAGCCTTTTTCCATCTCCTCACCGCAATATGGACAATTCATTTCACACCTCATGTTCCCTGTTACTTATCACTTCCGCGATCACGTCCGCCGCGAGCCGCGAGCCCTCCTCACTCGGATGCAGGCCGTCCGGCGCGTAGAGTTCATCGGCGAAGCCTCTTTCCCGAAACGCCTCTCCGACATTCGCGACCAAAAGCTGGTTTCCCGAAGCCGCCTCCAAGCCATCGTTCTCCACTGCCATGCGGAACGCTTCCTGCATCTGCCGGTGCATTTCCTCTGCGTCCATGCCGATCGACTCCAGTTTCTCGCAGCCCGGCCGGAAAGCCCATGTCGCATAGAGCACCGGCTCGGCACCCGCCTCACGCACCAACCAGGCAAGCTTTCGCACGCTGTCCAGATACCGCTCGGTCGCTGTGGCAGGTCCGTGGCTCATCTCCTGGAGGATCACATAATCGAAGTTTTGCTCACGCAAAACCTGGGCGGTCCGTGCTCCCATTTTCGTGTCGGGATTCAGCTGCTCCGCCAGTCGTGCTCCGCCCCGCGCGTGGACCGTCACCTCCGCGTCCAGCTTTTGGGCCAGCATCTCCGGCATATGATTCGCCGCCGTCAGGCTGTTCCCCAGCATCAGGATTTTCATATCATTCTACCAAATTCATAAGTTATCAAAGCATGTCCGCAATACTGACAAGTATCTCTCTGGCCGTATCATACGCGCCGGCGCACTCGCTCGCCCGGGGTCCGCCAACGCAAAGCACGATTCCATCCGAAAGTCCGCTGAGCCATTGAATGATCCCCGGCACGTCGTCCAGTCCGGAAGCTGTATACATCGGCTTGCCCAGTCGTCTGCCCTCTGACAGACCGACTTCCGTCCCCCGCGAACGCGTCGAACCATCCGGAATGATCGTCAGAATGGCGTCGCAATCCCGCATGTTCCACTTCGTCCGCTGCGATGTATCGGACGATGGCGTCTCCTTCAGCTCCGGATAATCCAAAAGCAGGCCGGGCGGCTCGGGATGATCTTCTGCCCATCCGCCTTTCGGGCACCATCCGCATAAGGGAATGCCCCGTTCTCTCGCAAAATCCATCGCAGCCCTGTCGACGCCAGTCTGGCCGCCAGTCCGGATCATGCTGATCTTCCTGGCAGCGAGATATGTAGTTTCACCAGCAGGCCTCGTCATTCCGTCCATTCCTTCGCATACTCCTGGATCTGGAATACGTTGAACTGTCTGATGCGGTATTCCTGGATCCCGGACTGGGCGAAAGGATCCGCGGTGATGAAGTCTTCCACCGTCTCATCATCCTCCAGGCGCAGCAGGATCACACCGCCACGGCCGCCGACCAGCGGGCCTGAGGTCAGGATCTTGCCTGCCTCAAAATACGGTTCCATGAATGCATGATGGGCATCCAGGATCTTTTTGAATTCCGGTCCCTGCGGGATGTCCGGTTTCATGTTTCCTTCTAGGATATAGTATTTCATGTTCACTCCTCCAAAACAAACTCCCACGCGCAGCAGCCTTCGCGTTCGTCCTCGGTGATATCGGGATAGCAGCTGATGCAACGGCAGCTGATCCGGTCATCGATCACTTTGGCGAACTGGGCGTATTCGATCTCGCCGATCGCCTTGCAGGGATGCCACTCCATCCCCTTGCGGCTCCTGGCCCTCTGCACCCGGCAGTTCAGCGTCCGGTAAACCA
>Ga0256405_10011136_pt1 | contig 11587 bp, 6 predicted proteins | sample RumenRJG_02DNA_FD_189096 | JGI IMG/M metagenome (GOLD analysis project Ga0256405, IMG submission 189096) | Bovine rumen microbial communities from Lethbridge, Alberta, Canada - RJG_02 | ecosystem: Host-associated > Mammals > Digestive system > Stomach > Rumen | place: Canada: Alberta | collected...
TGCATAATCCCAAAAGTAAACAGATGATGCTATAAATGATAATGTGTTTATTGTCAAGCGACGATTCTTCCGATTCATGCAGGTAAAGGAAGTATGCGATTGCTAAAATTCCTAAAGCAAAAATCAGTGCATCTATACTGGCTGATGATGCATGATAAAGTGTAACAGGTATGCATGCTATCGCTATTAAAGGCATTTTAAGGCATGGTGTCTTTTTGATGGCAAATGAAATAATTCCCGCATAGCAAATGAGATTTGCAAGTCTTGCCAGCCATAGCATCCAAACAACATTCAAATCAAGCAATTTTGCAATAAATATTCCTATCGCCTGATGCAAATAACCGTAAAATGGGTTTTGCTCAAAAGCGGAACCTCTCATGTATGTTGACTGATTGATTTTATCAGTATCATGGGTCGTTTCAAAGACAGTTTTTTCACGGGCCTTTTCAAAGAATTTCATGCTTCCAATCGTATTAAAACCAACGCCATGATTATATTCTTTGCTCTGCTCGCCTGTTGTGTGGTTATATAATCGGTCAATGCCATGTTCATCACCGATCCAATCCGGAGCAATTACTCCTTCGGAAGTGATTTCGGACCGTGTAAAATGTTCCATTTCATCAATGATTGACCATAGGAACAATCAGACAGCAAACTATTCCAAAAGTCAATATTATTACGAATGCGACTTTGTGCAGTTCATTATCGCTGTTATGTGATAAATAGTATAATATGCAGAGTATTCCTAAAACGGCAACGGCGATGAATGCAATCAATTCAAATTTGGGATGGTACAGATTCTTTCCTGAAACTATGGAAAAACAGCAGACTGTTATAAAGAGTAGATATAATGCCCAGTATCTTTTGGAACCTAAAAAAACATTTTTATAGGTTGATAGGATATTTTTTAAATCATTACTTTTAATTGTCATTATATCATTTAAGGGTTATTGCATTTTATCAATAATTTAGTAATAAATTTGTTACACCTATGTTATATATTTTTGTCATGTAATTTTAAAACAAAATTATAAATAGAATTTTAATCTAAAATTTAAATTGATGGTTAAAGTTAGATTACAGTATATTGACTTGTTGAAAGTCCTTTCAATTTTTGCTATAATATCCATACATATATTCATGGTATGGCCCGATGCGGAAATTAAAAATGTGAGCATATATGCATTTTCATCCATCGTCAGATTTGGTGTTCCTGTTTTTGTAATGATTACTGGGGCATTGCTTTTGAATCGGGAAATTGAGTTGGGTTCCTTTTTGAAAAAGAAAGTTAAAAGATTATGTGTTCCATTTGTATTTTATTACATTTTGACTGCTGTTTTTATTGTGGTATTGTTAAATTCAACACATGAACAGGTTCAGAATGTTTTTGCTTTCAGATGGTATTTCTGGATGATTTTGGGAGTGTATTTGAGCATACCTGTAATAAATAAGTTCGTTCAGCATTCAAATACTAAAGAAATTGAGTATTTTATTATAATTTTTGTCGTGGCATCAATATTTTATCAGGTCATGTATTATCTTAAAATTGACCAATATCTGTATTTGACTTTATTCTTGTCTCCTTTGGGATATCTGGTCTTGGGTTATTATTTGTCCAGAAAAGAATTTAATTTAAGTTCAAGCAAGGTTATCACAATATCACTTTTATTGTTTATAATAAGTACCGCCATTAAATTCGGAGGTTTCCTTCATATGATTCCAATGACTGACAATTTCATCGCCACACAATCTAAAATGCTGTCCTCATGGCTTGATGTGGGCATTTTTGAGATAATACAGTCATCTGCAGTATTTCTGATATGCAAACATGTCTACCAATCAAGACAGGGAATATATTCAATATTTAAAAGGATATTGGAAAATAATTACATTTCACGCTTTATTCTGTCCGTCAGCAGGGCAAGCTATGGTATGTATCTCATTAATTTGATTCCTACTGTACTGGTTTATTATTATAAACCGTCTAATCTCACAGGAACTCAGGTATTTGCAGCAATTATTCTCTTATCCGCATTGATTTTCTTTATTTCATGGATTGCTGTTGTAGTGCTTGGCAAAATTCCTATAATTAAAAAAGTGTCCGGTTACGATTGAAATCATTATATTTATATTATTTGAAGAAAAATAGAATATTAAGGTTATATCATGATTCAACCAAAGATATCAGTTATTATTCCTGTTTATAATACAGAGGATTATTTAGAAGAAACTTTAATGTCGCTATTAAATCAGACTATGATTGATGATATTGAGGTTTTAATGATTGATGATGGATCTACTGATGATTCTAGATATATTATCGAAAAATATGCCCTTGATTATGAAAATTTTCATGCTTATCACAAGAAAAATGAAGGTCAAGGTGTTGCCCGAAATTATGGTTTAAGTCTGGCAAAAGGAGAGTATATTCATTTTTTAGATTCTGATGATTATTTACCTCCAAAGGCTTATGAAACATTATATGATTTAGCATTTAAAAATAAAAGTGATATGGTTTGTGGTAATGCATTAAGATTTTCAGGATATAATGTTTGGGAGGACATAATTTTTAAAAATTCATTTAATACAATAAGTGATGATGTTGATAATACTAATTTATCAGAATTTCCGCAATTTGTTTGGGATACCGTAAGTTGGAATAAACTATACAAAAAAGATTTTTTATTAAATAATAATTTAAAATTCCCTAATAAAAAAATATTTTTTGAAGATTTATTATTTTCTTTAGAATCTTATATTTTGGCAGAAAATATTACAATTACTAAAGATATAATATATTATTGGAGAGTTAGAAAAAATCATACTTCTGTCACTCAACAATTTTCAAATTCAAAAAATTTTATGGATCGATTAAATATATTGAGAGATACTAATGAGTTGTTTTCTAAATATTCTGTTAATGAAAATATTAAAGTGTGTTCATATTTAAAATGGTTATATCATGATTTGAAGTTTTATTTAAAACGGTTTCATAGTTTTCCAAATGAAGAATATAAAAGTTTATTTAATGAAATTTGTGAAGTTGTTGATTTAATCCCAGTACATCTAATAAAATCTTTAAATAATTATAAACGAGTTATTTTTGAGATTATTTTAAATAAAGATTATGATACCTTTATTTTATTTGCGCCATTAGAGGAGAAACTATGGGTTAATCCTACAATTCCTGAATTTCTTGATGAAAAATATAAAAAGTATTTTGATTTTTCTGGATGTTTAATAGATGAGGAAATTAATTCTAGGTTAACTGATGTCGAATGTAATGGACATGATTTATTAATTAATTTTGAAACAAAAATGAACTATCTTTCAAATGAATATTATGAAGTTTATGCAAGTTTAAAAGATGAAAATGAGGAATGTCCTCTTAAAATATTAAACAGTAATCAAATTCAAATTCCCTTAAATCTAATTAATAATGATGGGAATTTTAGAGTAAAAATACTTTATAAATTTAAGGACTTTGAAAAGATTAGTTATTTAGTAAATAATCATAGGAAATCTATCATTCTTGATGATTTTGATGTTGACTTGAATATAGGGGTTAATTCATATTTATATCTTCATTTAAGAAATAAAAATGATAATTTAATAAATATTTCAAGTGTATCTTTTGAAAATAATCATGTTTTTTTAGTAGGTGATTCTAAAAATAAAGTTGATGAATTATATATTCAAAATTTTATTACATTAAATAAAATTTATTTTAATATAATATATATAGATGATGATAAATTTCAATTTAATATTCCATTTTCAGATTTGTTAGGAGTTAGTGTAAAAAAATGGGAATTAAATTGTGATTTAGTAAATTCTATTAAATTATCAGGTAAATATGATTTTTTCACTGAAAGATATCATTTAAGATTTTTAAATTTAAGAAATAAAATTATTATACAAATAACTCTTTTTAATTCTTTAAAAGAGCTTAATAAGTTAGTTTTGAAGAATAAAGAATTAAATGAAGAACTTTTTAATTTAAAAGATGAAAATAAAAAATTAAAAATTGAAAAAAATAAATTGAATGAAGAAATTTTTGAGTATAAATCTAGGAAAGTCGTAAAATTAATAGATAAATTCAGAACTTAAATTTTTTTAATATTTATTAATAAAATTTAAAAAATTTTAATAAAATGGTTTTTGAGGAGTTTAAATGGTTAAAATTTCAGTTATTATCCCAGTTTATAATTGTGAAGATTTTATAGATGAAACTTTAAATTCTTTGTTAAATCAAACTTTTAAAGATTTTGAAGTAATATGTGTAGATGATGGGTCTAATGATGGTTCTAGATATATTATAGATAAATATGATGTTAATCATAAAAATTTTCATGCATTCCATAAAAATAATGAAGGACCAGGAATTGCAAGAAATTTTGGAATTGATCATGCGAAAGGTGAATATATTCACTTTATGGATTCTGATGATTATTTGGTTTGTGATGCATTAGAAAAAATGTATTATTGTGCATCAAAATATTGTAGTGATGTTATTTCTGGAAACTTTTATAGATTTGATGAAAATAGATGTTGGTTTCATAAGATAGGGGATTATGTTTTCAATAGTCTTGAAAATGATTTATACAATACAAATTTATTTAAATATCCTAATTTAATTTGGGATATGACAATGGGTAATAAGATTTATAAAAAACAATTTTTAGATGATAATAATATTCGTTTTTATAATGAAAAAATTATTTTTGAAGATAATATATTCTCAACTGAAGTTTATATTAAGGCTAAAACTGTTTCGGTTATAAAAGATAGTGTTTATTGTTGGCGACTCCGTGCTCCAAATAAATCAATAACTCAATACCATGATATTGACCGTGGAGAAGAATTATATAAGATGGCTGAAATCGTTAATGGGCTTCTGAAAAATAATATTGTGGATAATGAAATTTTATCAAAAAAATATATGAAATTATTATTAATTGATATTCCATTTTATATGAGTAAAGTAAAAAATTACTCAAAAGAAGATTCTGTTTATATATTTGAAGGGGCATATAATTTAGTTCAATTAGTTCCAGATAGATATTTTAATGATTTAAATAATTATTATAAAGTTTTTTATGAAGTATTAAAAAATAAAGATTGGGAAAACTTAAAAGAATTTTTCCGAGTTGATTTGAAAAAAAATCCTAATTCTCAAGTAAATATTGATAAAAAGTATTATGATAAATTTAATTTCACTGAAGATGCACAAAATGAGGAACTTTCGTCATATACAAATAAAGTTTATATTAAAGATGATAATATTAACTTTAAGTTAATAAATAAAATATTATTCAATGAAAAGATAATGGATAATGAGCTAAAATTTACAATCAAAAATTCAAATTTTGATGATGAGATTTTAGATTGCAGTAATTTTAAGAATAATATACTGTCGATTCCTTGGGATTTAATTAATTTTGGTGAAAATAAAATTATTGTCCAATATCAAACTAATTTTAAAAAGGAATGTATGCTAAATACTAGATTGCATAAATATTTCATATTTGATGATTTTGAAATTATTATATCTCGAGACAAAGATAGTTATCTTAAGTTAACTAAATTAGAAAAGAATAACATCAATTTAACGATTAAAGAAATTAAGTTTGAGGGGGATAAATTTAAGTTAATTGGTATGTCTAATCAAAAATTAGATAATATTTTATTAAATGATTATTTGAATTTTAATAGATTTTTTTATCCAATTAAATATGAATGCAATAATGAATTTTCTATTATTTTTGATTTTAAAGATTTATTAAAAACCCCTATTAAAAAATGGGAGTTAAAATCAAATGATGCTTATGGAAAAATTAAGGTATCTAAGCCATTTAAATTCTATAATGAGAAATATATTATTGAATTTAAAAATAAAAATGATAATATAAATATTTTTATTAATCGATATGATTCTATTGAAGAATTAAATTTATTGAATAAGAATTTAATTTCTTTAAAAGAAGATAAAAAACAATTGAAAAAGGAGAATAAAGAACTTAAAAATCAACTTAAAATGTTTAAGTCACGTAAAATTGTCCGAGTAGTTGATAAATTTAAAAATCTTTAATAATTTACATTAGAATTAATATTTATATCTGATAAAAACTAATATATTCTTATATTTTATAAATTTCTTGGTGGATTTAATGAAAATATCAATTGTCATGCCTGTTTATAATAATGAATACACTTTAAAAGAATCTATTGATAGTGTTTTGAATCAAACACTGAATGATATTGAATTAATATGTATTGATATGGGATCTCAAGATAATTCTTTAAAAATCTTAAATGAGTTTTCAGAAGAATATGATTATATTAAAGTATTATCTGAAAAAGGTCAAAGTATTGCCAATGCAAGAAATTTGGGTATTAACAAAGCTTTGGGCAAATATATTACTTTTTTAGAAGTTGGTGATGTTTTTTTGGAAAGTAATGTGCTGGAAGAATTGTATGAAACTGCTGTTAATAATAATGCAAACATGGTTTCAGGCAATGTTAAATTAGATGTTGACGACAATGAAAATTTACCATTTGATAATTTAAATCAATTTTCAGATTTTGGTGAAATTCTCCCAGAAGAATATGGAATCCCATTATATTTTAATAAAAATATTTTTAAACGTGAATTTATTGTAAATAAAAATATTAATTTTCCCGATTTACTTAAAGGCTCAGAAAATGTTTTTTTAGTGAGAGTCTTATTAAATATTGATAAAATATTCACTGTACCAATGGAGATCTGCAAGAAAAATACTTTTAATAATTTCAATACTTATCGTGAATATCGTGATTATATGATTCATTATAAAATGCTTTTTGATAATTTACATGATTCAAAATTTGAAAAATTTAGGCACCTAATTAGATATGATATGCTTGGGTTTATTAGTAAAGTTGGTGTTGATGGTGGAAAAGATATTTTAAATGCTGCTAGGGAGATATTTGATGATAAACAAGATATCTTACGAGGTTTTGAGGATAATTTCTATTTTATTCATGAAAGTGATGAAGAACTTCAATGCCTTATAAATTTTAGGAGTAATCCTGAAAAACCAAGAATCTCTGTTCTCATTCCAGTTTATAATGCCTCTGATTTTCTTAAAGATTCAATTGGGGGTTTAATTAACCAAACTTTTAAGGATTTTGAATTGATTTGTGTAAATGACGGGTCTAAGGATAATTCATTAGAAATTCTAAATGAATTTTCAAGAATTGATTCACGTGTTAAAGTAATAGATAAAGAAAACGGCGGTTGTGGGTCTGCTAGAAATCGTGCATTAAAAGAATCTAAGGGAGATTATGTTTATTTTTTTGATCCTGATGATGAATTAGAATCAAATACTTTAGAAGTAGTTTATAAAAATGCTATATATAATGATTCAGATATGACAATATTTAAAGCGAATATAATTGAGAATAATCAAATTTCTGATACATTAACTTTCTTTAATTTAAATAAAATACTCAAAAATAGAAATTTTGATAAATTTTCATTCGATTATCATGATGTAAAAATTAATGTTTTAAATGGTCCTTTTGCACCTTGGTCAAAGTTATATAAAAAAGAATTTTTAGATAAATACAACGATTTTCTTTTTGATGAGGGTGTAGCATTTGATGATGTTCCATTCCATGTAAAGTCTATGTTAAGGGCTAAAAGAATATCATTTGTTAATGAATATTTATATCATTATAGATGTGATAATGTAAATTCAGTAAATAATACTTCTTCAAATGGTTTTGACATATTTAGAATTTTTGATATAGTTGAGAATTTTCTCAAAAATGAAGGTTGTTTTGAAGATTTTGAATCAGAATTTTTTAAATTCGTAATCGATGATACACTACTGTATATAATTAGTACAAACTCTGAGAAATATTTTAAAATGGCTAAAGATAAATTTTCAAAAATAGATGAAAAATTTGTTCCAAAAAATAACTCTAAATTTGATTTAGTTATAAGTACTGATGATTATGATGAGTTTAAATTAAAGTTTATTGAATTAGAATATTTTGAGGAAAATAAAAAATTGTCTTTAAAATTAAATAAATTAGAAAAAGAAATAACTTCCTTAAAAAAGAAAAATAAAAAATTAAAGAAAGAAAATAATAAACTTAAAAAACAAAATAAAGATTCTTATAATTCTAAATTTAATAAAATTTTTAATAAGGTCAAAAACAAACTTTAAGTTGGTAAAATCATGAAGATTACAGTTATTGGAACAGGTTATGTTGGACTTGTAACAGGAGCATGCTTTTCTAAAATGGGAAATAAAGTTTATTGTGTTGATATTGATGATGGAAAAATTGATGGATTAAAAAATGGAATTTTGCCAATATTTGAACCTCATCTGGGAACAATGGTTAAAAAGGGTCAGGAAAAAGGTGATTTAATATTTACAACACAAATAAAAGAAGCATTGGATAATACTGATATTATTTTCATTGCCGTTGGAACGCCAATGGCTGAGGATGGCAGTGCAAATCTGGATTTCATTTTCTCAGCTGCATCAGATATTGCCCAAAACATTTCTCATGATTCACTGATTGTAATAAAATCCACAGTTCCTGTGGGGACATGTTTTAAAGTAAAAGATCATATTCAGAATATTTTAAAGGATAATGGCTCTACCGTTAAAATTGACATTGCATCAAATCCGGAATTTCTAAAAGAGGGAAGAGCTATTGAGGATTGCATGCATCCTGACCGCATTGTCATTGGTGCTGAAAGTGAAGAGGTATTTGATACATTAAAGGATTTGTACTCATCATTCGTCCTCAATCATGACAGATTTGTTTTGATGGACATAAAATCATCTGAAATGACAAAGTATGTTGCAAATGCCATGCTTGCAACCAAAATATCTTTCATGAATGAAATAGCTAACATATGTGAAGTGACAGGTGCTGACGTTCAGCAGGTGCGTTTGGGAATAGGTTCGGACAAGCGTATCGGCTATGATTTCATATATGCCGGTTGCGGTTATGGGGGAAGCTGTTTTCCTAAGGATGTCCAGGCATTGATAAACACTGCCCAAAGTGCAGGTTATGAACCGATGATATTGTCCAATGTGGAAAAGGTCAATGCAAATCAAAAGATGGTCCTTGTAAACAAGGTTGTCGATAGGTTTGGCACTAATTTAAATGGTCGAACTTTTGGAATTTGGGGACTGTCATTCAAACCAGGCACTGATGATGTTCGTGAAGCTACATCACTTACAGTAATTACATCACTTATTGACAAAGGTGCAAAAATAAAGGCATATGATCCGGAAGCAATTGAAGAGTTCAAAAGAACAATCGATGAAAAATACTTGGATTCAATAGAATTTGTTGATAATAGGTATTCCGCCACTGAAGAATGTGACGGATTGATTTTGATAACTGAATGGAAGGAATTGAGAAATCCGGACTTTGATTTGCTTTCAGAAAAGTTAAATGAAAAGGTTATCTTTGACGGAAGGAATATCTATGATAAAAAGATAAGGGAAAAAGGATTTGAACTGTTCCAAATTGGATGTTAATGATATTATAATTAACGGTAAACTTTTTGAATTTAAAGAAAAATTATTTGAATCTAAGAAATTCATAATTCTTTATTTGATTTTAAGTTTAGTCCTTTTCTTATCTACAATATCTATGAAAAATATTGCTCATCCTAAATTTGAATTGATTAGCTTATTTGTTGTATTGGTTTTGGGAATTTTTTGTATTGCATATTATTTTATGCATAACTCGGACAAGGAGTTTTATAAAGTCGCTTTTGTTGTAATCCTTTGTTTTGGGATTGTAACGTCTTTCATTGTTCCAATTGTTGATGTCAGTGATGAAGTTGAACATTTAACCCGGGCTGAAATCACGTCACAGGGAGTATTGATTCCTCATTGGACTGGTGATGACGTAGGGATTGACAGATTATACAATCATACAGATGGGGAATTAAGTAAGGAATTAAATAAAAATGTTGGCTTTGAAACAATAGAAAGCATTAATTTTTTCAATCATAACCGGGAAAATACAGTTTTTGAGACGCAAAACGACACACATAAGATAGATTATACTCCATTCATAATGGGATCCGCTTTTGAACAAAATGCCTTTTTTGGATATATTCCTCAGGCATTTGGGATTTTAATAGCAAAATTATTGGATTTAAATGTAATATGGATGTTATGGTTGGGTAGGATAGGCAATTTAGTGTGTTATGCATTTTTAATCTCATTGGCAATTAAAATTACTCCAAAGCTAAAAATGCCATTATTTGCTATCTCATGTATTCCAATAACAATTTATCAGGCCGCTTCGGTAAGTATAGATTCAATGATATTTGGTTTGGGCATATTGACCATTGCTTATTTTATTCGATTATATCTTTTAAAAGACAAGTCAATAGACATTAAAGAGATGGTAATTTTCACTTTGTTGTGTGCATTATTGGGATTGTGCAAATTGCCATACTTGGCATTTATCTTTCTAATATTATTTATTCCGAAAGAAAACTTTAAAAATGAGAAATATTCTTTAATAATGAAAATATTGGCTATTTTAATTGTTTCAATAATCGGCATATCCTGGAGTAAATATTCAACACCTACTTTGATGCATTCCTGGAGATCATCTTATAATTATGTTGATTCTGCAGCGCAATTAAATTATTTAATCACTAATCCTAATCAGATTTTAAACTTTTTAGCACATATATTCACCATTGATTTGGGATATGTTGTAAATGGGGTATTTAACTTTTTTAATGGAAAGTTAGGTTTGCATTATCAGGACCATTATGTCTTCATTACAGTTGTTTTACAATTTTTCTTAATGGCCGTTTTATTCTTTTATCCCTCTGACTGTAATTTTAATTTAAAGACAAAATTGGGAGCATTATTTGTCCTGCTGGTTGTTTATATTGGGACATGCTTTATTCAATTGCTGACTTGGTCATATGTTGGTCAAATAAACTTGGGAGTCTCTATAAGATATTTCATACCATTGTTGGCTTTAATACCTATTATTGTTCCTCATAAGAATTATTTTTCTCAAAAGGAATTTGATAATTATGCTATGATATTTATAATTAGTTTCATGGCAGCTTTAATATTGGCTTTTGCAACAAAATATTATTAATCTTAGTTTTTCGGATTTCTATTTGGTTTTGAAAAAATTAATTTTAAATAAAATAGTCAATAAATATTAAATTAAATATTTTTTAATAAGGGATAAACTATGGAGAATAATCAAACTTTAATTTCAATTATAATGCCATCTTTAAATGTAAAAGAATTTATGGAAGAATGTATATCAAGCGTCATGAATCAATCATTAAAGAATATTGAAATTATATGTGTTGATGCTGGCTCAACAGATGGAACACTTGAAATAATCAATAAGTGTGCCCAAGATGATTCCCGGATTAAAGTATTTCACTCTGATAAAAAGAGTTATGGATATCAAATGAATCTAGGCATTTCCAAAGCCCAAGGAGATTATATTGGAATTGTAGAAACCGATGATTTCATTGATGAAAAGATGTATGAAACATTGTATGATTTGACAGATAATG
>Ga0256405_10011139_pt1 | contig 11583 bp, 11 predicted proteins | sample RumenRJG_02DNA_FD_189096 | JGI IMG/M metagenome (GOLD analysis project Ga0256405, IMG submission 189096) | Bovine rumen microbial communities from Lethbridge, Alberta, Canada - RJG_02 | ecosystem: Host-associated > Mammals > Digestive system > Stomach > Rumen | place: Canada: Alberta...
TTTTTTAAAGTTCTTTTTTAACCAGTGTTTCGAACGGTACCACTTTAAGTTTCTCTTTTAGAGATTCGGAATCAACATTTTCTATATATTCTTCACAAAACGGACGGTTGTTGTGCTTCACGACTATTAAACAAGGTTGCCCGTCGTCCATCAAATAATAAACGAAATGTTTCCTGATGTTTTCTTTCTCCCTGTCGTTTAGCCCAAAACGGACCACCACATATTTTTCCATTGGTATTTCTGTTTTAGAATTCGTAGTGCAAAATTACAAAAAAATATATAAACTACCAAATTTTTTCATGACTTCCAATAATTTTTACGCATTTTTAACAATAAATTATTTACCATTTCGACATCGATTTCATCGGGTATTTTACTGTTTAAAACCGAAGTTTCCATCTCGTTTACTTTATATGACAAGTATTCCATTATTTCATCATATGTCTTTTCACCTCTCCTAACCGACAATATTAAATCGCTGTCTATGTTGGTTCTGTCAAGGTTAAAGCCTTTTCCTTGGGCGATTTCGACACCCATGTTTAACAATCTGACGGCGTGCGCCATATTTTTCCTGTCAAATTGCTTTTCTTTTGCCAAATTAAAGCGTTCCTCGTTTCTATTTTCTTTAAATTGCACATACTCTCTGTATTGTTTGCAATAAACCGAATACCCGTCTTTATAATAAGACATGAAGCATATCGGCTTTTCGCCCTTCATGACAGAACTTAACCTTACTTCATTTGAAGATTCTTCGTCATTTACTATCCCGTGATAACCGAAACCATAATTAAGTTGCTTTCCATTGTAAACTTCAGAGTATTTACTGTAAAATTCGCAAGCGCCCTCAAAGTTAACCTCATACAACCCTTTAGAATTTCTTTTGACAACATTATATTCGGCCATAGGCCCATTATCCAAGAAAAAGTATGTGAACGGTTTAAAATACTCCCTGTATGATTTTTCAACACGTCCGTGTTTGCCCGCATCCATGCACCATGTAAATTTCGTCAATTTTTCCAAGAAATCATTTATGTCGGTTATATGCATTTCTTCATATAAATGCCTGCCATAGTCATAATACAAGCCATACATCGCTATCATATTCGGAATGTTTACCAATCCACAATATTTCTGATTAAGACCTCTTTCTTCCAACCAATCCTTTATAGGGTATGAACCTTGATCTTTAAACGTATAGCAAAATTCAAACGCCGATTTTCTCGGACCTTCCATTGGGGTAACTATTTTTTTCTTAAGGGAACGCGCCTTTTCTATTTGTGTCTTAGCATACCCGAAAAACGAACCGAAGCATTTTTTCGTCACAAATTCATCCCTGTGGCTTTTAAGTTCAGAAATTATTGGGTGTTCATAAATTACAAAATGGTCATTGACAAAGAGACTTTCCAATATATTAGGGTTACTATTGAGAAGTAGCCTCATATATTTTCCAAGGCTATGATAAGTCTCGTCATGGCGTTCATCAGAAATTGTTTCTGAAACGTTTATGTTTAACCCGTTTAGTTCTTCAGGCGTTTCTATAAACACACCACCCCTATCCCAATCGCTTGTTTCTATCGCCGTACCATATATATGACTACCTCTATAGTGGTCATATATTATCCTTCCGCTTTCCCTTAACTCTTCAATTGTCATTTTTAATTTACTTTAAGCATAATGTTAAATTTGCCATGTCAACATATGCGGCACTTATGCCAACAAATTTTTTTGAAAAATTGGCCAACCTGTGCTCATAATAGAAACATGTGTCAATATCATTAACAGGCATCCCCTTAAATATTTTATATACTTGCGCAAAGTAAACTCCGGGCACTTTTACAAGTTTTTCTTCAAGGGTTATCATGTTTTTCTTTACATAAAACGGAAAAACTCTATCGCCGTCATTAAAACCATCCTCAACAACAAACAGATTGTCGACAGTATACAACTCCGTTTTGACATCTACGGTATAAAAATTCCAAAGGGCCTCTTTAAGCCTTGACAAGCCTTCGCTGATTCTGTTAAGACTTTTACCGTCAGGGTTAAATTTAAAGATAAGTTCATCGGTGGTAAGAGAAAACAATTCAAATCCGTCTTCTCTGAACGCATTAGTAAACATACTTAAAATTACCTGCATCTGATAATTCATAAGACGCACCTGTTCTTTCACATTACAATTCCCAAAAACAACTTGACGGAAATATTTGGATTCTTTAATGTAGTCCATGTCAGTATATTCAGATATCCACTTATCATATGCCTCGGAAATGTTACTAAAACTACCATAGACTAATTTTGGGTTACTGAACAATTGGCATATCTGAAAATTAGCCTTGGTTAAGTCGATACTTATAAAACTTTTTCCTACGGTTTCCTGAGTATATTTATCCCTGTTTTTTGGTATTCCGTTTTTTATATTTATAATAATATCCGGTTCTACCAAGTTTAGGACACCTTTAAGGTTATTTATAACATTTTCTCTGACTTCGTAATATTTTTCGAGAAAAGCATGGATATTTCCATCAAATTCACATTCGATTAATTTGCATAAATTGTTCCACTTGGTAAGGCTACGGTAATCCTCTTCGTACAACCGCACCAAATAATCAAAAACTTTTGGGTCATAAACTGAAATCGGCAAATTACAGTCGCTTACAAACCTTTTTACCAACGATTTAAATTCTTTTTGCTCTGTTAAATCCATAAAACATTATTTTTACAACGCAAAATTACAAAAAATTATATAATCTGCCAAATTTTTTCATGTAAAAATTACTATTTATCTATATATAAAACGTAAAGAACATGAGAATATTAAAAACACCGAATGAATTTTTCGATATGATGGACCAAATGGGTGATAACAAATTCGTGAGTATTGGGTATGTTACGTCCGCAAATTTAGATATGCCGAAAGTTAAAAGGGTTAATCCTTTAACAAACAGAATGAAGAGTTATGACGACTACACCGTGTTCGGAAATGACGATAACATTGGGGCGCTCGTAAAAATAACATCATATAACATGCGATACAGGACAAGGTCCTCCGTTTCTAAACAATATGGCGAATATAAGAAATCATTGGACGACATAAGAACGTCTTATGGATTAGAGCCAACAAATACAAAGACAGATACATATAGCGGAAAGCAACAATTCGGAGCACAAGGCATTGACTTATATAAAGGCCAAAAAGAAGATCTTGCAGGACATGCCTATTATCCGCAAAACACTTATGGGGCAAGAATAAAAAGCGTTGTTTATGCCGTAAATGATAACGGAAATATAGTCAAAGAATTAACAAAAGACCAAATCCTTCCATACCTTAAGGCAAAAGGTGAAACAAGCGGTGTTTCTGCACTAAGAAAAATGGGTGCCGAAGAGGAGAAAATACAAGAGTATATCCAAAAAGTGGCCGAACTGCACATGAACTACAGGGCATTCGAAGCAAATTCCATACTGTGGATTGCCGCAACAATTAACGGTGAAAAGATCGTATATATAAACGAAAGACTTAACCGTGCGGTTAACGACATAAATATTAACCCGCAAGACTTCATTGCAATAGCAAAGGAGAGGTACCAAAAAGACTTGGCCCAACTTCAAGAATCGCACATTTTAAGGATGACCGACAAGGATTTCTATAGAATGATTAACGAATCAGTTAAACGAGTTCTCTCTGAATCAGGAATCGAAATCGATCCCGAAAACAAATTAAAATTCACAGCCACTAAAAAAAGAACAGGAAAATCTACGGAAGAACTGACGCATTCTAAAAATCCGCTGACAAGAAAAAGGGCCGTTTTTGCTAAAATGGCTAAACGCGGATGGAAACCTTTGAAAAAATAACAAAATAACAAAGCTTATTTTTAGTATATAGAAGTCCGGTGTTTTACCGGACTTTTTGCTGTTTTTTTGGCCTGTTCGTTTCCAATTGACTATTTATATATAACGTTAATTATTAAAAAAAAGATTATTATATTAATTATGGGAAAATATCTTAAATTATTTGAAACCCACTCTCAGTATGAAGCATATGTGGTTGGTGGAGAGTATTTGAGGCCAAATGTCAGTCATTGCATATCTGAGGATGATGTACATTATACCCTCCCGATTGATTGGTCACGTGAATACTTTACCATCGAGAGTCTTGAAGATAACAATACAATATATCTGAAAGCATCGAACACTTCTGTCACAAAAACTATATCAGCATCAACTGACAATGGCGAAACGTGGGATGAGTACACTTCAATAGTCACAGGAAGCGGAACAACGCTTGCAACACTTAATAACGGTGATAAATTACTTATTAAGGGCCAAAATGAAACATATGCAACATCTTCGTATTATAATCAATTTAAAACAACAGGACAATTTGAAGCTAAAGGAAATGTAATGTCACTTATAAGCGGAGACTCATTTACAAACGCTGATGAATTAACTACGTCTTATATATTCAATCACTTATTCTATGGTTGTTCCGGTTTAACATCTGCCGAAAACCTTGTCCTACCAGCAACAACATTAGCAGATTATTGTTATTACTATATGTTCAATGGTTGTACAAGTTTGACAACCGCGCCTGAATTACCTGCTACTACATTGGCAAATAGTTGTTATTACTATATGTTCGCAGGTTGTACAAGCCTTACTACTGCGCCTGAATTACCTGCCACTACATTGGCAAATAGTTGTTATCGATGTATGTTCAACGGTTGTACAAGTTTGACAACCGCGCCTGAGTTACCTGCAACTACATTAGCAGAATGGTGTTATTATAATATGTTCACAGGTTGTGCAAGTTTGACAACTGCACCTGAGTTGCCTGCAACTACATTAGCAAATCGTTGTTATCAATATATGTTCGCACGTTGTACATGTCTTGTAAACGTTCCACAAATAGGAACTACCGCAACAACAATGGCATCAAGTGCCTGTACATATATGTTCTCAGGTTGTACAAGCCTTACTACTGCACCTGAATTACCCGCAACAACAATGGCAGATTATTGTTATTATAATATGTTCACAGGTTGTACAAGTTTGACAACTGCACCTGAGTTACCTGCTACTACATTAGCAAATAACTGTTATGGATTTATGTTCTCGAATTGTGTAAGTCTTACTACAGCACCTGACCTTCCTGCTACTACATTGGCAAATCGTTGTTATCAAAGTATGTTCGCAGATTGTACAGGCCTTACTACTGCGCCTGAATTACCCGCAACAACAATGGCATCAAGTGCCTGTACATATATGTTCTCAGGTTGTACAAGCCTTACTACTGCACCTGAATTACCCGCAACAACATTAGCAAATAACTGTTATTCATATATGTTCGCAGGTTGTACAGGCCTTGTAAACGTTCCACAAATAGGAACTACCGCAACAACAATGGCATCAAGTGCCTGTACATATATGTTCTCAGGTTGTACAAGCCTCACAACTACACCTGAATTACCTGTCACCACATTAGCAAGTCATTGTTATTCATATATGTTCGCAGGTTGTACAGGTCTTGTAAACGTTCCGCAAATAGGAACTACCGCAACAACAATGGCAGGTTATTGTTATGAATATATGTTCTCAGGTTGTACAAGCCTTACTACTGCACCGTCGCTTCCGGCTACTACATTGAATGTTTATTGTTATTATAATATGTTCAATGGCTGTACAGGCCTTGTAAACGTTCCACAAATAGGAACTACCGCAACAACAATGGCAGATAGTTGTTATCAAAGTATGTTCGCAGGTTGTACAGGTCTTGTAAACGTTCCACAAATAGGAACTACCGCAACAACAATGGCAACAAGTGCCTGTGAATATATGTTCTCAGGTTGTACAAGCCTTACTACCGCACCTGAATTACCAAATAGATTATCATATTACTGTTATCGACATATGTTCGAAGGCTGTACAAGCCTAACGACACCCCCACAATTGACGTCGACATCTTTAATGAATGGTTGTTATGGTGATATGTTCGCAGGTTGTACAAGTCTTGTAAATGCGCCGACGCTTCCTGCAACAAGATTGGCGCAAAGTTGTTATGATGGAATGTTCAAAGGTTGCACAAGCCTTACTACTGCGCCGACGCTTCCTGCAACAAGGTTGTCAGAATATTGTTATTATAATATGTTCTCAGGTTGTACAAGTCTTACTGCAACACCTGAACTCCCTGCTACTACATTGTCAGGATATTGTTACGGTGGTATGTTCGCAAGTTGTACAAGTCTTGTAAATGCGCCGACGCTTCCTGCTACTACATTAGAGCAACATTGCTATAATGGTATGTTCAAGGGTTGCACAAGCCTTGCTACTGCGCCTGAACTACCTGTTACCACATTGAAAAATTATTGCTATAATAGTATGTTCAGTGGTTGTACAAGTCTTACTACAGCACCTGAATTACCTGCTACAACGTTAATAATGAATTGTTACGAAAATATGTTCAGTGGCTGTACAAGACTTAACTATATTAAGGCTATGTTCATAGAATTAACCCCGACAAACGCTACAACTAACTGGGTGAAAGGCGTTGCTTCTACAGGTACATTTGTGAAAAACTCTGCTGCTACATGGAATGTAACAGGTAACAACGGTGTTCCAAGCCGTTGGACTGTTCAAACAGCTTCTGCATAATAAAGTACAAGTACTACATAAAAAAGTGGCAATCAGTTTAAACTTAAACCGGTTGCCATCTTTTTGTTAAAAACCATATACAACAATGTCATTTTATCTACGTTTTTTGGTGTTTTTAAGAACTAATTTGACACGCCAATAATAACAAGTTGAGCAATAACATTTTATATGATTGACTTTAAAACATAATTGATATTCAATTACTTATATCGCCATTATTTTATCCAAAAATGCCTTAATTTTCAGGCGTATCGTCATCGCTGTTCTTTATTTTTATTTTTTTAGGGACGAACAGCATGCCGTTTTCTTCCAAGACTTCCTTTGCTTTTTTTGTTAAACACAGCATATCCGGCGAAGGTTTTCCTGTGGTACCGTAATATCTCAGGTCGAAGAAATGTTTCCAATCTGAATCGAATCCCGTTACACATATTTCGGTTTTTGTTCCGTTTATAAGGAAATACCTTGCCTCTTCGGGTTTATACCCTTTGTCGAGATATTTGAAATATAGATTTTCTATAGTCTTCAGATCTTCCTCGAATTCTTCTTGGTCAGATTCTTTTAGCCATGGCGGTTGTATGAACGTAACGGACATATTAAATTTTCCGCTCATATAATTACAAAAACGTTGGGCTTCCTGTGTAAACGAATCCTTACGATGTCTTACTATCTCATGGGTCACACCTCTGTCGGTAGTAAATTTCATGGTAAACCTGTTTTTGTGAAAACACGTCTTATCACATATATAAGGTTTAATCAATTCTTCCAAATTGTTCTCGACTACAACACGGTAATTTGTGGTAATATAAGACACAGATAAATCATATGAATAACCATCGCCTTTCTCTGTTTCATTTCGTTCTACGACTTTGCTATAAGGATTGCCTTTAAAAAACGTTAAAAGGTCTACTTTTGAAAAGTACTGCTCATCTGACGTCGGTGTCCCCAATATAACTTTCAAGTAAACAGTCCCGTGCTCCAATACACTTGTATGGGAAGACTTAATCAGGTTTTCGACAAATTTAATCGAGCTGTCTTTGGTCATCCTGTCTTCCGACTTATATGAAACCCTTCCGCACAACTCAATATGTTTAAACATTGCGTCAAGCCCGTCACCTTGTTTTAAAAGTTCAGCTTTACAATCAATTATCTTCATTTTTTTTATTTTTAGAATGGTTTCCTTGAAAGGACTATCGGGTAATTTTCAAACAGCGGCATATTAAAAAGTCCTATCACATCGGTGGACGAATTTCTTGGGCCTTGGTATATCGCAATAGTCTCTTTTGTTTCATCCGAAGTATCGGACATGTATGTTATTTTAATCCTCTTCTCGTCAAGAATTTCATAGACACCGAAAACTTCCTCCTTAGTAACAGTTTCTCCGCCGAGGTTTATTTTTGTCATTTCAAACAAACCTTCACAATCAAAAGTCACAACCGTGTAAGTATCCCACAGGCTTGAATAAACCCAATTGCCTATAATAACATGATCCAATGACTCTTCCGGAGTATTATCAGAATCACTGCATGAGCCAAACATCATGGCTATTGCCATAAAAACAAAAATTAACTTTTTCATTTTTTCTTTTCTTTATTTTTTTTATTTATTTTAATCAGTTGCAAATATACAAAAATATTTTAGTTCCGTTTAAGAGTTTCAAAAAGCCTTTTTCCATTCTATACCACCTTAAGGTCAAACTTTTCTTTCATCCAACGTATTGTCGGGAAAAACATTTCTTTTGACGAATCTGATGTCATCACCTATTAATATTTTATTTGGTAATGCAAAGTTACGAAATTGTTTTTGACTGGCCAAATATTTATCTATAAAAAATCAGTAAAACACACATGATGTACCACAGAAGAGCAATATTATTCTCAAACGCAATACCTCCCAAGCGCGAAGACGAATTGCTTATACAAGGACCTACAAACGTTTCGGCAGAAACTTGTAATTATACAGCAACATTCAACGGCGTAAAGACAACACCCGGTTCATGGGAAATAACAAGCGGGAATACTTATGCTGAAATAAGTCAAGGCGGAGTCCTCACAATTAAGAGTTCGGCAAAAAACAGCAACGTAACAATAAAAGCCTTATACAACGGATTACCGGCAACTTTAGATGTTAAACTGACCTATAAGAGCGGAACGAATTCTCAGACGGAAACAACTACCACGACTGACGAAAACGGAAATGCAACGACTGTGGCAACGACCGTCACACAAAATTCGGACGGTACAACTTCAACCGAAAAGTCGACCGTGTTGTACAACAAATGGGGGTATCCTGTTGAGAAGGAAAATGAAAATACCGATACTGAAGGTAATGTAAGCACTCAAGAAATAGAATACGATCAAAACGGAAATGAAGTTGTTACGGGTTACTCCATAGATACGTCTAACGGAACAGACGGAAGCAAGTCGTTTAATAAAGACGGCGTAAATACTGATTATTATGCCTTTGACATGACACACGGTTTCATTTGCAACATAAACTTCCTGATTGATTTCACCAAACAACCGGCAGGGCAGAATGAAAACCACCACAACATATTGACCATGAAAAGGGCAAATCCTTCTCCTTGGTACGGTTTTCAACTAAGGCACTCCAATACCAACAAATCGATAATACTCGGAACGCAATTCTCAACCGGAAGCAACACGAATACCACAATTAGCGGCAACACAACAAGCACTGAAAACTTGTATGAATACAACCTGAGAATCACGTACAGCCCTTCTGCATCTACAAATAAGTTCGTTTGCAGAAACATGCTTACAAATAAAAACGTCTATACATCAAACCTGACATTTCCTGACATAGACGAACTGAAATACCTTAAAGTTACTATAGGATATGCGCTTGACCCAAACGGAAATCCATACAGATATTCAAACATAGACATTATAATCTTCGACATAACAAGAACTTAACATTAAATTCGGCTTATTAGAAAACTAAAGCCGCATTTATTATTTTTTACCTATCATTAAACGGTATCGTAAAGTTTTTCAAAATAATCCTCAGGATAATCTATCTCTATTTTATATTCCAATAGTTTTTTAATCTCTTCGTTTCCTTTGTATTTAGTTTTTTCTTCGACACCATCTTTTCTAAGTTTATAAACCGTGATAACAATATCGCTTACATCAGGTTTGTCGATTATCTCATAATAAGGCGCCGTGACATAATCACCCGGATCATAATTCTCTTCAGCATTGGCCTCGACGTAACAACTTACGTCAACGTAAGCATATTTGTAAATTTTCTCGTCGAGTTCAAGCGGATACTCAAGTTCGCTTAGTTGTTCTCCAATGTTATTTTCTTCGTCAGGTCTTACATATAATACCTTAACCGCCTTTATTGCAGATGCAACGGCATTTAATACCATATTCATTTCCATATTATCAAATGAATTAACCATTGCAAATATACAAAAAAAATTTTGGCACACTATGTTAGTAGCATGCCAAAAATATTTAATAGTATAGAAAGCCATAAAGATTCGAAAACCAAAAAATATTTATAAATAAAATTTGGTGATGAAAGAAATTGTAAGATTAACAGAAGAGGATTTACACAGGATTATATCTGAAACAGTATCAAGGATTTTATGCCAATTTTTATATCATAAGGCACCTGTTTCTGTTAGAAAGTCCATTATGAAAAACGGTCTTGTGCCATCGGTCGGTGATTCTTATAGGCTGCATTGGGAAGATAAAGAAGGATTAGTGCCTTATGTTTTCCTTTACAGCCACGAAGAAATAAAAGGCGGAGAATATGACTCCACCTATGATGACGATATTTACGCTATTGATGTTAGTAAGTTAGATATGGACTACTTAGACAAAGACCCGGATGAATATATGACGGGCTGTTATGCATATCGCAAAATAATACCGCCTTCAGCAATTAAACTTGTATATAAGGGTTCAAAAAAAGATTCAGGAGACTTATCAAAACATAAGTCCATATATCAATTTTAACTTAACGGCCTGCTGTCAACAACCTCAGAAAACTCGTCTTTTGTAAGATACCAAAACGGTTTTTTACCATCCTCATATTGCATTTTTGTGAAATCATTGGGATGTAATGCCAAATGACATAAAACCCTAAATACATTAAAGATGTTGCTATCATCCCATCCTGTGTTTTTTGCTCTAAGATAAATCACAATTGGTACTAACAATATACCAATTATTAAGCCTAAAATAAATAATAACATATATTCCATATTTTTTATTGTTTAATATAAATCCTTTATTATTGATTCGTCAGGTATTTGTGCCTTTGCGCTCAGATTATTTGGGTTGACAACCGTGCGTATCCTTTCATACCCAACGTCCTTTTGCCTATACAGACCTTCCCCACATGGTTCGAGCGCAGGAACATAAGTCCAATACCATTCCACTTCACTACCGTCAGTTAAAACGGATTTATGATGGTGTTCCAAGTCAAAAAGATGCACCAAGTCATTCCACACGAACATATCATCTATGTCGTGGAAGTAAAAATAATCGGGATTAGGATAGTTTCTGACAATCCAACGAATTCTTGAGTCTATATCATCGGTCCAACTCTTTTGGAGTTTTTTTATTACATTAACAATGTCTTCAACCGTTTCAACATTGTATAATTCCTTGAAAACCGGAGACAGTGATTGTAATTTTTCTTCCCACGTTGTCGTTTCGATTTTATAACCGCGTTCATTGTCCGAAAGTATGACGTCGATTGCATGGTACTTGAGGTAATCTTCTTTTGAGGTGATGTTGTAATCCTCAAAAAACTGACAAAATATATCCAATGCACTTGTATATATCTTATTCATGGAAGTAATTGGATAATGCCACTCAGGGCCATTGCCAAACTGCATCTTCTGTTCAATCTCCCTGTTAATGTCATATGCGGTAAATATTGAGCGTTCACTGCTCATCCGTCCGT
>Ga0256405_10011141_pt1 | contig 11582 bp, 7 predicted proteins | sample RumenRJG_02DNA_FD_189096 | JGI IMG/M metagenome (GOLD analysis project Ga0256405, IMG submission 189096) | Bovine rumen microbial communities from Lethbridge, Alberta, Canada - RJG_02 | ecosystem: Host-associated > Mammals > Digestive system > Stomach > Rumen | place: Canada: Alberta | collected...
ATCATCCCCGCTGTGGCCGTGTTGGCGATTCTCTCGTCTTGCGGTCCCAAAGCGGTCACGACAAAAAGCACTGTAGCCGATGAGCGTCCCGACGGAGGAGCTTTCACGGAAAAGACCGTTCCCGTTGTGACAAAAGTCGCTCCTGACAGCAAGGTCACCCTTCGTTTCTACAATGACCTTCCTGACGTGGCATACATCTCAGCAGCTGATTTCCAGTCAATTGTCCTTCCTGGCTCGACCATGAAGGTGACCCATACCGGAGTCGGGGAATATACCCTCGACAACGCCGGAGCCAAGGCGGTCGTGAATGTCAACAAGGACGTTTTCGTGTCCTCTGATTTCGACGCGTTCACGAATATGATGGATCTTCTCCAGCCCGGAATGGCAAACGTCTATTATGACGGCATGCCCTTCGTCCGCTACAAGAGCATCAAATACATGCCGGCCGTCTCCACTGTCACGTTGGATTTCGCTAAATACGGGATAGACATCCACGCTGACGGTAAGGGTGCGGTGTATTTCCCCTTCGCCACCCTGGCTGACATATATTCAGACCTGTTCTACCACCATGCCGGTTTCAACGGAGAGAAAGTCGTGGCGAACACATCGGTCAACGAGATAAGCCTGGCCAGGATTGATCCTGACTACAACAAGACCCTTCTCTCGAAGAAGACCCGTTCCCAGTCCATGGCTGATTTCGCTTACAGGGAGCTCTGCTTCGCCATGGATCATTTCTACGGCCACCCCGGTCGTGTCGCCTTGGACGCCAGCCTGAAGGCCAAGGGCATGGACAGGACTCTCGAAGAGGATCTCCCGGCTGGACGTACGATAAAGAAACTCCTCAAATCCACCAACTTAGCTGAGTATTTCGTCGGAATGAGCGGCTTGAACGCCCTCTACTATGACGGCCACACCTCGATGGACATTTCTTCTGTGATGGGCCGCGACCGCTCGAAATACGAGGATCTGGTCTCGGAAGTGCGGGGCCTTCAGGAAAAGCATAAGGATGTCATGGATGCCATCAGGGAAGGCCGTTCCAGCATGGGAGGCCGTTACCAGGATGTCATGGCGATCCGCACTCAGCGTCCGGAATGCTATGAGACTCAGGACACCTACATCAAGAAAGGTAACACGGCGGTCTGTGTGTTCAATTCCTTCAACACCAGGGCCGAGGACGCCTGGAACGCCTATTATGCGGGCAAGGGTCCCAAACCGAACATAAACGACAACAAGGGAGACTCTATGGTCATATTCCTTGACGCCCTTGAAAAGGCTTCCGCTGACCCTGAGGTGGAGAATTTCATCGTGGATATTACCGCTAACGGTGGCGGGTCCGCCGACATTGTCATGGCCATGACCTCCTTGATCATGAACAAGAGTTATCTCTCTTACGACAACCCTTTGACGGGACAGAGGTCTATTGTCGAATATGAGGTGGATAGGAATTTCGACGGTGTTTTCGACAAGAAGGACAAGAAGGTCCACTATGACCTCAACTTCGGAGTCCTCACATCCCAGGTTTCATTCTCCTGTGGAAACCTCTTCCCCTCAATGCTTAAGGATAATGGTGTCCCTGTCATCGGAGAGACTTCCGGTGGTGGCAGCTGTGCGATCCAGGCCATGTGTACCGCGGACGGTTTCTGTTTCCAGATCTCATCCTTCCGTTCAAGGCTTAACACTCTCTCAGGGGAGAATATCGATGCCGGCATCACCCCGACCATCCCGATCGCCAATGACGAGATGGTCGAGATAGAGGGTCCCAATGACATGAAGATAAAGGTTAAGAACTACGAGGATTTTTACGATATCGAAGAGGTTGGGGAATTAGTTCAGAAAAGAGTCAAATAATTCTATATGAATAAAATAACAATCCTGCTCGCTTCTCTTTTCCTGGCGGTTTCAGCTTGGGGACAGGATGATGAATATTCAAAGGACGAGTGTACGAGCCTTGTGGTCGGGCGTCTGGCCTCCGCTGATGGTTCAGTCATCACATCGCACACATGTGACGGTGTTTCCCGCACATGGATAACGGTTGAGCCGGCGGCGGACTATCCCCGCAAGGCAATGATGGATATTTACAAAAACACCAGGAAGAACGCTTTCAAGGGAGATACCACGGGAATCCGCTACGCTGGCCAGATCCCTCAGGCCCGTCACACCTTCGCCTATCTCAACACCGCTTACCCTTGTCTGAACGAGAAGCAGGTAGCCATGGGCGAGACCACTTTTTCAGGCCCTGATACCCTTCGTAACGGCAACGCGATGTTTCTGATTGAGGAGCTTCAGAGGATAGCTCTCCAGCGCTGCGACAATGCCCGTGACGCCGTCAGGATGATGGGTGAGCTGGCCGAGAAATATGGTTATGCCGATGGTGGTGAGTGCATCACTGTGATTGACAAGAAAGAGGCCTGGTTCTTTGAGATTCTTGGCTGCGGAAGAGGCAAGATCGGAGCTGTCTGGGCCGCCCAGAGGGTGCCGGACGACGAGGTCGCCGTGTCCGCCAATATTCCCAGAATCGGGAAGATTGACCGTAAGAACAAGGATTATTTCATGGCTTCAGACAATGTGGAGTCCGTTGCCAAGGAATATGGCTTATGGGACGGTAATGGTGATTTCGTCTTCTGGAAAGCCTACCATAGCTCCTACGGCGACGGAAAGAATTTCAAGGAGAGGGAATATGTGATACTCAACACATTAGCCCCTTCCCTGAAGCTCTCATATGATGCTCCCGAGCTTCCTTTCTCAGTCAAGCCTGACGAGAAGGTCGATGTCCGGAAGGTCATGGAAATCCTGCGTGGGACTTATGAGGGACTGCCGTTCGACATGACAAAGAACCTGCTGGTTGAGGTTCCCGCCAAGGACGGCAAGCCTGCCACCAAGAAAGTCAGTCCAGTGGCTAATCCTTGGCTTACCACCGACACCCGCAACATGATCAACGGTGTCGCTCCCGGAACGGTGGAGTTCGCCCGCACGATCGCTGTGGCGTGGTGTTCCCACTCGACTGTCATCCAGGCCCGGGGCTGGTTGCCCGATGCTGTCGGGGGAGTCTGCTGGTATGCCCTTGACAACCCCGGGGAGAGCCCCCGTTTCCCGATATTCAGCGGAACGACTGAGCTTCCCGCCGCCTTTGACACATGCGGCATGAGACGTTATGTTCCCGAGGGAGCGTTATGGACTTTCCGTCGTCCGAACCGCCTTGCGACCCTTGCTTGGCAGACTAACAAGGAAAGGGTGTATAAAGACATTCAGACCATCGAAGATCTTGGTTTCGAGGGACTTCCAGAGGTTGAGAAGAACCCTTCAGAGGAGAATCTAAATGCTTATACCGCCAAGATTTACAAGGCAGCGGCGGATCTTTGGAAGAAACTTGAGGAAGATCTCTGGATGAAGCACGGCAGAGGCTTCTGATCAGCCACCGAGAGTAATATCCCAGTACGACGTACCCTTTTCCATCAGGGCAAGGGTAGTGATGATCCAGCTTTGGATCCATCCGGTCAGGGTGCTTTGAGCGCCCCAACCAGCGTCGGCGTTTGACGCCCAGTAATCCCAGTCACGGTAGTTGAAAGCCCTGAACCAGGCTCCGTCCACATTCTTTCGTCCCTCGCTTCTTGCCTGGATTCTTACAAGGAACTCGCCGAGGTCGTCGGCCATTTTCTTGATTTTGGGATCCCCGGTCGCGCAAGCGGCCTCGTTTAGGGCAAACACGGCGAAGTTGCTGGTATAGAGCATGTCAGCGACGGGATCCCCGTTCCTGAAGATCAGCGGAGCCTCGTTGCGACCGTAATCCGCATTGCTCCGTTCAGCTCCATAAGAACCTTTGGAAGGGTCTCCAAGCTCTTCGCGGATGGCCCCGCATTCAACTTGGTTTTTGGCGATATCCGCCGTGATCCGGTCTATCCAGGCTTTGTGCTCTTCTGTCGGACTGACCCGGTAGAGCCATGCGAGGGGTAGCACCATCCTGGCCCTTTCCTGCTGTATTCCATTGGTCCAACTCCAGCCGTCCGGATAAGCTGCCATAGTAAGGGATATTCCTTTCTCAGCGGTCTCCAGATACTTCTTGTCGCCAGTGTTGGCATATTGCCAGAGGTAGCAAGCCCAGAGCCAGCTCTCGAAATGGGGATGCGGATTGATGAGTTCCCTGTTCTGATAATATTCCAGACCATTGGCCTGAATGTCCTGCTCGTGAAGCCTTGGCCCCCTGAATCCGTTTTTCCCGGTGGTGTTTAAATTCGCCTCGATAGCCGCGTCGAGGTTCTTTTTCCATTTGTCCGTCCTAAGGACTTTCCCGGCAAGGATGGAGCCGAGGATGGAGCGCGCGTTGTCGTCGCCGTAATAGACCCATTTATGGGTATATGCCCACCCGAGCAGACCGTAAGTCGGGCTATTGGGGTCGCTCCTCGGACCGTCCTGAAACTCTTTGAAGGAATAGTCCGACAGACGTTCGGCGACAGCTTTATATTCTTGATTATTAAGAACTTCTCCTGCTATAGCGAAGGCCATTGAGGCTTCTCCCTGGATGTCGTCACGGATCCAGTAGCGGTAGGCCTGGCGGCCGTCTTTGTAGATCGCTGAGCAATGTCCCTCGAGGACTCCGAGTGAGCCGTCGCCATTTGGGGCGTCTTCGGGAAGCTCCGGGCCGACCGGCATCGTCCCGTCTCCGATGTATTTCATGATCCAGGATTCTTTCCAATCCTGATGGATGAGGAAATGGCCGTTATAGAACCATTCTATGCCCTTTTGGATGGCTTCGCTCCTGGCTGTCTTAGGGAGTTTCTCTTTTTCTGAATATGCCGGAGCGATCATTTTCGGCCATTCCTTGAAGGTCACTTCGTTCCCCGTCAGTTCGGAGAGGATGCTTTCCCAGAACGGCTTCCATTTGCTCTCAGGCATAAATCTCAGTCTGGAGAAGTCGGTCAGTTTTGACGTGCCGATCCAGAGGTTTTCGCCTTCTTTGAACACAAGCGGATCATAGGGTGTGTCCTCAAGACCATAGACAGCGGTGTCGAAACCGGCTACTCTGGCTATAACCATCATTGGATCAGTGGCTTCCGTCTTGATATAAACGGCCCGGTTAATCGTCAGAAGATCCATAGGCTTCAGGATGTCCCCGATCGGTTCTGTGACCACAACCCTCTCCACGCTGATTTCTTTCAGCTCGTGATCTCCGCTTTCGACGCTTGCGAACTCAGCGAACACCCTGAGCCCCTTCTCCTTGATAGTACCAAGGTCTTTCTCCGAGAGAATCTGAGGCTTTTCCGGATACTCATTCGCGACCAAAATTACCGCCGAACCCGGCTTCGCGGATTCGAGGGTTTTTGACACCGAGTCGCCGCGGATTATCTTGAACCGCTCTTTTTCCAAGAGGTTGACGAGGTCGTTGTCTGTGGTTTGAGTGCTAACGTAAATGGTTCTTCCTGAGTTGTTTCCGCAACTTATCACCGTTGCGGCCGCAAGTGCGAGCGCGAAAGCTTTCAGAATCCTCATATCTACTGTTTCTTGTATATTCCGAACATGGCGGAGCCGGAGCCGGACATTGCGGCATAGACCGCCCCGCTGTCGTAAAGCGACTGTTTTATCGCGGCCAGTTCCGGATGCGCCTTGAAGACTGTCGCCTCGAAGTCATTCACCACCAACCCCTTCCATTCCTCCACCGGCCGCCTCAGAACCGAGGTTAGGTTTGACGGGGGAACTACTGCCCCAGCGACCGCTGCCACCCTCGGCACGATGCCGCGGTAGGCCTCGGTTGTCGAGACGCTGATGCCTTCAGGGACGAGGACCTTGACCTCATAGCCGGAAAGATCCACATCGAACGGCTCAAGGATCTCGCCCCGCCCGGTACCGATCATCGGCCGGTTCCAGACAAAGAACGCGCAGTCGCTTCCCAGTCTTGAGGCATATTCAGCCAAACTTTCATTTGATAGCCCGAGCGAGCAAAGTTCATTGATGGCTTTAAGCGTGAATGCCGCGTCTGCGGAACCTCCGCCAAGACCGGCCCCGACCGGAGCCTTTTTCTCCAGGAATATCTTGACTGGAGGTAACTGGAAGTCGTTGGCCAGAAGGAAGTAAGCCTTGGCGCACAGATCCTTTAGAGGCTCCCAGTCCACACCCTCTTCCCTCGCTATCGTAATCATCAACTTCCCATCCTCGCTTATTCCTTGCACCAGCTCGCCTTCCCAAACCGGAGGAGCAGTCCGGCCCCGGCCGCGTCCATTCTCGCGCCCTTCGACTCCGCTCAGGGTCCGCTGCGGCTGAGTACGGCCTAAGGCCGGCTGCTCCTCCGGAGCCAAAGATGTGCTATAGCGGGCGAAGAGGGAGGCCGAAGTGCGGCTGTAGTCGTCGCCGGTGATGACCTCCAGAGTGTCGCCGAACTCATGGCACGGGACAAAAAGCGTCTCAATGTCATGGAAGCCGTCAGGCCTCTTGCGGAGAACCTCAAGCCCTAAATTCAGCTTAACATTTGTCTGGAGAATCATGTTTACAGCGAACGGATAGCGTTTTCTATTCTTGCGGTAAGATCCTCATCCTCTATGCCGGCAAGTACCGGAGCGACAAAAGAGATCATCTGCAGCACCTTAGCCTCATCCTCCGGAATGCCTCTTGAACGCATGTAGAACTGCTCATCCTCATTGAGTTTCCCTACGGTAGCCCCGTGGGAACACTTCACGTCGTCAGCATAGATCTCCAACTGTGGTTTTGTATCGACAGTGGCATCATCTGAGAGCACTATGTTGTGGTTTTCCTGATAGGCTTCGGTCTTTTGCGCGTCCTGAGCCACTATGATCTTTCCGTTGAAGGCGCATTTGGCGGCTCCGGTGGCCAGGCCATTGAAAAGCTGGCGGGAGACGCTGCCTCCTACAAGGTGGTTCATAGTGATGTCGAAAGTCACCTTGTCTGTGCCGGAACTAAGGTATATTCCTTTAAGCTCCACATCCGCATCGGGCCCGGTAATATCCACTCTGACAGGTATTTCCGCGGATGTTCCCGGAAGAACAATAAACGTGATGTCAAGCCGTTCTCCAGCCTCGACTTTGAAGAAAACCGGTGGTTCGGCTCCGCTCACCAACCGGATTTTAGAACTGTTCGAATCCATCGCTTTCGATTTTATCGATGAGTTCCCTTCCGCCCTCGGCCACGATACGCCCGTCCTTCAGGACATGGACGACATCCGGCTGGACATATTCCAGAAGTTTCTGATAATGAGTGATGACGATGGCTGATTTCTCTGGCGTGTGCAGGGCGTTGACTCCATCAGCCACGATCTTCAGGGCATCCACATCCAGGCCGCTGTCCGTCTCGTCAAGGATTGCCAGCACCGGATCCAGCATCGCCATCTGGAAGATCTCGTTACGTTTCTTCTCGCCTCCGGAGAAGCCCACATTGACTTCCCTTTTAGCGAACTCCGGTTTCATCTGGACCAAGGCCATCTTCTCCTTCATCAGCTTCAGGAAATCCCCGCCCTTAATCGGCTCAAGACCCTCAGCCTTGCGACGGGAATTGATGGCGGTTTTCATGAAATTGGTGATGGACACTCCAGGGATCTCGACAGGGTATTGGAAGGAGAGGAACATTCCGGCCCAAGCCCTTTCCTCTGGCTTCATTTCCAGCAGGTTCCGCCCTTGGAACTCAATCGTTCCGGCCGTAACCTCATAGTCCGGTTTTCCTGTCAGGACCGCTGAAAGGGTGCTCTTCCCGGCTCCGTTCGGACCCATCACGGCGTGAATCTCACCTGGACCTATTTCAAGGTCTATCCCTTTCAGGATTTCTTTATCCCCGATTCCGGCGTGAAGGCCTTTTATTTTTAATAATGACATATTCCTTTTATCTATTTATTTAATATTCAAATATTTATAACCTATCTTCCTTCTTTATAAAGTTTAAACCAGGTCCATAGCGACCAGAGTCCATTGGCCAGGTACAGGGCGCTGACGATAGGCATGAAGACCAGTCCTGCGCTGATGTACAAGGTGATATTGGCTATATTCACGATCAGCCACACGATCCAGCAGTCCCATTTCTTTTGGGCTGACAGGAACTGTGCGAGAAGGGTGAGCATTAGCACGAAAGAATCCAGCCATGGCGTCGGATCCGGGCTGAAAGTTTCTGTCCACCAGGAGGTTCCAAGCTTGCTTAAGACATATCCCCAAACTGCTCCAGCCACAACAACTATGGTCAAGGCCACGCACCATCCCCTCATGTCCAGGCGGCTGACTTTTAACGCTGAAGCATCCGCGGAACTTTTCTCATCTTCCTTTGGATGGGTCCAGCGCCAATGCCCGAAGGCATTGATGCCGAATGAGATAGGCTGCAAGAGCATGGCTGAGTACAGGTGCCTCTGCCAGAAGAGCATGAACAACAGGATGTTGTACAGGTATCCAACCCAGAAGTTGTACTTGTTGTTCCGTCCGGCAAGCACCACGCATGTCAGTCCGGCGATGACGCTGACCAGTTCCAGCCAGCTCACCCCCGCCCCACCCATCGTGAAAGCTATGTTATTGATGTCAAATATATTCACAAATTTATTAAACAAAAAAAGATAGATTAAAATAGCTGCCCTGGTATCAGAGACTTACCTGTCATGTATGCATCATGGTATATGTCCTTTTCAGGGAATTTGTCTTGGATATCGTTGAATAATCTAATAAGAGCCCTCCCAATCGCAAAAGCGAGATTTACTGGGACGGCATTTCCTATTTGTTTATATTGATCAGAGATATTGCCGACAAAATGCCAGGAATCTGGAAATGTTTGAATTCGAGCATATTCCCGTACAGTTAAAGGACGGGTTTCTGTCGGATGACATCTCTCTGTTTGTTTTTGTGCCGGTGCGCAGGTAAGGGTAAGGGATGGTTCGTCCATTGAAAGACGCCTTGCCATTCCGGTTTTTCCTCCTCCAAGATAATAACTACCGCCCAGATAAGCCTTTTGTTCTGCAACGGGAAGGTCTCTCCAATCTCCTCCTTCGGGAACCATTGACAGGACACGAGCCTTCTTTGTTGGGTAAGTCTGTCCTTCAGAGATTGGAACATCGGTCGGATATAGGGTGCCGGCAAAAAACGCATCCCGGAGAGTCATTACTCTTTTGTATGGATCCGGCCACTTGAACGTCACTTTTTCCGCTATATCATTTCTGATTGCTACAAGTATAAGTCGTTCTCGTTTTTGCGGCACTTGGTACATAACGGCTTTAAGGATGCGTGGCTCAATAAGTGTGTATCCTAACTCTTTGATAGAATTACGAATAATATGCAAGGTTCTTCCATTATCATGAGACAAAAGGCCTTTCACATTTTCTCCTAGAAACACTTTAGGCCTGATCTCTCTTACCGCTCTTGCTAATTCAAAGAACAATGTTCCTCTGGTATCATTTAAACCACCCTTCTTACCAGCATATGAGAACGCTTGACAAGGAAAACCTCCTGATAGAAAATCTACTTTTCCCCTGAGCGGAGAAAAGTCCACTTGATGAATGTCTCCTTGCAGAACATTCCATTCAGGATGATTGTAATGAAGGGTGTGGCAAGCCTTTTCATCCATTTCATTTAATAGTACATGCTTAAATCCGGCAAGATGCATTCCAAGAGCAAGGCCTCCTGCTCCAGCAAACAACTCAACTGACGTGTAGTCCCTTAATGGAGCAACATGGAACTCATTGTTCCAATTAGAATTAAGCATTGATTTTACGGGAAGAATGTCGGTTAGTTCTTCCATATAAAAGCCATCTTTTCCCTTCTCGTTTTTGTGAGTTGGGTAAACGCCATTTGCTGCCCACTTACTAATAGTCGCAAGTGAGGTTCCTAATATGTCAGCTAGATTATTATACGAAATAAATGTTGGCATAATTAAAAACTATCAAATCCTTCGTAAGTCCTGAATGCTAGGAGATAGAGACTTTTATAAAAATCCGATTTATCAAGTTCGTCATAGACAGAGTTTTGTAATTTAATTGATTCATCGTCTGATATGACGTCATCTAGAATATCCGGCAATGCTTTGCATAATTTAAAGAACGCATTCTTATCTTTGAATACAAGTTCGTAAAACTTATCCATGGATACTTTTCGGATTCGATCATGTGAATAGCGTTGTTTCCTTCCATTTTGATTAATAGTAACAACCCAAGTCGAATCTTGAGAGCGGTTTGAAATAACCTCAACAAGCATGCATGTGGCTTTATCATCATGAAGAAGTTTACTTTGCATCTTCACGTAAGTGTCAGATGCGCTTGCGGCATTCATTGTATTGTGCTTGTTTTTAATTTCAACAAAAATATGTTGGTCTTCATTAAGCACATCAAAACCACCCTTTTTCCCGTTATCTGGAACCTCCCAGCCGTTTCCGGCATATTTGAATAAATACTGATGGAAATAACCGATACGGTTGTTATTCGTTTTGTCGATTTGGCGAATACACTCAGACTCAATCGTCTGCCTCATTGTCTGTCCATAAATCTTGGCATCAAAAGTTAGCTTGATCGGGTCAATAATGTTCTTGTTAAACTCTTTCAAATCGATGTCTCTACGGTACTGAAGCACCGTAGCTTTGACGTGGTTGTAAATGTCTTCATTCGAAATGAAGCCGAGATTGTAGTTCTTCATCTTTTTTTGTTTTTAATAATTCAAAATGTTTATGTTAAGTAAAACTATCCTACTGATCCTTCGAGTGAGACTTGGAGGAGTTTGGTGGCCTCGACGGCAAACTCCATCGGGAGGCGGGAGAGTACCTCATGGGCATAGCCGTTGACTATGAGTCCCACAGCGTCTTCTCCGTCGAGGCCTCGCTGGTTGCAATAGAAAAGCTGTTCGTCGCTGATTTTGGAGGTTGTGGCCTCGTGCTCGACGATAGCTGACGGGTTATGGCTCTGGATCACCGGGAACGTGTGAGCGCCGCACTTCGAGCCTATCAAAAGGCTGTCGCATTGGGAATAATTCCTTGCTCCGACCGCCCCTGGATTCATTCTCACGAGACCACGGTAACTGTTCTGGCTGTGGCCGGCTGAGATGCCCTTGCTGACAATCCGGCTCTTGGTTCCCCGGCCGATGTGAATCATCTTTGTGCCGGTGTCCGCCTGCTGGTAATTGTTTGTGACGGCGACCGAGTAAAACTCAGAGGAAGAATAGTCACCCTTTAAAACCGTCGAGGGATATTTCCAGGTCACCGCCGACCCAGTCTCGACCTGTGTCCAACTTAGGTGGGCTCCGCTTCCCTTGCATATTCCCCTCTTTGTCACGAGGTTAAGGATTCCTCCTCGTCCCTGGGCATCGCCGGGATACCAGTTCTGCACGGTGGAATACTTGACATCAGCATCCTTCTCCACGACGATCTCGACTACGGCGGCGTGAAGCTGGTTCTCGTCCCTCATTGGAGCGGTGCAGCCTTCCATGTAGCTAAGCGTGGATCCCTCATCCGCCACAATCAGGGTTCTCTCGAACTGTCCCGTCCCGGCCGCATTGATCCTGAAATAGCTTGAAAGGTCCATCGGGCATTTCACTCCCTTAGGAATATAGCAGAAACTACCGTCGCTGAAGACCGCGGAGTTGAGAGCTGCGAAGAAATTGTCTCCGGCAGGGACGACGCTGGCGAGG
>Ga0256405_10011142_pt1 | contig 11581 bp, 5 predicted proteins | sample RumenRJG_02DNA_FD_189096 | JGI IMG/M metagenome (GOLD analysis project Ga0256405, IMG submission 189096) | Bovine rumen microbial communities from Lethbridge, Alberta, Canada - RJG_02 | ecosystem: Host-associated > Mammals > Digestive system > Stomach > Rumen | place: Canada: Alberta | collected...
AAGCCCGTATTTTCGGATGCAGCCCATCGATGCCTATCAAGGCAATCGATTGAGGCCGAGGGCATGGAGGACGGTAAGGAAGCTTGCTTACTGACCGGCATACAGGTCCTTCGGATTGAGAGCCATCAGGCTCGGTAGGCTGCGCATTTTCGATTTACTCTCTTAATACCTCCCCTTCCCTTGTGTTGTGGGGAGGGTCAGGGAGGGGTTATTTCTTCTCGCCACGGTAGGTTTCCGTGGTCTTGGTCATGATGGTGGTCGTAGTGTCTCCGTGCTGCACGTAGCTTGCCGTGGTCGTCACCACGCGGGTTGCCGTACAGGACGCGAAGCCGACCGCCAGGGTCCCGAAGGACAATGCACAAAGAACGATTTTTTTCATAACGGTTCAGGTTTGTCGGTTGTTTTGGTGGTTTCCGAGGCGGCGGATAGTCCGGACTATCCTGTCCGCTCCGGTCTTCCGGAATGTTCCTTTTTCCGCAGCAGCTACTGAGAACTGAGCGATAGACGCAGCCGTTGCAGATTATCCTATCTTTCCGAAAGCGAGTGCAAAGGTAGTGCTTTTTTCCGACTCTGCCAAATATATGTCACCGTCCGACACCTTTGAAAGTGTTTCAGACGAACATGTATCCGCAATAGGCGGCAAAATCGCGTGCCATTTCCAGGTTCATCCATCCTCGCCTTTTGACGTCGCAGAGCCAGTTGGTGGTGTGTCTGCGGTGCTTGCACCAGCCGTAGAGCAGTACGTCGAAAGCAAAGTCCGGACGGTCGTAGTTCATCCGTTTTTGCAGCCGTTCGGAGAGTTGCGTCAGGGTGATTTTGGGTTGCTGTTTCATAAAAATGAGTCCGAGTCAGGTCTTACTTAGGTCTTATTCAGGTCTTACTTGGGTCTTATCCGGCTCTTGGGTCAGTTTTTCTTTCACTTCCCTCCAGATGTGTTTTTTGGGTCTCTTGTCCCCTTCTCGCATTCTCCTCGCCACCTCTGCAGCGATGCGTGCGAACAGCGTCCGTCCTTCCCGTTCCGCTTCCGAAAGGGGTGTGGTCCGTTTTTTGGGCGGCATATAGACCACGATTTTGCCGGATTTGAGGGTGCGGTAGATTCTCCCGCCGAGTTTGCCGGAAAGGGCAGTGATACCGAGTGAACGGTTTAATTCCAGTTTTGCCATAAGCGTTGATTTTTTTTGCCGGACCTGCTTGGTCCGTGTTGATGTGATTAAGATTGTGATTTGATATAGATAACCTGCTGCCCCGTCGGATTCGCCATGTGCCATCCGTCCCGTTCCTCCGTGGTGCCGTACTTCTTGTAATAGTCGTTGAAAGAGAGGGTCCGTGTGCGGGTGACGCCGAAATCCTGGACATAGAAATAGGGGTTTCTGCCTTCAGGCGGTCCGTTCCGCTCCAGTTCGGCGATGATAGCACTCCTTTTGTCCTGCGGCATCTGCATCCATAGCCGCAGGGTGCATGCACGGCGGTGCGGAAAAAGCCGCTCGTCCACCGAGAAGAGATACCAGAAACGATTAAATTCCTCCACGATAAAATAGTCCATAGTTTAATTTTTTTAACTGTCCTGTCCCGTCTTGTCCTGTCCTATTATTGGTAGGATGTATGGGACAGGACAGGACTTTTTCTTTTTAATTTTCTTTTGCTTCTTTTCTTTTGCTTTTCTTTTTGATCGCCCATGCATGGTCGATACTATGGGGTATGGTCGATACTATGGGGTATGGTCGATACTATGGGGGCGAAAGCGAGTGCAAAGGTACTGCTTTTATTCGGAACGGTTGTGGTGGTTTTCACCACTTTTGGCAACGGCGGGCGATTATCTGCCGGATTTGTTCGGCGGAGAGGTAAAAGCGGTAGCCTACGACTTCATAGGCATCCATAAACGAAAAGCCCTCTTCCACGGTGAGTTGTTGGAAGAGAGCTTTGATGTCCCGGTTACGGCGGGCACGACGCTCCGCCGTCGATTCTAAGCATTCACTTACTTCTTTTTTTTCATACTGTTGGGATTTTTGAACTGTTAAACACATAAAAAACGGTGTCCCGCGTTTCACAACGAAGGACACCCACCAAAAAAACTTTTTCTAATTCCTCACGCCACTGCGTGGGGTTTGGTATATATATACGGTGTTGTTTAGTCAATCGTATCTCCGTTATCCACTGTAGCAGCACCGGAACCGGTAAGAATACCGAGGGATGGTTGCTGCATGATACCTTCCGAAGCCAAGTTGATCATCTCCGTATTAGGAGCAATATAATTTCTCTTTGTCATAGTTGTGTCCTCCTAAATTATTTAACGATTTGACCTTGCATGTTATACACAGCCTCACCGCGGCGGATGAAGACCTGACCGTTCTCGATGAACTTCTCAGCCTTGACAGCCTCAGCCTCTACGTTCTCCACAGCAGTCGTGCCGTTGAAGCGCAACGAGATGCGTGCAGGCGCGTTGTTCGGGCCTGCAGCCTGCAGTTGAATGTATGCCTTGTTAGCCGCCAAAGCGTTGGTTCCTACGTACTCCAAGAAAGCGTTGCCTTTGAGGACATAGACGTTCTTCATAGAGGTGTTATACGTAGCGGTAGCCTTGAGCGCATTGCCTCCGATAGCATCAACGCTTCCGGCATAGATAGCGAAGTTGTACGGAGTGCCAGCTACACCAGCAACGATGACGCCGGTACCAGCCGGAACATAGCCGCCCGTGATCTGATTGAGAACCAGTACCTCACCGGAGATAGTACCCGTATAAGCGGTAGCACCGTCAGGGATTACTGTAGCCTCAGCAGCCGAGAAAGTAGCATATCCCGCTGCATTCGGAGTGACGGTATAGCCGGTAACCGGAGCGGGAGTATAGATAGAGAAACGATTCTCAACATTAACACGACCTGCTGTCGCAGTAAACGCATAATCTGTTACAGAACCATCCAGAGCGATATACTGATTCGTCACGTTATCATACAATTGGTATGAATTTGCGAAGTTGGAAGAAATATACAAGTGGTATTTCGTTTCTGTTACGTTTGATGTAAAACCAAACTCAATACCATGCAAGTCATTAGAGTAGATGAACTCACATTTCTTTGTCCCCACGAATCCATAGATCATAACTCCAAGGATTCCGGAAGGATCAGTAGAAAGGCACTCTGCGTCATATCCAGCTTCATAAGTAGCATTGCGAGCAGCATCCTCAACCAGTACTACGGAGCTTTCATAGTTAGCATCGCCGTTATCACCGTTCAAGGTGATTGTGATGGTGTTAGAAGCCATTGAGCATAGACTCATTGCTACTGCCATCATTGATACAAACATTTTTTTCATATTTTCTATACTTATTAGATTGTTGATAACTGTTTATTAGAACACTTTGCGTCCTGGGGCAAAATTTCCGGGACCAACTGGTTTAGGATTATTTTCTTGCGGAGGATTGGATACGGCAAGAATTGCTGAGTTCCCAATGATCTCAAGTTGTTCGATTGTCGGTATGATATACTTTTTCATTGCATATATATGTTTTCCGGAGCACCTCCTCATCATTGAGGAAGTGTCCGAAAAACTACTTTAATTATTTAACAATCTTTACTCCGTTTACAACGTAAACGCCAGCAGGAAGAGCCTCGAAGTCCTCACCAAGGTACTGACCCGTGATAGTGTAAATGCCTTTCTTATTAACCATTACTCCTGCATTCTCAATAGCGGTAGGCACTTTTGCAATCGGAATAATCTCAAAGCGGTTCTCGATGACGCTATTTGGTTGAGCAGCGAACTCATAAGAAGCACCTTCCTCAATAGCGATAACTTGGTTAGTAACGTTATCACGGATAGCATACTCAGCGCCATTCACATTCGAGAACGACAGCGTATAAATAGCCTCATTTGCTGTGCGAATGCTTAGCATTTTGCCCTCTACATTATCGGTTGCAACCGCACTAAAGTTGCTGCCATCAACAGTTGCGAAGATATTAACGCCCTGCTCGTTCATGAACTTAGAAGCATCGTATCCCTTATCAATAGCATCCGAGAACTTGCTTTGCTCCATGAACATAACATCGTCAGCATTATCCTCACCTGCGCTAAGAATAATACGCATAAAGGTATTGTCATTGCTTACTGCATGACGAGCAGGCGCTGCATTGGGAATAAGGCTTGCATAACGCGGGTTGCCCCAGATAGCGTCTTTGTAGTTCAGCTCTGTCTCTGCTTCGTTAGCATCAACCAGACGAAGGATGAAGGTCTGCATCGGCTTGATTTGCTTTTGGTTGTCATTGAATGCGTTTGCATCCTCTTCCAATGCTTTCAACGGAACAGCATGATAATGATTAGAGTACCAAGTCCATATAGTAGGTTCAAAGTCAGAACCATCTTCCGTTAATTGATCTATCAATTTCTCTACGCTCATATAAGCGGTATAACTATTTCCAAAGAAGTTGAACCCTTCTTTAACAAATTTCAGATTATGATTATCGTTACCAACCAATTGACCTTTGAAAGTATAGGTAATATCTCCATAGTCATTAACCGGAGATAACGTAAAACCTTCGAACGGCTTCATGATCTCTAACGGAGATGATGGTTTGTACCAATCATCATTTACATAATCCCAAGCATACAAATAGGTGCTCCAGTTAGGATTCTTACCAAACTCTTTAATCTCAAGAACAGGAACCGCAAAACGGTGCCACTCACGATATTCTTCTGTACCTACAGTAAGTTTACCAACCTTTGCCTGCATCTCAATGGTAGCGTTCGGGTGCTTGTTAGAAGAAACAAGCGGGTTGAAGAGGAATTCTGCTTGTTTAGAGCCAGAGGTCTGAAGAACGATATTGCTGGTCTTGGGAGCAACGATACCATCGGTGCCAGTTATGATAAGTTTGGAACCCGGAGCAACGATGATCTGAGCCAGAGAACCCATTACAACACGGTCTACAGTCAGCGTAGCCTGGTGAGTAGCATCACCTACATAGATTTTCTGAGCAACTGCCGGACTCGGGTTCATCTCAAGATACTCCAGCGTCTTGTCTTCCAATATGTACTGATCAGCGGCACCGGTCCATTTTACATAGTCTTCCGTCGTTTGAGCAAGATTTTCAGTAACGGTCTCAACCGAATTACCTGCAAGATCACTGATGACAATAGTGGTTTTGTTAGTTACAGGGTCGGTAACTTCTGTTTTGTATGTACCGGTTGCTGCTACGGACGATGTTGTACCACCTTTTTTTGTTGCGCCGGTAATACTTGTACCACCGTATGCAACAGTTTTTTCTCCTGTGGGTTCAGTTACCAAGATAGCACCTGTGGAGCCACCCTCGATAGTACCGCCATTAATCGTGATATTATTTACGTCCGGTGTGGTCTCAGTACTAGCTACTACCTCTACGATTGCAGCACCACCGTTACCAGCAATTCTGGAGTCACCATTCACCTCTACATTTATATCACCTGCATACTGAGCATCAGTAGTCATAAAAATACCATTACCGGCTACCTTACCATTTCGCCAGCCATCATCACCAAATTGTGGATCCTGAGAATAAATATTAGCGTCATGGAGTTGGATATCACCACTCTTGATATACAAACCATTCTGACCATATACCTCACCACTGATATCAAAGACAGCCCAACCTGCAGCATAAACACCACCTGCTTCTTCATCGTCAGTACCGGAAGCCATACAGTGTACCTTAGCCGTCTTCTCTATTGTAATCCACGGGAAGTAGTGCTCGTAATAGTACGGATGTTCCGCTCCGATTGTGTAACGGGTTCTGGTCTCTTTGTGTGCTCCATCTGTCGGGAAATCCTCCGGGTGCTGATTGATAGGACCAAAGACAAAGATACCACGGTTCATACCATAAATCTCACCCTTAACGATAACCCTAACACCAAATGCGCTACCTTGCAAGGTTCCATCACCATTTTGATTTGATGCACGAGACCACATGATATTCAAAGCATCTTTTTTTGCTTGGGTGTCGTTATTTAAGTAGATATTATAATCTGAATAACCTAATTTATCCGTATCTTCCGATTTGCCGCTTTGACGAACTCCGATAAAAGCCGGGAAATTTTGGTTTCCTACATAATATGTGCCCATATAACCTCCTAAATCCATAATAGCAAGACCTACGGATTTGAAATTGTCCGGAGCTGTTACTTTTACATTCTCATCAATGATAAGGGTTGACCACCATCCTTTTTTAGAGAAATCTTTGGAGTCATCATTTTTATTACCGGGAGCTCCACTGATGGCAATCGCAGCACGTCCCCAACCGCTATTGGTACCTTTTTCTGTTCCTTGTTTTTTAATTTCGCCTTCACCTGTAATGTGTAGTACGCCTTTTAAAAGAGCAATACAGCATTGATTTAAAGCACCATCGCCTTCAATGTTATTGCCGTTAAGGTTGAGGCAAATGCGTTGCGGCTGACGGCCTACTACTTTTCCACGTGCAGCGAAAGTCTGTGCAGACTCACCTACAGCATTAGGGATAACAATAGAAGCTGTCAGGTTTTGATCCTCCGACAGAGTAATGGTAGCCGTATCACCCGGTGCTACGGCATCAATGGCATCCTGCAGGGTCGCATAGCCCTTTGATGCCGAAGGATTTGTGTGATTCACCAGTTGAACAGTACTAGACTGTCCCCAGGCGTTTGTGCCGATCAGCAGTCCTACTGCCAATAGCACGAGAGAATACAATTTTCTCATTCTCGTTTTAAGTTTTTTGGTTAATACTGTGAGGGTTTGCACCCTCGTTAATTAGTTTGTTTTTTAATTGGTTTTTTCAAATTTGTTTGGTTAATACCGGTGGCTTGCGCCACGTTAATTATTTTGTTTTTGTTGTTTGCCGGATATTCCGGAGGTTCTGGACCGCTGACGCTATTCCGGAGGTTTCGGAGGGTGTTTAGCGTTAGCGCACTTCCACTCCTTGGAGGGTGTAGGTCTTGCCGCCGCGGAGGATGTAGATCGTACCGTCGAGGAGGATCTTTTGAGTCTCCATGCATGGCGGCTGCACGTCTTCTATCCCCTGCGTCTTGTCGTACCGGGTATAGACGGCGCGGTAGGTGGCGTTCTTCGTGACCGAGGTCAGTTTCGGGCTCCAGCCCTTGAACGTATAGCCGTACTGCCCTTCGTCGTCTTTGGTCGGCGTCTCGCCTTCATAGACCGGCATTGTACCGTAGTCCAGCGTCTGGCGGTCCAGCTCCGTACCGTCCTCGTCGAGGAAGATGACCGTGTATTGGTTCAAGGTACCTTCAAAGACCGCGGTGTAGGTCGTCGGACCGATGACCTCCGTCAGCTCCGGACTCCAACCCGCGAAGGTGTAGGTGTATTGCTTGTCCTTCGTCCTGGTAGGCTCGTCGCCCGTGTATTCGGGTATCTCGCCGTAAGGCGTTTCCGTCGTCAGGAGCGTCCGGCCGTTGTGGTTCTTGAAGGTCACGGTGTATTGCTTCGGGACTGCCGTGAAGGTAGCCGTATAAGAGGCATTGCTTTCCGCCGGCACTACCTCCGGACTCCAGCCGGAGAAAGTATAGTAGTAATGCTCCTCCGAGTATTTGGAAGGGATGAGGCTCGTAGCAGGTGTCTCGCCGTATTTCACCGTCACCTGATCCAAGACTGTCACGCCGTCCTCATAGTAGAAGGTGATGGTGAAGGTCTTGTTCTCAACTCTCTCCGTTGCCGTGAAAGTGGCCGTATAGGTGGCATCGCCGGTTACGGTTGCTACAGCCGGAGTCCAGCCTGCAAAAGTATAGGTATATTCGGCGGTGCTCTCCTTAGTTATATCTGCGTACGCGGGCGTAGCACCATATTCGAGCGTCTCACTCGCTATGACGCTGCCGTCCTCGTTGAGCCAGTTGACCGTGTAGGTTCGCTTGGTAGCCGTGAAGGTTGCCTGGTAGGTGGCGTCGCCTTCCACAAACGCTATCGCAGGTGTCCAACCGGCAAACGTGTATGTGTATTCCGCAGTGTTGTCTTTGGTCGGATCGGACGGAGCGGTAGGCATTACACCATATTCGAGTTCTTCACTCTTTAATATGGTACCATCCTCATCTTTGAAGGTAACAAGGTACTTGTTCTTCGTAGCCGTGAAGGACGCAGTATAAGTGGCATCGCCGGTTACTTCTGCAATAGTAGGTGTCCAGCCAGCAAAAGTATAGGTATATTCTGCCGTACTCTCCTTATTTATATCCGCGTGCGCGGGCGTAGCTCCATACTCCAGCGTTTCACTCTCTATGATAGAACCGTCTTCGTTCTTCCAAGTGACGGTGTAGCTGTTGCGTACGCTGTCATAGGTGGCAGTATAGGTGGCGACGCCCTCCACCGGTACTATCTCCTTGTCCCAACCGGCAAACGTGTAGGTGTACTCCGCGGTGGTGGGGCGAGAAGGCTTCTCGCCGGTATAGACAGGTGACTCGCCATAGGCCACGGTGGTTTGGGCTAACGGCGAATTATCCGAATTGAGCCAATTTATCGTGTAGCTGTTCTTCGTTGCCGTGAAGGTTGCCGTGTAGGTTGCATCGCCTGTAACCGATACTACCTCTTTATCCCAACCGCTAAACGTATACATATATCCCCCGGTAGCCGCTTTGGTGGGGTCTGCCGGAGCAGTAGGCGTTACGCCATACTCAACTTCCTCACTCTGTAATATTGTACCATCTTCATCTTTGAAGGTAATGAGGTACTTGTTCTTTGTCGCCGTGAAGGTTGCCGTATATTCCGCATCACCTGTTACAATACCTATGCCCGGAGTCCAACCTGCGAAGGTATAGGTATATTCTGCTGTATTTGCTTTGGATGCATCCTCATGCGTCGGCATTGTGCCATACTCCGCAGTCGTTTGGTCAATCTGCGTACCATCTTCATTCTTCCAAGTGATGGTATAGGTATTCTTTGTTGCGGTAAAGGTAGCCGTATAAGTTACATTGCTTGTTACAGGACCCAAGGTAGGATTCCAGCCAGAGAAAGTATAAGAATATTCCGCATTACCTTCACGCGTGGGATTTGAACCTACATAGGTAGGCGTTTCGCCTTCTTGGGCTGTCATGTTTGCTAATACTTTACCATCGTAATTAACAAAACGCACCGTATAGAAATGAGAGTCACAGTTATAGTAATAATGGTCATCAGAATAGGAATCTATTTCATTATCCAACCATGAGACGGATAGTTCACGGCGAAGTACATTTGTGGAAGGATCATATGTTGATTCATTTATACCATATATTGTCCATTCGTTGTTATACCACCAATATTGACGGGTCGAAACCAACCTATCAAAACTATCATAAACATAGATAGTATGACGACTATTAACCCATTTGTTGCTTTGCCACTTTTTTAGAGTATATTCCACTACACGTTTTTTTGCATCATAAACATTCTCTGTCCGTGAATTTCCTACCCAAGCATTATTTTTCCATTTGAAAGAAATAGAAGCCGATACGTTTCCTGCAGCATCATATTCTGTTTCACTGCGGCTAAATCCTGACCATCGACCAGATGACCACTCGTAATGTGCCTGCATCGTTTGGCGACCCTTCGCATCAAAGGCATATTCATATTTATAGACACCCACCCAGGCGTTATTTGACCAGTTAAAACCTTGAAGCAATATCTGATTTCCTGCGGCATCATATGCTTGTTCCGTTTTTGCTTTATTTACCCATACCCCATTTGTTCCATCATACTGCATATATAAAACTTGCCGTCCTGCATCATCGTAAGTATATTCTCCCTTCATATAAGGAACCCAATCTCCATTTGCCCAAGCCTTGTAACTTGCAGAATAAAGTGGTTTTCCCGTAGCAGTATAGGCCGCTGTATCTTTCTTCACCCCTTTCCAAATAGAGTCACTTTCGCAGCTCCATGAAGCGTTAAGCAATTCCCGACCTGCTTCATCTTTGATAATATCTGTTCGGGTCATTGAGTATAGCCTCCAAGCAGAGCCATTCCAAGCGGTCACATAGGTCATTATATTAACACCATCATCATTAAAGGTGTCTATTGCACGAGCGCTATTCACCCAATCGGTAGCACCTTCAGGCCAGTCTTGTCTAAGAATCTCAGTGATGAAATTTTTGCTATTATAGGTTGAAATTATTCGGGTTCCCGAGCCAACCCATGAAGTTCCATTCCATGTATAGTTAGCCTCAGATACTTCGGTGTTACCCTCTCTATAGCCTGCCTCTTTCTTGGTGCTATATACCCAGTCATTATTTGCCCAAGAGGAAATAATAGTTTCTGTTTTGACTCCTGAGGTATAGACATATTCCTCTTTTTGAGTGCCCGTCTTAACACCATTCACCCATTCGTAGTTCTCTATCCGGGTTATCTTGCCACTCGTGTAAGTAGTATTTTCCTGTGTAGCGATCGTCCATGCAGTGGTTTCCCATGCGTAGGTCTCGTGCAGAGTCTGCTTGCCGGAAGTATATCCCCATACTTGTTTGGAAGTGCCTACCCATACGCCATTAGTCCATGTATATTGCGCATCCATGGTTTGGTTTGCGCCTTGGTAATCCGCCTCCGCCTTGGTAGCATATACCCAATCGTTATTCTCCCATTGGTAGATTACGGAAAGCGTTTTCTTTTTGGCCGTATTGAAAGTATATTCCTCTTTCTTCGTACCCGTCGCAACGCCATTCGTATAGATGTAGTTTTCCACACGGATGAGGTTAGCACCGTCATACTCGTTCTCCTCCTGGAGGCTTAGCGACCAAGCATTAGAAAGCCATGTATATGCCTGATGGAGGGTTTGCTTGCTGTTTGCGAAGCCCCAAGTCTCTTTCTTCGTACCACTCGCAACGCCATTCGTATAGCTGTAGTTCTCTATACGGATAATATTCGCGCCGGCATACTCGGTTTCTTCTTTCAAGGTCTTTGACCAGTCGTTATTCGCCCAACCGTATTTCTCATGGAGGGTCAGCTGAGCTGAAGGACCGCCATAAGTCCAAGTCTCTTTGGAGGAGCCTACCCACGCCCCATTTGACATCGAATAAGTAGCATACATCGCTTGCGCACCACCCTCGTCAAAAGCCCACTCTTTCTTGGTGCCGGATGTCCATTGGCCATTAGCATAAGATGTGTATAGAATATCAAGCGTCTGAAGGTCGTTGGTCCACGACTGCTCACGGCCGTTGACAGGCTGGAGTTCGTTGGTAGAAGTATTGCGGCGGTACTCGAAATAGGAGATCTCGCGGAGGGAAGCGTCGTAATCGTAGGTGAAGCGCAGGTCTGCCACCCATGCACCGTTGAGCCAGACAGAGGAGGTGCTGGAGGTCATCTTCTTCTCTCCGGCGAACGTCTTATAGACATACTCGTATTTCTCTGTACCCTTCCAGTCGTTGGCAGCGCCGTCCCATATATAGACGGCGGTCATGGTCTGGGTGCCTGTGGCATCGAAGGCGTATTCGTTTTTGCTCTTGCCGGTCATTGTGCCGTCGGGGTTATAGGTCCAGACGGTAGTGCTGATCACATTACCTTTGGCGTCGTACTCATAGTAGGTGCCCTCGGTGAGTATGGAGTCGATATTGAAGGTTTGGATGGCTTCTACTCTTGTACAAGTAGCCGCAGCCGGCGCATGCCTGGGCGCGCGTAACGAGACAG
>Ga0256405_10011143_pt1 | contig 11581 bp, 20 predicted proteins | sample RumenRJG_02DNA_FD_189096 | JGI IMG/M metagenome (GOLD analysis project Ga0256405, IMG submission 189096) | Bovine rumen microbial communities from Lethbridge, Alberta, Canada - RJG_02 | ecosystem: Host-associated > Mammals > Digestive system > Stomach > Rumen | place: Canada: Alberta...
GCTACGATCAGCACGATGATCCACACGACCGACAGCGCGACATACATCCAACCGAGTACCTCGACGATCTTGACTGGCAGCGGCTTTTTCATTTCAGGAACAGTTTACCAAAAATCCGTGAGTAGCAGAGCGAGGAAATGATGAAATGCGATCTATTTTGAATACGCCGCGATAATTAAGATCACGACAATTAGGGCAATATACAATAAACAGCCAATGTTAAACGACTTCTCCGCACTGGCCAAATGCTTTTTCGCCGATTCAATGTCACCACGCTCCAATGCCTCGCGGGCGGCCTGTCTGTCGAGCATGGAGAACCAATTGCCGCCCCTAAACCAAAAATGCTCGGTGGCGCTTTGCTCTTCTATTTCAGCCTTGACCTTCATACGCGCAAGCTCGCGCTCCAGCCTTTGGCAACGCTTCTCCAGCGATTCTTCTTGCCCTCCTTCTGCCGCACCCCCGGGACCTTCTACTTCCGCCCCGCAAAAGGGACAGCGAAACCGCTCTTCGCCGTTGTCGTAGAGCTCTTTCCCGCAAGTTGGACAGTTCATGCTACCACTTCTTTCATACATAATCTTTTAAACCTGCATCTTTTAAATCTGTTCAGGAATACATGATCAAATGGATCAAATGGGGAGACACCCCTTTGGTGTTGCTCTTTTTGCCGCCCATTCCGATGTTTTCTTTCACATTCCTCATTATCAACGGCGTTGGGGGTATTATACCGAAACTGCCACGCTGAAATCAAGCACAGCGAAATGAGATAGCGGGTCGAAGGACGGGCAAGGCGCCCGCCTCAAAGGGCGAGCACGGTTGCCCGAAACAAAGCCGCACATTGACAGGCAAACCAGCACGAGGCGACTGCAGCAAACCACCGTAGCAGCGTCATGCCAATGCGGCGGCACAGTCTCGCGCGATCTGTGATTTAAGCGCATCGGGAGACTCAAACTTGCGCTCCGGGCGCAGGAAGCGGAGAAGCTTCACTTCCGCGAAGCCACCGCCCTGCACATCAGGCGCCGGCCGCAGAAAATGAACCTCCACGACCGGCTCTTCCCACGCACGCTCGCCAAACGTCGGCGCAAAGCCGTAGTTCGCGACTGCGCGTACACCGCCCGCCTCGACCGCATAGACGCCGAGCGGAAGCCGAATGTTGAGCGAACTCGGCTTTAAGTTCACCGTTGGATAGCCAAGACGCGAACCCTCGCCCTTCCCCGCGAAGACCTCGCCTCGCACCACGAACGGACGCCCAAGCATGGCACAGGCGTCCTCGACCTCGCCACGCTCGAGCGCGGCGCGGATGCGCGTCGAGGAAACGGCTTCGCCGCGATATTCCACGGCAGGGATGACTTCGACCGAATACCCGTGCGCGCGAAGCCAAGTCGCGTCGGCAGTTCCGCCGCGCCCAAAGCGCCAGTTCGCGCCGCAACGAATCTTCGTCTCTTTTGAAATCCCAGCCGTCGCAAGAAACTCCTCGGGCGAAAGACGTGCAAACTCTGGCGTAAAGTCGAGCGCGACGACTTCCCTTGCTCCGCATGCGCGGATCGCGGCAAGGCGTTCCTCGGCGTCCATCAAAAGCCGCGGCGCCCTGTCGGGCGAAAGGACGGCCAGCGGGTGATTGCGGAAAGTAAGCGCCGCCTCGGCGCCCTTCAGTATGGACTGGTGCCCCAAGTGGACGCCGTCGAAGAAGCCTACCGCAACGCTCTGGAAATCGGCACTACGCATGACGGGAGGTTCCCGACGTCTGTTTCGAGGAGCTTGTCAAACGGTATCGCGTCGTCAACGGAAAGCTTGCCGATCTTCGTGCGCCTGAGCGACATGAGCGTCGCGCCGAGGTCCTGCGCGAGCGCGCGCACTATCACGCCCTTCGAGGCGACGAGCGAAAAGCCAGACTCTCCCGAAGACGCATCCTTCTCGCCGACCTCGAAGCGGTAGACATGCGCGAGAAACTGGGTGTGCTCGCCGGTGTCGGCGATGTCGTACTGCGCAGACCCCTCGCGGCGGACGGCGCAGAAGCGCGGCTCCGTCTGAAAGAGATCGCCTTTCGCCTCTTCCGGCTTCATCACGCGTCCAGGAAGAGGAATCGGCCTTCCATAGCGGTCGCCCGTATCTGTCGTCTCTCCGAACTTCATCGTCCCGGTATACGAGCGGTCTGCGCCCATTATGTCGCCGGCAAACTTGTTCGCGCTGCCGAGGAGAACCACGAAAAGCCCGGAGGCCATCGCGTCCAAGGAGCCGCCGTGACCGACCTTCACGAGGTTGAACTTGCGCTTCACCGTCTTTACGACGGACGAGAACGCGATCCCGGCGGGCTTGTCGACGAGAAGAAGCCCGTCGAGATCCTCGAGCATCCTTAGCTGCGTGAGGTTAGCCATTTCCGAGCTTGTCCAGGATCGCCAGCACCTCGTCGCCCTTCTCAAGCGAACGGTCGAGCTGGAAGAGAAGACGCGGAGTGAACTTTAGCCGCACTTCGCGGTTTATGATCTGCTGGAAGCGCCTCGCGTTGTGCTTAAGGTGCTGGAGCGCAGTCTCCTTCAGGGCGTCGTCGCCGAACACCGACACCTTGACGGTTGCGTCGCGGAGATCCTTCCCGCAGTGGACGTCCGTCACGGTGATTAGCCCGGGAGCGACCGTGTCGCCCTGCATCACGGAGAACATCGCCTCGGCGATGACCCGCTTGAGGAGACTGTCTACCCTTTCTATCCTGTCGACCGCCATATCAGACGTTGAGCGCGGTTTTGCTCCAGGGCTCCTTGCCGGCGAGAAGCGACGGCGTCGTCATTTCGCTCGGAACCGGGATCCCCAGCATCTGCAGCGCTGTCGGCGCGACGGCCGAGAGCTTCGCAAGCGGGGTGAGCCGCACGCCTGCCGCATCGTTCGCGACGTAGAAGCAGTCGACGAGGTTCAGCGTGTGCGAAGTCTTCGTAAGCCCAGATTTGTAGTCGACCATCTGCTCGGCGTTGCCGTGGTCGGCGAAAATGAGAACGTGCGCGTCGAGCTCGAGGAGGCGGGGAAGGATCTTCCCGATGCACTCGTCAGTCACCTCGACCGCCTTTGTCGCGGCCTTCTCGTCTCCCGTATGCCCGACCATGTCGCAGTTCGCGTAGTTGACGACGATGAATCCGTAGGGGTTGTTCTCGAGGCGCTTCAGAAGCTCGTCGGTGACGTTGTACGCGTCCATCTCGGGGTGCGACGCGAACGTCGCGGGGTCGAAGCGCGACTTCACCTCGACCTGGTCCTCGCCATCCGAAGGAGTCGTGGACTTGCCGTTGAAGAAGCTCGTGACGTGGCGGAACTTCTGCGTCTCCGCGAGACGGAGCTGCTTGATGCCGGCCTTAGAGACGACCTCTCCGAGAAGGTTGTCCATTCCACCGCCCGCGCCCATAGCGCCGAGGAGGTAGTCCTCGAACTCGTCCCAGTAGCGCGTGAAGCCGAGGTACGTCACCTTCGGACGCGCGCAGCGCTCGCCAGCGTAGTCGTCGCAGACAAACGCCTGGGTTAGCTGGATCGCGCGGTCCTGGCGGTAGTTGGTGTGCATCACGACGTCGCCGTCCTTCATGCCGGCGTAGTCGCCGATGACGTAGCACGGGATGTACTCGTCGGTCATGGGCGTCCCGTCGGGCGTCTTGCCGCTCTCGTACTCCGCCTTGACGCACTCCTCGATCGTCGCGGCCTTCTTGCCCCTGCAGCCGACGATGCAATCGTACGCCTCGCTCGTGAGCTTCCAGTTCTTCACGCGGTCCATGCCGTAGTAGCGGCCCATCGCGGTGCCGATCGTCGCGTTGCCGACTGCGGCGAGCTCGGTCTTGAGGCGGGCGATGTACTCCAGGGTCGAACGAGGCGGCGTGTCGCGGCCGTCGAGGAACGGATGAACGACGATGCGCCCTTCGGGGAACTCCTGGCGCGCCCTGCGCATCAGCTTGAAGAGATGCTCCTGGTGGGCGTGAACTCCCTCGTCCTGGAGAAGCCCGAAGAAATGGAACGTTGAGTTGTTCTTCTTCCAGTTCGCGACGAGGTTCTGCCACTTCGGGCTCTTGAAGAGCTCGCCCGAGGAAAGCCCGTCGTCGATGCGCTTAAGCTCCTGGACGACGATACGCCCGGCGCCCATGTTGAGGTGGCCGACCTCGGACGACCCCTGGTAGCCGTCGGGAAGCCCCACCGCCTCGCCGCAGCAGTCGAGAAGGCAGTGCGGATAGCGGGCCCTGATCTGGTCGATGACAGGCGTCTTTGCGCCATAAACAGAATTGCCGTCCTGACGCGGGTTGACTCCCCAGCCGTCGCGGATGATGAAAACTACTGGTCTCATTTTTCCTCCTTGGAGACGGATATTATACCATAAAACGGAACCGCCGTTGCCGTCGAGACATGCCCCCGTCAAATGCGAGTCATGGCCTTTTCGACGAGGCGCTTGCCGAGGGCGCGGGCGTTGGCGAGGTCGATTGGGAACTGCGCGTCGCGGTGGGTGCGCTTCGCCGCCTCGTCAAAGAGGTTCATGTCGATCATTTGTCTTTCCCCTGAATAGTTCTCACTTGATTTCCTTGTTCCGCAAGGACTTGACTGGCCAGCCCGGGGAAACGAGATTGGCGAACCCAAGCCGGCAGTTCTACTTTGAAGCGCATTTGTGATGCCCCATGCTGACCGGACGGACAAGATTGTAGACTATCATTATGGCGAGGAACGCTGCCGACGCCCAGTGCACCGCGGAAAGCGAATGGCCCGCGGAGGCGATCGCAAAAGTCGCAGGTAGCGCATCCGGGATGAAGTTAATCGCGATGCCGCAGAGAATCGCGCCGGCCATGATCACCGCGACGTACGCGGCGGCGGCCTTGCGTCCGACAAGCGCGGCGACTGTCGTGAGCGACATCGCGTTCATCGCCGGCCCGACCATCAGGAACACGAACGCCGCCCCGGGCGAAACGCCCTTCGCGACGAGCGACGCGGCGATCGGAATAGACGCCGTCGAGCAGACGTACATCGGGAAGCCGACAAGCGCCATCACCGGCATCGCGATCCAGTCGCTGCCGTGGAACGCGTCCGCAAAGAAGTTGTCCGGCACAAGCACCGTGACGAGAGCGGAGACGGCGAGTCCGACGGCAAGCGGCTTCGCGACGGAACCAAGAAGCCGCCTGTACGCCTGCCAGAAGATCGCCTTGATCCCGCGCGAGCCCGCAGCCGACTCCTCGACGGCGACGGTCGACGCGTCCTCTCCGCCGACGGCGGAGACCACCGCTCCGCCTACGACGCCCGTAAGAGCGGCGGCGATTGGACGCGCGACGGCGAAGACGGGGCCGAGCAGAGCGTAGGTCGCAAGGATTGAATCGATGCCCGTCTGCGGAGTGGAGATGAGAAGCGCGGCGGTCGGACCTTTCCCAGCGCCGTGCTTGCGAAGCCCCGCCGCGATCGGCAGCACGCCGCAAGAGCAGATCGGAAGCGGCACACCTATCGCCACGGCACGGAGAATTCCGCGAAAGCCTGAGCTGCCGCCCATCATGCGGTTCACCCAGCTGCGAGGAATCCACACGGCGATGATCCCCGCCATCAGGAATCCGAACACAAGCCACGGCGCCATCATGGCGAACACGTGGACAAACGCAAGCAATATGTCTTTCATTTTCCCAACCCCTTCTACGCCATCTTCGAAAAACTCTCGAGCGCCTCCGCGAACGACTCGATCGTCTCGTCGGCGTTGCCCTTTTCGATGCCCTCGCGCACGCAGTGGCGGAGATGCCCGTCGAGCACGATGAACGACAGGCGGTGGAGCGCTCCGTTCGCCGCGTTGAGCTGCGTAAGGATGTCCTCGCAGGGAATGTCCTCTGCGAGCATCTTCTGGACGCCAGTCAGCTGGCCGATGATCTTCTTCAGCCGCAGCTGGAGCGACGTCACGTCTTCAATGCATTTTTTCATCTTCAGTCCTTCCTTGACCTTTTGGCAATATATTATACCATACCCCCGTAGGGTATGTCAAAGCCGACACCCTAGGCTAAATGCTTTTCATAAGGGGTTCTACTTTGTGATTTCCGGATGCTGCACTGCGATCTCGGTTCCGGGCTGGGAGATGTAGAACATGTCGAGAACGACGGTCTTGTCACCTCTGTTCTCGCCGTGGTGTATGGTGCCGACCATCTCGACTACCGCCTCTCCCGTCTTGACCGTCGTCTCCTTGCCGTCGAGCCCGATGATCGTGAGTTCGCCCTGCTGGACGATGCCGTAGTTCATTACAGGATGATGGTGCCAGCCGAGCCTGCTGCCGCGCGGGAATATGTAGCGACGCACGATAAGCTCGGGCCTGCCGGCGGGGTAGTTCGGGAGCTCCGCGCCGTCCCAGCTCTGCGCAGTGCGCTTGAGCTCGACTATCTCGACCTTCTTGGCGTCGTCGTACTTAGCGAACGGCGAATTGCCGCACGGCGAGACGCATCCTGCGAGCATCGCGAGAACCATCGCCAACACGGCAATAGGCCCGCAGCGACCCGGCACATTGAATCTATCTCTTTTCATGGGGCATATTATATCCGCAGAAGCACCCCCGCGTCAATGCCGATTCACCGGCCGTGAACAGCCCGCGCATCCCACCAAGAATCACAAAGAGGCGGCGAACTTGTAGCCCAGCGAGCGGACGGACACGAGGCGATGGCCTTCAGGACCCAGCTTCTTGCGCAATACGAGGATGTGCTGGTCGAGTGTCCGGGTCGTCCCATAGTAGGTGAGTCCCCAGCAGGAGTTGAGAAGTTCGTCTCTTGAAATCACTTCGTCGGGACGCGCCGCGAAAAGGAGCAGCAGACGCAGTTCACGGGCCGTCAGCGCGACGGATTTTCCGTCCGAGCGGACAAGCGACGCCTTGCGCGGGTCTATATGCACAGTTCCAAGCGGAATTGTCTCGGGAGTGCGCGAATCCGCCCTGCGCAAAACAGCGGCAACGCGGGCGAGAAGCTCGCGGACGCCGAACGGCTTGACGATGTAGTCGTCGGCGCCGAGTCCGAGTCCCTTGACCTTGTCATCCTCGCTCGACCGCGCCGTGAGGAAGATAATCGGCACCCTCGCGTCGACGGCCCTGATTCGCGCACAGACCTCAAAGCCGTCCGTCGCGGGCATCATCACGTCGAGGAGCATCAGGTCGGGCCGCTTCTCGCCGAACGCGCGGAGCGCCGACGCTCCATCAGGCGTCTCGCGCACGGAGTAACCCTCGCTCGCGAGCGCCGCCTTCACGGCACGGCGTATTACGGGGTCATCTTCGGCGACAAGGACTTCAAGACCGCGCGACATGATCAAGAAGCTTCTCCACGAGGTCCGTCAACTGGGTGGCATTCTCCGCGATAGACGCAATGGCGTCGCGTCTATCGGACTCCTCCGGCAGTCTGTTCTCCTTCAGGAGGTCGGCATTCAGGCAGAGTCCCGTGAGCGGCGTGCGCAGCTTGTGCGAGATGTCCGCCACAAACGCCCGGTGCGCCGCCGACTGCCGCCGCGTGCGGCAGGCATCGACGGCGAAGAGTCCCGCCATTCCGCCCAGAATGATGATGAGCAGCAACAGAATCGCCGCCCCCGCTTCGTTCGCCATGCGCTCGGCGCGCGCGGAGACCTCCGCATTCGCGCGTCCGTGCTTCTCCCGGCACCCACATGTGCATTCTGGCTGGTTGGCGACCGCCGAACAGATGCCGGAACGGTCGTACATGACGAGGCGAACGCCCGCCAGCGCGATGAGAAGCGCCGGCAGGCCAATCAGCGTGATGATTGCAATGGTTCGCTTCATTGGGCGATTTTATTTCTTGCAGTTGCAGCCGGTCTTGCCGCAGGCACACTTCGCGTGGTCCGTGCAGCAGGTGCAGGGCTTGCCCTTGTCGCACGCGCAGGCCTTCTCCTTCGCGCAGTTGCAGGCATTGCCACAGACGCACGGCTTGCCGTCCGTGCAGGCGCACGCGCTCTTTCCATTGCACTTGCAGCATCCCGTGAAGGCCATCGCCACCAACGCCACGACGCCCGCCATTGTCATCAATTTGCTTTTCATCTATTAGTTCCTTTCGCATTCTTGCGCCTCAAGACACCATGTCTTAAAGCGGCGCGTATTATATCAGTTCCTTGAAGCGGAAATGTCATACGAATGTCAAACTTCCGGTGAAATCTCCACGCGCTTTCAATTACCATTCAACAGGCTCGTAGTCGCTCAATCCTCAACGCGCCTACCACTTGACCGGCTCGGCGAGGATGGTGCCGTCGGCTGGGGTAACACTGCCCGGCGCGGCGGACTTGTACTGGACGCAGAGCATTGTGAGCGGCGTCGAACCCGTGTTGCGGACGGCACGCTTGCCTGCGGGAGCGACGCGCACGACCGAGCCCTCCTTCACGGGGATGTTCGTTCCGTCGACCTGATACTCGCCCTCTCCCGAAAGGAAGAAATACAGCTCCTCATGTTCCTTGTGCGTGTGGTAGAAACCGCCCTCCGTTCCGGGCGCGAACACTTGAAGTGAGAAGTCCGCGCCGCCGGCCTTGACCGCCGCCCCGCCGAACACCTTGCCCGGAATCTTCACGTTCGGGCCGAGTTCAAGCACATAGTCCTTGATCTCCGCGAGTGGGCCAAGATCGATGGCCGTCGCGTTGGCAATATCCGCAGTTTCCTTTATTTCTTTCATTGCTTTCTTCCTTTCTTGTTTTGTTTTCGCCGCAATGTACGCAAAGAGTCAATCCGATTTTGCGCTCTCTGCGTTCTTTGCGGCTTCTAAATTGGACAACACTTTGTTCAACAGTTTTTCAAGCATTTCGCCCTCGTCCTTTGAGAGGGGCGAATAGACGCGCGAAGCGAGCTTCTTCGATATCACGTCGAATCTGCCGCGCAGCGACTCCCCTTCCACCGTCAGCGCGACAACCACGCTACGCGCATCGTCCTCCGACTGTGCTCGACGGACAAGCCCCATCTCCTCCAGCTTGTCGACGAGGACCGTGGTGGTCGGCTTCGTGCGGTGCGCGAACGCGGCGAGCTCGTGCATGGTCGCCTCGCCCTTCATGAACAGAAGCGCCAGCACGTCGCCATGTGACGGCACTATGCCAGAAAGCCCCGCGGCGGCGAGTTCGCCGCGCAGCCATTTATGGGTCAAGTCGTGAATCCGACCCATCAGCATGACAGCATCGTGTTTCATGGCCGCCTATTATAGTTAGATATCTAACTTTTGTCAAGGGGCGGCACGTAAATTTTCCTATCGCATTCTGGTTCGCAATATCAAGCTTCAAACGTCTGGACGGCGGCGATGGTGCGCGTGATGAGGTCGTCCAGCGTCCAGCCGAGCTGGTCCGCCCCGCGCCGTATCACGTCGCGCGAGCAGCCGGCGGCGAATTTCTTGTCCTTGAACTTCTTCTTCACGCTCTTCAGGTTCAGGTCCTTTGCGCTTTTCGAGGGATACATCAGCACGACGGCACCGAGAAGCCCCGTCAATTCGTCTACGGCATAGAGGATCTTCTCCATCTCGTGTTCGGGAGCGATGTCGTTTACGATGGCGTAGCCGTGCGAGGCGACGGCCCGGTTGATGGAGTCCTCGACCCCAAGCTCTTTCAGCAGGGTCTGGCTCTTGATACAGTGCGCCTGAGGCCATTGCTCGAAGTCGATGTCGTGCAGCATCCCCACAATCCCCCAGTAGTCCTCTTCTTCGGCGTATCCGAGTTCACGCGCAAAATAGCGCATCGTCTTCTCGACCGTCTCGGCATGATGGAGATGGAACGCGTCCTTGTTGTAACGCGTCAAGAGCTCCCACGCGGCGTCGCGCGTGAGATGAGTTGTGCGTCTGGCGTTCGGTTCCGACATAGTTGACCATCTTTCTTTTGGTGTTAATGGCAAACATTATCCCATAATCCAAGGACTATAGGGTAATCGGAAATGGATCTGCTTCAAAATAGGCGTTTCCTATCATGCAAGATGTCATACCATATTAGAAGAACGACTTGTGCGCGTCTCGCGCGGCGATTCCCTCTACACAACAAGTTCATAAACCCACATCTACTCTGTCTTGGATTCCTGTTCCAACTCTCGCTTCTCAAACATCAAAGCGAAAGATACCACGAGAAGGACGCAAGAACACCATATCGCCCGGATTCCGAGCTTCGGCACGGCAAGCGAACCAAGAGTAGCACCGAGTGCGAACAGCGCGATGATGCCAAGGTAACGTTCCGCTCGGAGCCACGCCCGCCTACCGCCGCCGGACAGGGCACGGCCGCCCCATTCTGCGAACGAACGGAGGTTCCCGATGCACATCGTGCTGGAGTAGACATTGCCATGTATCTTGCGAAACGCCTGCACCTGCATCGCGCATGTAAACGAAACGATGGCGTTGGCCGCGAAGTCGAAACCGGACGGGATGAAACCAACTACGAACAGAAGCACAACTTCGATGATAAGAACTTCCTGCCGCCAATGCAAAGTAACCGAACGACGACGCAGGAAAAATGCCGCGAGCACCCCCAACATGAACGCCGTCACGGGCAGAAGATAGTGTATCGCCCCTGCAATGTCAAGTGCAAATACCTTTGTGCCGAAAAGGACGATGTTTCCCGTCTGCGCATTTGCGAACACATGTCCGCGAGCAAGAAACGAGTAGGCGTCTTGAAACCCGCCGGACAGGGCGAGAAACGCCGCTACGCGCCATGCGTCCGAGGCGTGCGTCCTCTTCATCCCCATCAACCTCTTGTGAGTATTGTGAATCATGCCAACGCCCTATTTTCGATTGGCTGGTAGTCGATTTTCGATTCCTCGTCGGTCGTTTCGAGCTTCATGATGACGGGACGGAGACCGTCGATTCCGTATTCGGCGGCAAGCTCCTTGTCGAGCGTCGTCTTCAAAATCGTGATTTTTACCTTCTTCATGTTATTCTCCTTCACTCCCTGCCGAGAAAAGGCCCGGCTTCCCTATCGGTGGCCTCGAGTTTGAAGTACACCGGGCGCAGCCCGTCGTTGCAGCATGTGATGACCTTGCCCGGTTCCTTCATCCATCCGCCGCCGTAGAACTCGCGCACCCCGCAGGCGAGCGCGAACACGTACTGGTTGATCGTGCGCCACGCGGCGTCGCACATTCCCTTCGGGCAAGTGTTCGTCGCGTAGAACACTTGCCCGGCTTTCAAGACGGGACACGGCTCGAGATTCGGCACGGCGTATTCGTCCGCCAGATCCTTCTTGAGCGATGTCTCGAGAACTGTTATTTTTACAACTGTCATGCCACATTTACTCTTCTTTGATTACGCCTTTTTGAACACAAGCCCGCATTTGAAAGCGTCGGCGGCTTTTTCGCCGACGGCGTGTAGAACGCGAGCGTGCAGGCGTCCGCCTTGCCGTTTTCGTCATACGCCGCCGCGATGATCGCGGGCGTCGGCGAAACAACCGCCCGCAGCTTGAGAGATTTCTTCATATTGCATCCTCCTTGCATCGCCAGTATTTGTCGGTGTGTTTGATGGCGTGATGAAAAGCGAGGAAAACTACGGCTGCCGGCAAGAGCGCAAGCACGACAACTGCTCGTCCAGCTATAATTGCTGCAATCACAACCATCGCGGCGAACAGGAAGGCCAACGCAGCTATCAACCAGCCAAGAACCGGCGAGTCTGACTGCTTGCGCAAT
>Ga0256405_10011144_pt1 | contig 11580 bp, 13 predicted proteins | sample RumenRJG_02DNA_FD_189096 | JGI IMG/M metagenome (GOLD analysis project Ga0256405, IMG submission 189096) | Bovine rumen microbial communities from Lethbridge, Alberta, Canada - RJG_02 | ecosystem: Host-associated > Mammals > Digestive system > Stomach > Rumen | place: Canada: Alberta...
AGCAGTGTATCGCCATCTATGGCACGTATCACATCGAAGTACAGTGAGTCTGTGCTTTGTTCTGGTTCCGGCCAGATAAATCGCTCCAGTTCCTTGACCCAATATCGCACTTTCTGTGATGCGGGCTGCAGTTCTTGCGGCAGATACTGCGGGAAGTAATATAATACACAGCCGAAGAGAACTGTAATCCCTATAAAAGCGGAAATGAATCTTCTCACGAATTTCCTTACAGCCACAGTGCGCGTTTAAGAAATGGCAGTAGTGCCGCTCCGAGAGCAGCTATATCATCCGCAAGCACTCCTGGTACAAAGTCAATCGGAGAGAGAAAATAAATGATGGCAATAATTAAAAGGATATCTTTCCATGGGACGTTCCTGTTCATTGCTTGCGGCTCCTTTCGTATGATTGTATTATTGCTTCATTGTTCTGAGACATTCAACCGGGATCTCAAAAGAGGTATTTCCGGCTTAAGAGTTCTATTTTCTGCACTGATACCCTGATCATATCGCCCTTCTCATCAATCTGTGAAAATCCCATTGTTTTCAATGCAGACAAATACTCTTTGTGGCTTCCATATACCCAGGCGGTTACAGTATCATGGTTAATGAGCGCCTGATCCAGGATTCGTAATGTTGCATATGTTGCCGTCCGAATGAGATTATAGCCAACCTCACCAAGGAAAAGATAGAATCCGTTCCCTCGGAGTCCTCCCACGCCTACAGGAGTCTCATATACCGAGATCAAAGAATCAGCCTGGCCTCTCTGTTCAAACCATTCTGTAAGCATTTCAGCATTATCCGGCAAATCATTCGCTGTAAGGGTTCCGGCAGTACGGTTAAGCCAGCGTTCAAGCAGCGTCAGATGCTGTCTCTGAAGTTGCTCGGTCCAGATGTTCATATCGTTATTCTCCTATACCGGATTCTGCTTCAAAGTACAATTATTTGGACTGCATTTCAAATATAATAATCCTATCTTCGCTTAACGCTAGCGTTACACTATATATTCTGCTGTCTATATTATCAGAAAAGATTTGTTTCTTCAACTCAACAGAATTGTTTTCTGTGGTCCAACTCTCAATTTCATGATATACTGTTCTTAGAAATAAATACGTCAAATGCCGCTTGACCTTTTCTGTTTCCTTTTGTGATATGCTTTGTTCGTGATCACGAAATAACATATTACGAAAGGAATAGAAAAATGAAAAAAGATCTCACAGAACTGGTATTCATCCTCGATATGAGCGGATCCATGGCTCATCTAACCGACGACACCATCGGGGGCTTCAACAGCGTTCTGAAGGAGCACAACGACGGTAAGGGCGAAGTCCTCGTTACTACCTATGTCTTCAACAACGAGAGCAAGATGGTCCACGATCGTCTTCCGATTGCCAACGTCCCTGCCATGACGGAAAAAGATTATTCTGCAAGGGGCTGCACCGCGCTGCTGGATGCAATCGGCGGGGCAATCGAGCACATTGTCGGAATCCATCGCTATGCGCGCGAGGAGGACATTCCCGAGCACACTGTCTTCGTCATTACGACTGACGGAATGGAAAACGCTTCTCACAAGTTCAGCGCCGAACATGTGAAGGACAAAATCAAGCATGAGCAGGAAAAATACGGCTGGGAATTTATCTTCCTTGCTGCCAATATCGATGCCATTGAAACCGCAGAAGCCTATGGCATCGACAGAAGCAAGGCTGTAAACTATCTAGCCGATGAAGAAGGAACTCATGAAGTATATGCTTCTGTCAGTCACGCCATGCGTAACGTGCGTGAGTCTGGTACAGTAGGCTCTGATCCGTCCTGGCGTGACCGCATCGATGCAGATTATAATCGTCGTGGGAGAAAATAATACGGGGTTTCGCTTTCTATCAGCCTGACCGAAACTCTGTATTGAGTCACACAAATTGGACAGGCCTTGTAGTAGAATAATAGTGTCAGGAAGGACTAAGTCCGATATACAAAGATACCAGGAGGACTCGATATGGCTCTGAACATAGTTCGTCATGATATCACAAAAATCAAGGCGGATGCTATCGTTAACTCAACCAACGAGTATTTTGATGTCGGCGGTTTAGGTGTCGATGCAAGCATTCACTATGCTGCGGGGCCGGATCTGAAAGACGCCTTGGCGGAAATCGGGTACTGTCCGGTCGGCTCCTCTGTTGTCACCGGATCATTCAACATTCCGACCTGCAAATACATCATTCACGCGGTTGCTCCGGTATATAAAAAGGGAGATGTAAAAGAAAAAGTCTTCCTTCGAAAAACATACCACAGCATCTTACGGCATGCCAGTGAGTATAAGTGTAAATCTGTCGCCATTCCCCTGCTGTCTGCCGGTGCAAACGGGTATCCTGTTGACGAGGCTTACATGATCGCAACGGATTCCATTCGAGGATGGCTTTCAACTCACTATGCCTCCGAGTTGGATATTATGCTTGTTCTCTTTGAGAAAGATGCCGTAGAACTTAGCAAGGCGATTGATTCTTCTTTTACTGCCTATATTACTGATCATTACACGGATTATCATAAAAAAGAACTCAAAGAATTCTATGACTATCGTGCCTGGCGTCCGAATGTGCAAAGGCCTTCCGAGGTTGACAATACTGTCTCCGAACCTGCGGAACTGATGATGTATAGCGTTTGTGCTGGCAGATCTGAGGAAGCATTAGACTACGCGGATGTAGACCTTTCCTTCGCTGAGATGTGTGAATGGTGGTGTAAGAAGAAAGGAATTAAAAAAGGCCAGTTCTTTGCAGCATCCAACATTACCAGAGCAACATTCTCTAACATGAAACTGCACCCCGACCGTGCGCCTAAGAAGAACACGGTACTCGCCTGTGCAATTGGGTTGAAACTTGATATTGATCAGGCCAAGGACCTGCTTCTCAGAGCCGGCATGGCATTCTCAAAGCACTACCCGACAGACAATCTTGTGGAACAGTGCATTCGCAACAGGATGTACAATATCGATGAAATCAATTATAAGCTGTATTCCATGGATTTGATGGTCCTTGGGTATTCAAAGGGAGAATAATAAGGAGATCACAGATGCTAATTGACCCCAAAATGTATCAGATAGTCGAGGAGGCCCTTATGAAGAACGGGTCCATTGCCCGTTTTGAGAGAGAGCAGGGAGAAATCAAGGGACATATGATGGTTACACTATGTAATGTCCCCGATGAGTATCTCACCACCAGACTCGATGATGAACAGGTGTATGGTTTTGAAGCTTCTTTCGACTTCTATGATTCAACCGCTGCATTTGCGTTCTATCCGAAGTCCAAGATTGCAGGAAGCGGAGTCTGGGTCACGCCTCAGATTGAAGGAGCTGAGCCGCCGAGCCGGGAATGGATCGAGTTTTTTGTCCATACCGTCCTTGACAACATCCAGGAAGATGGCAGTTTCGGAATTCCAATGTACAGTTTTGTTGCTGATGTAGGAGATATGACCGTTGTTCCCACGGCACCGGACAGAAAGGATGAAGATAATGTCTGAATTGGAACCCCGTTCTCATTGTGTATGTTTTACCGGTCACCGTCCAGAGAAACTTACAATGTCAGAAGAATCCGTAAAAGCTGGTTTGGAACAGCAGATCATTCAGGCACTTGCCAATGGATACACAACATTCATTACCGGCATGGCACAGGGAGTGGACCTTTGGGCCGGTAAAATAGTTGCTGATCTCCGGGATAACGGTCTGCCCATTAAGCTTGTTGCAGCCAACCCGTACCCCGGATTTGGAAAAGGATGGGAACCGGAATGGAAATCTCTTCATCAGGAAATAACCTCCCGGGCAGATCTTGTTGAAAATGTCTGCAAAGCATATAATAAAGGTTGCTTTATGTCCAGAAACAAGTGGATGGTAGATCACAGCGACCTTCTCATAGCCGTTTTTAACGGCGAAAAAGGCGGGACCAAAAACACTATCGACTATGCGTCAAAACAGGGTATCCGTATCAGATACATCTGATTACAAACGAGCTGGAATACAGAATGCCTACAGGAATCGGGTGCAGACATTAAGGAGGAGTATTGCCAATGAATGATCTTCATTTCGCCCAAATCGTTGATAACTATATCAAAAAATTTACGCGCATGAATGATTCGAAAAGTCATGAAACCTATAAATGGCTCATTGCGAAATCATTCAAGCCAATGATGGATGACGCTTTGGCTGCAAACGATACAGATTTCGCCGGAATGCTTCTAAAGGTACAGAAGCTGACAGGCAATCTGACGGACTCTTATACACAGCCCTTTTATGGGCTTTACGAGTTTGCCAAACGAGAGCCTTCTGCTGTCAAAACCCTCTTAAAAGATCTCTTCGCTTCTAATCCTCTTCCTCCTGCAGAGAAGATGCAGGAGATAAGACGTTTTCTTTCCGGCTCGGCTGAATTGATGGAGAAGTATTTTCCCGGAAGTTTCAGATATGAAAGCACGATTCACACCGCCACAGTTCTGCAGACACTGTATGATCCGGACAGCAGCTATATTCTGAAGCCTTCACACTCCAGGAAATTTGCCTATTGTATTGATTTCTTTGACGACTGGAAAAGCGGCCGGAACACAAAGCTCGATGTTTACTATCGTATGTGTGATGAGGTCAGAGATGCGATCGAGCACAATGATGCGCTGATGAAAACTCATGAGAGCCGTTTCGAAGTGGAAAAACCAGGCTCTATGCATCCGGATGAGAAGCATCATCTACTCGTTTTCGATCTGATCTATTGCTGCAGCACTTATGGTCTGTTTAACGGCATAACATTCAACACGCCGCCTGATCCAGAGAAAGTGCGGCTTCGCGAGGAACAGGAAAAGAAAGCCGCAGAAAAGTTCGATAAGCTTGAGGAATCGAGAAAAGAGCTAGATCGCCTTAATGAAGCATTAGATTTCTTCAGGCAGTATTATCTCCCCGGCTGTTTGATTTGTTCAAAACTGTACGGAAACGGCGAAGTAAAGAGCGCTGACGGCTCAAACATTACAGTCTATTTCCCCTCTGCAGATAAAACCGTCGGGTATGCCCTGTCACATGCAATACCTGATAAGTTTGTTTTTGTTGATGACGCAGCATACATGGATGGGCTGCAGAACTATAGGCAGGTCCTGAAATCTGAAAAAGCTATAAAGGATCTGCTCGCCATCAGGGAAAAGGAATTCGAACCCTATGCTGAATTCCTTGAGTGACGGAACCTTCTAGTATTCCCTATTATTGCTTTGAAAACGGCAGACTGCGAATAATGTATCATTTTGATACGCTTCTCGCAGTCTGCCGTTTATTCTGTATCAGATCTTATTGAAATCTTCCGGTAATAATCAAACATATATTGCTGATACACGCCATTATACGGAGAATAGTCCTCAAAAGGATATCCATTGGGGTACTGCTCGTCAAGGATTCTTTTGATCCACACATCAATCGGGAAAGAATTCAGATGATGCAGTCCGAAAAGGGAGACACAAGATGCTACTTTTTTGCCAACACCTGATAATCCTGTCAGTGTCGTCATAGCTGTTTCTTCATCCAGCTCTTTAAGACTGGGCAGATCAAGGCAGCCATCAGCAACCGCTTGAGCTGCATCTCTGACGTAACTGCAGCGATACCCGAGTCCGCATTGTTTGAGCTGTTCATCCCGCGAGCCTGCCAAGGCATCAGGTGTTGGAAAAGCGAAATACCTCTCTCCAGCCTCATTGGTCATCTCCTGCCCGCATGTTTCTGCCAGTTTCTCTACTGATCTTCTTATAGCAGGGATGTTCTTGTTTTGAGAGATGATAAATGTAATAAGCATCTCCCAGGGATTCTGACGCAAAATCCGTATTCCCTTCTCATACTCTGCAGCAAGAAACAGAAACTCATCTTTCTCTCTGTTGATTCTCCGGCGGATCCATTCGTAGCTCTCGCCCAAATCCAAATAGTTGAACCAAAAGCCGTTATATTCCTCTTCTGAGCAGTCCAGCTCAAAGAGTTTCTCTCTCAAAGCTTTTATTCTTAGGCACTTGTCTTGGGCTATGATTTGATATTTTCCTGGAGAGATTTCAGTCCAGCGGAAACATTGTCCGCTCGCTGAGATCTTTTTTAGATCCAGGTCGTCTTCTATTCTGACTTGCATCCCATTGATTCCTTTATAATCCACGCTAAAAGCGCAGCCGTGAGGTCATCTGCGAAGATTAAGATTATAGCCGGCTACAGCTCCTACAAACCCGCCAAGGACATGAGAAAGATTTGAAACATTGTCCCGAATAAAGATTCCGTCATAGACCTGTTCACCGAGGAATATTAACGCAACAAGAATAACCGTCACGGGAATCTCACCGGATCTAACGTTTGCAAACGAGATCAGGAGAATGAAGGCGAATACGACGCCGCTTGCTCCGCACAGAGCCACGTTCGGGAAAAAGAACCAGTTCACCAGCCCGGTCACCAGCGCTGTAATACCAATGACTTCGAAGATCTTCGATGGTCCGTATTTTTCTTCCAGGGCAGGCCCCAGAAGCAGAATATAAGACATGTTTCCTATGAAATGCGTCCAGCTGCTGTGCCCTATAACGTGCGTAAAGAAGCGAACGTATGTCAGGACATTCTTCAATGAAGAGTGGTAGGTCATAAAAAGCAACTTGTTGGCTTTACCGCCTGTAAACTGGTTGAGCAGCAAAGCGGCCAGGCAGGCCAGTGCAAACCCCAGCACTGCTGGGGCGTTATTCGTTATGATCAAGCGTTGTCGTCTCATTTGTAATTCCTCGTAAACCTTTGTTAAACTGGCTACAGAAGCGGTCAAAGAATCCTGAAGATTGCCTCGATGCCGTTTTCGAAGTCGGGAAAGGCAGTAGCTTCACCCACTGTGTCTGGTGGACGGCTTTTCCTTGGATGCCTATTGGGCAAGACAATGGGGTGAAATGGCGGTGACGACATATTCCGATGCACTTTGGAAATTGATCGACGGCTTCTCGGAGATACAGGTCGGCATTAATCAGCATCTACAGGCCACTGGCCTTTCTGCTACAGATCTGGAGATTCTCTTCATGAACGACGTCAACCAGACAATACCATCAGCATCATTAAGAAAGGCCGTGTCGTATTTGACAGTGCGCTTGGGATCGATATGATATGCGTTGGTGAAAATCTGCAGTAATAGAAGAAAAAGCGCGGTACCCTATCGGTACTGCGTTTCCTTTATTCTGGTATCCTGTTTACCAGTCGTCATCCTCATCGTCCCACCTGTTTTTCTGTTCCCAGCCGGATACAAAGTGCATCTCGCCTGTGCTTAAATCAACAGCCTGATTGTTGCCGATGCGCATCATGGTATTCCCCTCACTGTCGATCGCCATGTCGTCGGAGATCGACCATGCCATGTCGCCATCAGAGAAATCGAATATTCCGAATCCCATGTCAATGTCCCCCTTCATGATTGTCCCTTGTTCCGTGTTCTTCTGAGCACAAAAGCCACATTCTCCTGTTTCCGTCAAAGGTGAAAAAATTCTTCTCGGGTCACAAAGTGCCCGTCCACGTCCCGGATATGTCTCATATTGACGCTCTTACCCGGGTGCTCTCTCCGCACCATGTCCACGAATTCCGGAAATCTATTCCCGTCGGCGAAGGAGTTGTCAGAGACATAGAAGACGCGGTACCGGGTCCTCGTTTCCCTCTCCACCCGGACGATAAACATGTCCGAGCCCATCTCATCCAGCTTCTTCTGCCAGGCTGTCGCCAGATTCAGCATCTTCTGCTGCAGGGCCTCAGCCTTGGCTTTATCCTGCTTGACCTGCTCCTTCCGACGCTTCTTCTCGGCTGCCGCCTGTTCCTGCGCTGCCCAATACGTGCTCAGGTCGTTCTTGACAAGAAAGACGCAGTTCTTCTTTAGGCATTGGTGCTCTTCCAGGAGCGCTTTGTTGATCGCGCCTTTGTGGAGCTTATAGGTGCACCAACCGAGAATGTTCTTCCTCTTGATCGGAATCACGTCGTCAGTCAGCAGCCGTGCCTTGATGACCTCATTGCGCTGTTCGGTCAGACTCAGCCTTGGCCTCTCAGTGGAGCCGCCTTCTACCGCGTCATTCTCCTGATAGGGCGTCGGTTTACATAGTTTACATGGTCGATGTTGCCTTGCTGCCGTGGCATAGTAGATAGAGCCGAGGATATCTCCGGCGCTTTTGGCATTGAGACAGGCTTTGCAGCTGCGCCGGTGGAAGACATCGGATCCATTCAGAAACAGATAGTTGTACTCGGTTCTGTCAATGATGTCTTGAATTACATCCCGGCATGTGCGGAGCTCTTCCGTCTCCGGTGCAATCGTCTGTTGCAGCTTCATCTTCTTCAGCAGCAGACGTAGAGCTTCGGTATCATTACGCGCATTGTGCTCCGCCGGCGGTGTCATATTCATGTCCTTCAGGATGGTATATGGACTCTTCAGATCGTATCCGTGCGGAGCCAGCTTTTTCCTGACTTTGTTGGCTATGGCTCTCGTCTTCGGAAGAGGTTCTTCAAGCATCCATCTGGTCCATAGCTCTTCCAGCACCCTGATATTGGATTTGGCCCATGTCCAGATCTCATCTGCAGGATCCAGCCAATGGCACAGGCGCTGCATCGCCTCTTGCTCAGTGGTACCCATTCGGTACTCATCGATGCCGACTCCGCCTAATGCCATGTGTTTTGGATCCAGGACACTCTCGGGCTCCAGTTGGAAAAGGATGTTCAGATCGTTCTCTACTGTCCAATCTTCTCTGACCCGCTTTGCTGCGAGTTGCGTCATCTGTATGGGATTCTCGCCGATCCATTCCAGATCCAGAAGAACGATCACAGCTCCCCCCTCCCTTCTGTTGGTTTACCATATTTTACCAGATATTGGGCATTATCGCAACGATTTCCAGCGTTCTCAGAGGAGTTATTCGTAAGGTTTCTGAATAATCCTCCTGCCATTAATTGTATTATGTAAACCAACTCAGGACTTCATGGATTTCTGCTATATAGCCCTCATCATCGTTCGGTGTTTCCAAAATGAAAGGAAGTCCCTGCATGGCAGGATGCGTTGCAATTCGTTTCATTGCTTCCATGTCAATGAACCCCTGACCCAGTTTCTCATGTCGGTCCTTATGAGAGCCGCATGGATTCTTGCTGTCGTTAAAATGGATTGCCTTCATGCGTTTCAGACCGATTACATCATCAAAGTGTTTCAGAACCCCGTCGAAGTCATTAACCAGATCATATCCGGCATCCCAGGTGTGGCAGGTATCGAAACAAACGCCAAGTTTCTCTCTGCATTCAACACGAGCAATGATCTCTGCCAGTTCTTCGAACGTCCCGCCTACTTCAGAACCCTTGCCTGCCATGGTTTCCAGAAGAACTGTTGTGTTCATCTCCGGTTTCAGCAGTTGATTCAGGGCATCTGCAATCTGAGTGATTCCTGTCTGAATCCCCTGCCCTGTGTGAGCACCTGGATGGAAATTATAGAGATTTCCAGGAATCAGTTCCATTCTCTGTAGATCCTGCGCCAGCATTTCAAATCCGTTCTGTCTTGTCTCCGGCTTTGCGGAACACAGATTCATTGTATAGCTGCCGTGAGCAACCAAGGGTCCGAATGCATTCTTCTTTAGCAGCTTACGCAACGCTCCGGCGTCTTCCGCAGTGATCTCTTTTGTCTTTCCTCCGCGGGGATTTCTGGTAAAGAAGGCAAATGTGTTTCCGCCGAACTCTATCATTGTTTTCCCCATAGCTTCAAATCCGTCTGTTACGGACAGATGGCACCCGATATAGATCATAATTCTCTCCTGGTTACACGCCCAAACGGATCATTGCTCCATACAAGGCAATGGCACATAGATACATATCTTTCACTTCGCCCAATCCCATTCGTTGCAGGATCTCCCTGTAGAGCATGATCTGAGGAGAATACTGCTCCCTCAGTCTGGATTCAAACTGCTCCTGAGTTTCACCGACCTGTAGTGCGTCTGTTTTATAGTCAATGATTGTCCATTCATCTCCGGCTTTCACAGCCAGGTCAATAATTCCGTGGATTTCAATACAGCGTTCATCCTCCGGCTGAATGAGATTCGAACAAAGCTCACGGATACGGGCGTCAGGAGTTTTCTCTCTGAACTGGAAGGGCAATTCCGTGTAAGGCCGGCCTTCTTTCAGTAAAGCTGTCAGAGGATGGCTCTCGTCTTCGATAAATTTGGTCTGTTTCACAGCCTGTTCCACGATCCCGCTGAACAGCAGCTCATCACTCCCGTATCTGCCAAGCGGGTCCAGCAGCTTTCTGGATTCCGAGGTGAGCTCTTCACTTTTCAGTGTTTCCCTTAACGCACGCTCCGCGAATATCTTTCTGCTGTCCGCATCAAAGGCATTCTTTTTTACGCACAATTCCATCAAGCGGTGGATCGTTGTTCCCCAGAATGGGCCGTGTGCATTCCCTTCCAGATCTGCTACTGTAACATAAGACGGGATTTCCGGAGCCAGTGCGTTCTCATCTTCCGAAATCGTGTCTGGAACTCTTCTCCCCTTTTCAACCATGCTCGGGCTGACTCCCGCAGTCATTTTCTGGGATACAGCCTCGACCTTTTCAGAGAGTTGAAGTTCAATCGCATTTGAATCGATCATAACAGACTCAGCTTCTTCCCTTCCGGACTGACCTGACAAGCTATAGCCTTCCAGCAGTGCTTTGAACGGCTCAGTCCAGGGGGTCTCCTGTTCCACATAATTGTCCGGACTCAGGGTGAACTTCTCAATTCCACGAAAAGCGGTTTCTCCTTCTCTTGCTGTGTTTTCCGCATTCTGTCCGGCCTTGACTATACTTTGCCATGAGCTTCTGGAAGTGTCGCCTATCAGCAGGCAAGTCTTCGCACGAGTTGCGGCAACATATAGGAGCCGGTCAACCTGCTTTTCCAAAAACTGCAGTTCCTCTGCTCCGGCATCTGTATCCCAGGTATCTGATTTTCCCAGAATTACATCTGTTCCATAGCTGCTTTTATATGAGATGCAGTAGTGAAGATATTCTCTGTTACCGTCAAAGACTGCGTGCTTAACGGCCTTTACGGGGAATTCGCTGTCACAGGCAAGAATAACGACCTCTGATTCCAATCCTTTTGCCTTATGGAGGTTCAGGATCTGAACACAATTGTCGTCTCCATCCAGCAGCAGCTCCCGATCTGCCGCGCCTTCTATCAAAGCTTCCGCGGCATCAGCTAGCGATGGAGCAGAAAGAATACTCCCCTTGCAAAGCTCCCTGACAAACTGGAGCAACATTGCATATTCTTTGCTGGCGTTCTCCGCTTTTTCATTCCCCCAGACTGCGCGACTTTTTCTTGCAATCCAATCCAGAACTCCCGTTGCGGAAGCGGATCTTGCTTTGGCTCGCAAAAGCTCTAATTCATCCAGTGCCGAAAATATCGGCTCAAATTCCGAGGCTTGATCTTCGTTCAGCAGAGCACGTTTTACGCGATGGTGATCTGCGTTCAGGCGCTCAGTTCGCTGCCGATATGCCCTCATAACCGGGAACGGAATACTGTAGCAGTTTGCAAGGACGGAAGCCAGCCTCAGTTCATCTCCGGTGTCTGCAAGATACTTCAGAGTAATCGTGAGCCTTTT
>Ga0256405_10011145_pt1 | contig 11580 bp, 10 predicted proteins | sample RumenRJG_02DNA_FD_189096 | JGI IMG/M metagenome (GOLD analysis project Ga0256405, IMG submission 189096) | Bovine rumen microbial communities from Lethbridge, Alberta, Canada - RJG_02 | ecosystem: Host-associated > Mammals > Digestive system > Stomach > Rumen | place: Canada: Alberta...
ATGGTCTCGACAGCTACAGCCTTGCCGTCCTCATAAGCAATCGTGACCTGCGTCTTGCCGTCCGGACGCAGGTACGGCAGCGTGCCGTTCTTGCGGACTTCCGTCAGGCGGCGGGCCAGACGATGCGCCAGCGCAATCGGCAGCGGCATGAATTCCGGCGTCTCGTTCGTCGCATAGCCGAACATCATACCCTGGTCGCCAGCACCGATGGCCTCAGCGGCATCCATCTCACCCTCACGGGACTCGATAGCCTCGTTGACGCCCTGCGCGATATCCGGCGACTGCTCGTCAAGGGATACGAGAATGCCGCAGGTATCGGCATCAAAGCCGTATTTTGCACGCGTATAGCCGATTTCCTTTACCGTATCGCGAATGATTTTCGGGATATCGACATAGCACTTCGTCGAAATCTCGCCGACTACATGTACCTGTCCCGTCGTTACCATCGTCTCGCAGGCAACGCGGCCCATGGGATCCTCAGCCAGGATGGCATCGAGGATGCTGTCAGAAATCTGGTCCGCCATCTTATCCGGATGACCTTCAGTAACCGACTCCGAAGTAAAAAGCATACGTTTCTTACTCATTAAATCTACCTCCCTAGTAGTTCCTTAATCTCTGCTGAATAGCCTCAAACGTTCCGATTCATAAGAAAAAGCCCTCGTTAAAACGAGAGCTTTGATTTCCTAACTCTCATCTTATAGGTAAAACCTAAAGGAATTGGCACCGTTTTGACTTACGTCAATGGTTGCCGCAGTTTCATCGGGCCATTCCCTCCACTGCTCTGGATGAGTTCATATTCAGCTTTATTGATTCCATCATACGATACCTGGACCATAATGTCAAGGTAATTTTATGAACCCAATTCATAATTCTCATCAATCGTAACCATAAACCAAGCATCAAACCTTGAATTTCTCGACTTCCTGCTGCAAGTTTTTGGCCATTTCGGCAAGCTGCTCACTGTTCGAATTCATTTCATGCACCGATGCTGTCTGCTCTTCCGTTGCTGCCGATACGGTCTCACAGTTTGCTACGACACTGCGGCTCATTCCCTCAATGTCATGGATAGCCGACTGACAACTATCAGCACTATCGGTAGCCTCTTTCGATGCGTCCGCAATCTGCTGCGAGCGATTGGCAATTTTTTCAACCAAGGCGACAATATCGTTGAATTCGCGTCCCGTTTCTTCGACGCTGTCTTTTGCTGTGACGAGATTGTCCGTACCTTCATGCATGCTGTCAACCGCCTGCTGCGTGTCTTTCTGAATCTGTCCGATGAGCTCAGCAATCTGGCTGGCAGCTTCTTCCGACTGTGCGGCCAGTTTACGGATTTCCTCAGCGACTACGGCAAAGCCACGACCAGCGTCACCAGCCCGGGCTGCTTCGATTGCTGCATTGAGTGCCAAGAGATTCGTCTGCTCCGCAATCCCCGAAATCGTATCGGTGATGCGGCCAATCGTATCCGAACGCTCCCCAAGATTATTAACCATGCGGGCCGACTCACCCACCACCTCACTGAGGCGGGCCATGTCTTTGACCGTACGGTTAACTACGGCATTACCATTCTGGGCCTTCTCCGTAGCCTGCTTGGTCTCAACAGCCGCCCGGCGAGCGTTATGGGCCATGCCGCCGATTTTATCCATCAGCGTATCCATGGACTTCGAGGCATCATCGACCGCTAACAGCTGCTTATTGGAGGCGCTGGCTACATCGGTAATCGATTCAGCCACCTGCTGGCTGGCAGCTGCCGACTGCGCCGTCATCTCATTGAGATTTGCCGCATCCGAAGATACATGTTCCGACGACGCCCGGATAGACCCCATGAGGGTTCTCATGTTGCCACCGAGAACCTTTAGGATCTCAATCATCTCGCCAATTTCGTCTTCACGTTCTGCATACTCCGCTTTTACGGCTTCCTGTCGATAATCGCCTTTGGCAAATTTCTGCAGACGTCCCGTCACGAAGCTGATGGGATCGCCAAAAGTCTGGGCAATCTTTACGCCAAGCAGCGCCATGATGGCCGATACAGCCAGGATAATAAGCGCCGAGATTAAAATCTTATGGTAAAGAGCCGCTTTGTTTTCTTCCGTATACTTATTTACTTCCGCATCGATATAATCCACCCAGGAGCCCGTGCCGATTATCCACTGATACGGTTTGAATTCCAAAACATAATTGCGTTTGGGAAGCGACTGGCTCTCTCCCGGTTTCGGATAGGAGAAATCCACAAAGCCGCCGCCATCTTTCTGGCCTTCCTTCAACATATTTTCCATATACGGCACACCATTGGGATCTTTTTCGCCCCGGCGCATCTTGCCTTCCGCATTCGGATTACCGGCATGCACCACACAAATCCCAGTGTTTTTTTCATCGGCAAAGAAATAGCCTTTCCCCTCATCGTAACGAACCGAACGAATCACGTCCTTCGCCAATTTTTTTGCCTGTTCTTCCGTCAATTCCCCCGACTGCTGGCGGGCGTAGATGCCGTTGAGTGACGAAACAATGCCTTCCGTCTGTAACTTTAACTCGCGGTCGTAATGTTCCGATAGTTCCTGCCGATATTGATTTACGAGTTTTTCATTATCCGAAATCGTCGTGTAAATGAAATAGCCGCCTACCGCCAGAGTAGCCGTTACACTGACCAGCACGAACAGTGCCGTCAATTTGCCCCGAACGGATTTCATAAAAAACATAGTTTTCCCTCCCTTACGCTTCCGAAACTCACTCCCTTATAAATTGAAAGATTCATCTAATTGCGACATATTCCTGCCTATAACCGAAAAAAGTTTCGCTGTGACGGATTAACGACGTGCCTCCCACACAACGCGTGCTTCATAGGGCTGCAAGAATCCTTCCTTATGTACGTCATAATTGGAAATCAACTCCTCACAGGAATCGGCTGCAAACAGCGGGCATGCTACCTCCCTGTCGGTCCAGTTTGCCGCTACCGTCAAAACCTGACCATCCATAAGCCGCTGGTAGGCATAAATCTCCTCACTATCCTCCAGCAATGGCTTAAACCTGCCATAAACGATGATGGGCAAGGTATGCCGAAGTTCAATCAAACGCTGATAATAATAAAAGACCGACTCTTTATCTGCCAGCGCCTGCTCGACGTTGATGCCCGTATAATTGGGATTCACCGCCAGCCATGGCTTCCCGGTCGTAAAGCCTGCATTCGGCGTATCATCCCATTGCATCGGTGTGCGTGCATTGTCTCGGGCCACACAGTCAAAACATTTCAGCAAGGTTTTCCCATCGATGAGTTTTTGCTCAACCACCAGCTGTTGCCAAGCATTCTTCTCCTCGATATCCGCACAATCGTCGACAGAGGAAAAATGACGATTGGTCATACCGATTTCCTCTCCCTGATAGATATAGGGCGTTCCCTTTTGCAGATGAAGGACGGTGGCCAGCATTTTTGCAGACTTCACGCGCCATTTCTCCGAATCGTTGCCAAATCTCGATACCACCCGCGGCTGGTCGTGATTATCCCAGTAAAGACTCCCCCATGCTTTTCCCTCCAGTTCAAGCTGCCATTTATTCAGGATTTTGCGAACATAGGCGAGCTTGGGTGGTGTATACGTCCATTTGCCAAAGACAGCGTCTGAGTTGGCTGCCCCATCGGTATGTTCAAAGTGAAAGACCATCCCGAGCTCCGTTCCTTCGCTGTTGGCATATTTCTTGGCTTCCTCTACGGTAACACCAGCCGTCTCTCCCACCGTCAGCAAATCGTATTGGGAAAGGACACGCCGATTCATTTCCTGCAGGTATTCATGGACCCGCGGCCCATTGCAGACATAGGAAAACATATCGCTATACCCATCGGCATTTAAAGGTCCCTCGGGAAACGACTGGTCTTTGCTGATCATCGAGATGACATCCATCCGAAACCCATCAATGCCCTTGCGGCACCAAAAGTCCATGAGATCAAAAACCTCATCACGGACTTTGGGATTCTCCCAGTTTAAATCCGGCTGTTTGCGGCTGAAACAGTGCAGATAATATTGACCGGTCAACGCATCGTACTGCCAGGCCGAACCACTGAAACAGGATTCCCAGTGATTCGGCGCCTCCCCTGTTTCCGTAGGATTCCGCCAGATATAATAATCCCGATACGGATTATCTTTGGACTTGCGGCTTTCAATAAACCAAGGATGCTCATCCGAAGTATGATTGACCACTAAATCCATCACGATTCGAATATGACGTGCATGGGCTTCGCGCAGCAGCCGATCAAAATCTTCCATGGTGCCAAATTCGGCCATGATATTCCGATAATCGGAAATATCGTATCCATTGTCATCATTGGGGGATTGATAAATCGGCGACAACCAGATTACATCGATGCCAAGTTTTGCCAAATAATCCAAATGCGCAGTAATCCCATTCAAATCGCCAATGCCATCACCATTACTATCGGCAAAGGACCGCGGATAAATCTGATAAATAACGGCTTCTTTCCACCATGCATGCTTCTCAGGGCTCATAGAACCTACCTCCCACCAATCGATTCTTTTCTATCTCTTTTACTATTCCTCTTAACTGTGATGACTTCCTGTGAACGCTGGTACAAGATACGGATACTGGTACAAAATCCGGTAACCGGTACATATAGCAAAAACGAGCCTTGGAATATCTCAAGACTCGTTTTCTTAACCTTCTTAGCTGAGCAGCAAACTATCGCTATTCAATTCACTGCCAGCTGCCTTTTCAAACATTGCCAGCAAATCCTTAATGCCAAGATTCTTTTTCTTCTCGCTATCAATATCAAAAAGAATATGCCCCTCATACATCATGATGAGCCGGTTGCCATACTTAAGCGCATCGCGCATGTTATGCGTAATCATCAATGTCGTGAGTTTTTGCTGTTTGATGATTTTATCCGTAAGCGACAAAACTTTTTCGGCTGTTTTCGGGTCTAGCGCTGCCGTATGTTCATCGAGCAGCAATAGTTTTGGCTGTGCCATCGTCGCCATGAGCAGCGTGAGCGCCTGCCGCTGTCCCCCGGAAAGCAAGCCTACTTTTGATTCCAACCGGTCTTCCAATCCCAGGTTCAAGCCCATTAACAATTCCCGGAAATGCTGCCGGCTGTCTGCCGAAGAACTCCATTTAAGCGTCGGCGATTTGCCGCGTCTGGCAGCAATTGCCAGATTCTCTTCAATCATCATGCCAGCAGCCGTTCCCATCATCGGGTCCTGGAATACCCGGCCAATGTATTTTGCCCGTTTGTGCTCCGGCCATTTGGTGATATCCGTTCCGTCGATAGTGATACGACCCTCATCTACGGGATAGGTCCCCGCAATGGAATTCATCAGCGTCGATTTACCGGCGCCATTGCCGCCGATAACGGTAACAAAATCTCCTGGTGCAAGATGGAGGCTCACGTTATGCAGTGCCAGCTTTTCGGTGATTGTTCCAGGATTGAATGTCTTCGATATGTTTTCGATATGAAGCATCTCAGCGGCCTCCTTTCCTGATTTTATTCCAACGCGCCTGCAAAAGTGGCATTGAAAGTGCCAGCGCCACTAGAATTGCCGTGAAGAGTTTCAAATCATTAGGTGGCATTCCCATCTGTAGCACGATGGCAATGACGGCACGATAGACTATCGATCCCAGAATAACGGAAATTAGGCAGTTCTTGAAGCTGCGCGTGCCAAAGAGCACTTCCCCGATTATGACCGAGGCCAAGCCAATGACAATGGTACCAACGCCCATCCCGACATCGGCAAAGCCATTGCTCTGCGCGACCAGGGCTCCCGAAATCGCCACAAGGCCATTGGACAGCAAAAGCCCCAATACGATCATATTGTCCGTATTGATGCCATTGGCGCGAATCATATGCGGGTTGAATCCCGTAGCTCTGACAGCGGCCCCAAGTTCCGTGCCAAAGAACCAATAATTCAGCAGCGCCACCACCAAAACGATGACAGCACCAATCGCCAAAGTAGTCATCATCTTATCCATGCCCAGATTCCATATTGTAAAAATCGTATCCTGTTGCAACAACGGCAGATTGGCTTTTCCCATAATGCGAAGATTTACCGAATAAAGGGCAATCATCGTAAGAATACCAGCCAGCAGGGCGGGAATCTTGAACTTTGTGCAAAGAATGCCCGTGACTACGCCAGCCAGCATGCCAGTCACGCAAGCAGCGAGAATAGCCACAAGGGGATGATACCCTGCCACAATGAGCGTCGCGGCAGTTGCAGCCCCCAACGGAAAACTGCCTTCGACCGTCAAATCCGCGATATCGAGGACGCGGAAGGTCAAATACACACCGATTGCCAGCAGTGCCCATAACAGGCCCTGTGAGACCGTAGCAATTACTAAATCCATATTTGCATCTCCTATTACTTATGACAAAGGAGCGCAGCGAATGCAGCAGCATCCGAAACGCCCCTCTGCGTCAATCTCGGCTGTTATTCTACGACTTCTGCACCATTGAGGACATCGGCTGGAAGCGTAATCCCCAGAGCGGCCGCATTCTTTTTGTTGATTACGACCGTAAGATCCTGCGCGGTCTGGATTGGCATCTCGGCTGGTTTCGCCTTGCCCTCCAATACATCGGCAGCCATGTGTCCCGTCTGTACGCCTAATTTGTAATAATCGATACCATACGTAGCCAGGCCGCCTGCCTTGACCATATTCGGCTCACCGCAGAATACCGGTTTCTTGGCCGCATCCGTGATTGCTACGAGATTCGGCATTGCCGATGCGAGAATATTATCCGTCGGCACGTAGAAAGCATCGACCTCACCGGCCAGGCTCTGAGCCGCCTGCTGAATATCGTTGACCGTGGAAATCGTAGCGATTTTTACCGTGAGTCCCTTCGACTCGGCATAATCTTTCATGGCCTTTACCTGAACTTCCGAATTTACCTCACTGGAACAATAGATGGTTCCAATCGTTTTAGCATTCGGGCAAATCTTCATGAGCAAATCAATCTGTTCCTTGATGGGGTTCATGTCACTAGTTCCCGACACGTTAGTCCCCGGACGGTCATTGTTCGACACCAGTTTTGCTCCCACATAGTCCGTGATGGCCGTGCCCAGGATGGGAATATCCTTCGTGGCATTGGCAATGGTCTGTGCAGCCGGCGTGGCAATCGCACAAATCAAATCCATCTTGCCACTGACAAACCGCTGCGCGATATTCTGCAGATTGGACTGATCTGCCTGTGCATTCTGCTGATCAAAGGTCACGTTCTTTCCTTCCTCGAATCCACGCTCCTTTAACCCGTCGACAAAGCCCTTATTGGCGGCATCCAAAGCACTATGCTCTACGAGCTGGACCACGCCGATCTTATAGGTCTTATTGCCCGCCGACTGCTCCGAACCACAGCCAGCCATAGCACCAGCTGCCAGCATCGTCGCAATCCCCAGGGCCAACACTTTTGCTTTTCTTGACAATTTCATATAATCCCCACCCTCAAAAAAAATGTAACACTGTACAATAACAAATATTATTATACAGTGTTACATAAATAAAGTCTAGTTTTGTTTTCGTTGAGCAGACATCTGTTGTGAGTCATTCAAAACAGTCGCAACATGATCGAGAATAATCCCAGCCAACTCTTTTTTGCTCATGAGCGGATATGCCGTCATCTTTCCTGACCGGTCAATGAGTTTGATGCGGTTGGTATCAACGCCAAAGCCTGCATCTGCCTCCGATACGTCATTCGCTACGATAAAGTCAAGATTCTTTTTGGAAAGTTTCCTGCGCGCATATTCCTCGACCTGACAAGTCTCAGCCGCAAAGCCAACGAGCACTTGATGCTCCTTTTTCTGACCGAGCTCCAGTAAAATGTCGGGATTGCGCACAAACTTCAGCGTCAAATCCTCATCGCTCTTTTTGATTTTCTGGTCCGCCACCACAGCCGGGCGATAGTCCGCCACCGCCGCCGACTTGATGACAGCCGCTGCCGTCGGGAATTCCCGCAAAACAGCCTCACGCATTTGCCGAGCCGTCTCGATGCGAATGACACGAACTCCCACGGGATCTGCCAGCGCCGATGGTCCCGAAACCAGCACGACGTCCGCACCACGACGCGCAGCTTCTGCTGCCACGGCATACCCCATGCGTCCCGTCGATCGGTTGCCGATATAGCGCACGGGATCAAGCGGTTCAATCGTACCGCCAGCTGTGACCAGGATTTTTTGACCGGTCAAAGTTTGACTTGTCAATTTCTGACTTGTCAACGCTTCCCTTACGATGCGCACGATATCCACGGGCTCAGGCAGACGCCCCTTGCCGCTCGTACCGCAGGCCAGATGCCCAGCCGCTGGTTCGATGATGTGGAAACCACGATTCTTTAGTTCCGCAATGTTGCGCTGCGTGATGGGATTTTCATACATATTCGTATTCATGGCGGGCGCTATATAAATGGGCGCCTTAGTTGCCAGCAGCGTCGTCGATAACATATCATCGGCGATGCCAACCGCCGCCTTGGCAATGATGTTCGCCGTAGCCGGTGCAATCAGCATGAGATCAGCAAGCTGCGCGAGCGCGATGTGCTCCACGTTAAAATGCGTGACTTTGTCCCACATGTCGACGGCCACGGGCTGGCCGCTGATTTCGCGGAAGGTAAGCTCCGTGACAAACTCAGTGGCTTCCCGGGTCATTATGACATGAACCTCGGCCCCTGCTTTACGCAGGCGGCTGACAATCTCTACGGCCTTATAAGCGGCTATTCCGCCCGTTACGCCCAAGACAATCTTCTTACCTGCGAGTTCCATAGCTTAAAGGTCCGCTTTGGAAATGCGATAGTTGATTTTGCCCTCGGCAATCTCTTCCAACGCATTGGTAACATTCTTCGTCGATTTGGATTTGAGCTCTTTGAGCTCTTCGCCATCGAGCAGCTGACGGGCGCGTTTGGATGCGCAGACTACGAGACCATAACGGCTGTCCACCTGGCTCATCAGCGTATCCGTGGACGGATTTACCATGCTCATCTCAGGATTGTTATTTGCTTTCATTACTGTTCCAACTCCTCAAATATATCGTAATTCTTGTCGACACGGCAGTGCTCGGCAACCATGATGCTCTTGATGCGCTCCACCGCGCGTTTTACCGTGTCATTTACTACCACATAGCCATATTGACGGCCAATGGCAATCTCTTCCTTGGCTGCACCCAGACGTTTTGCCAGGGACTCTGCCGTCTCCGAACCGCGTCCGCGGATGCGGCGTTCCAGTTCGCCAATGGACGGTGGCAGCAGGAAGATAAAGAGCCCATCCGGGCACTTTTTCATGACATTGAGGGCCCCCTGGGTATCGATTTCCAGCAGAATGTCCTCCCCAGCGGCGAGACGTTCCTCAATCTTTCCTATCGGGGTACCGTAGTAATTGCCATAGACGTTGGCATACTCGAGAAAACCACCCTCCTCGATCATTTTCTCGAAGGCTGCTTTGTCCATAAAGTAATAATTCTTGCCATCAACCTCGCCCTCACGCGGCTTGCGCGTCGTAGCGGAAATAGAATAGGCAAGCTCTGGAGTCTGCGCGAGAAGTTCCCCGCAGACCGTTCCCTTCCCCGTTCCTGACGGGCCGGAAACTACAATCAATAATCCTCTGCTCATTCTTACGCTTCGTCTTCTTTCTCTTTTATTTCTGCTTTTGCCTCAGTATCATCATCCACATCGACACGATGCGCCACCGTCTCGGGCTGAACCGCCGACAGAATAACATGGTCGCTGTCCATGATGATGACCGCGCGGGTGCGGCGGCCATACGTCGCATCGATAAGGCGCTCGCCATCGCGGGCTTCCTGAATGATGCGTTTTATTGGTGCCGATTCGGGGCTTACAATAGCCACGATGCGGTTTGCTGATACGATATTGCCAAAGCCAATGTTTATGAGTTTGATATCCATGAGGCATCCTCCTCTTTATTCGATATTCTGGACCTGCTCGCGAAGTTTTTCAATCTCGCTCTTCATGTCCACAACCAGTTGCGCAGCTTCCGTGCTGTTCGCTTTCGAACCGATGGTATTGGTTTCCCGATTGATTTCTTGAATGAGAAAATCGAGTTTACGGCCGACAGGTTCTGCCGCGTCCTCAACAATCCGGCGAAATTGTCCGAAATGACTTTCGAGCCGGACAATCTCCTCCGTAATATCCACCCGATCGGCATAAATCGCGGTTTCCTGTATCAGGCGGGTTTCATCGAACGTCTGAGACGCCAAGGCCTGGGCAATGGTCTGCCGCAGGTGTTCCCGATAAGCAGATACAATTCCTGGCGCAATTTCACCAAGCTTATTGCGCATTACCTCAAGCTTCTCCAGCCGCGCGCAGAAATCCTCCCGGATATTTTCGCCTTCTACCGACCGCATCTTGTCAAAAGCCCGCAGTGCTTCCTGCATGGTCTGCAACAAAACCGGCTTCATCCCCTCCAAATTCACCGAGGTATCAACCTTCAACACATCGGGGAAACCGGCAAAGATCTGCACATCATCGGGACGAGCTACGTGGAGCACATCACTCATATGGTTAAGCGCCTGCTGATAGGCCAATACCAATCCCTTATCGATACGAATCTCCGTCTGATTTTCACGCTTGTCGACATAATTGATGAATACATCCACCTTGCCACGGGCCACAACACCTTTGATAGCCTTCCGCAAGGCATCCTCCCAGGCATTTAACTGCCGTCCGATATGAAAATTGATTTCCAGGAATCGCTGATTTACAGCCTTTATTTCCACTGAGACTTTGTAGTCGTCCGTTTCGAGGGCTGCTGCACCAAATCCCGTCATGCTCTTTAGCATAAAGCCGCCTCTTTCCCTGTCATCTCAACCGTTCCACTCGCCCGTGAACACGAGCTCAGCGGGGCCCGTCATGAACACGTGATTGTTTGCGGCCCACTCGACGATGAGTTTGCCACCGTCGAGCTGAACCTCGGCCTTGCGGTCGATTTTATCGTTGAGGACGCCGGCTACCACCGTAGCACACGATCCTGTACCGCAGGCCAGCGTAATCGCTGCGCCGCGTTCCCAGACGCGCATGCGCACATGGCTGCGGTCCTTGACCTCTACGAATTCCGTATTCGTCTTGCGCGGGAAGAGCTCGTGATGCTCAAACTGCGTGCCAAGCTCCTCAATCGGGAATTTTTCCGCATCGTCAACAAAGACGACGCAGTGCGGATTGCCCATCGAGACGGCCGTCATCGCATAGGTTTTGCCCTCCACCGTAATCGGCTCAGCGATAACCCTCCTGCCATCGAAGCCCACGACAGGAATCTCCTCGCCCAGCAGATGCGGCTCACCCATATCTACCTGGACACCGGTCACTTTGCCGCCATCCAGTATGATTTTCGGTACGAGGATGCCCGCACCAGTCTCGACCGTAAATTCCGTCTTGCTGGTCAATTTATAGTCGTAAAGATAGCGCGCAAAGCAGCGGATGCCGTTGCCGCACATTTCGGCCTCACTGCCGTCTGTATTGAAGATGCGCATGCGAAAATCCGCTTTAGCCGACGGCAATACGACGAGGATGCCATCCGCACCGATACCATAATGACGATCACAAACCTTCTGGGAAAGCGCCGCATAATCCTCCGGCTCTTGCTCGCGGCAGTCAAT
>Ga0256405_10011149_pt1 | contig 11577 bp, 13 predicted proteins | sample RumenRJG_02DNA_FD_189096 | JGI IMG/M metagenome (GOLD analysis project Ga0256405, IMG submission 189096) | Bovine rumen microbial communities from Lethbridge, Alberta, Canada - RJG_02 | ecosystem: Host-associated > Mammals > Digestive system > Stomach > Rumen | place: Canada: Alberta...
CGGCCACGATGCCGTGGAGGTCAAACTGAAAGACGGAAGGCAGATCATGCGTGATACCTTTGAAGCCGACCTGGCTTATAAGGCTCTCTATTCGCTGGTCAGAGAAAAGGATCTCAAATACATCCAGGCGAAAAAGGATTCTGAGAAGCCATTATCGATCCCGGATGCCTTAAACAATATCAAACGTTCTTTCTACAAAAAGAAATAGAAAAAGACAAAACCGCATCACGATGCGGTTTTAGAATGCCTGTTTTGAATATCTGATGCATTATTTGGAAGAAACAGTTTTTTCCTTGAGAAGTTCATAGTAAAGCGCTTCATCAAAAGGGAATTGAATGGTTTGTTTCATATTTTCATTATATCGGATCGGGAATAAGAAAAAGGAGGCAAGCTCCTTTAAATCGTCTGGATTGTTTCGATGATCTTTTCTTTTGACTTTTTAGTCAAAGTATCGGTAAACATCTCGTAGGTGATGTATTCAAAGTCGATCGGTAAGACATAAGGTCCGTAGCCGTTGGAATAGCTCACCAGCATCTTCTTTTCCGTATCAATGTAATTGATGTAGTGCGAGAAGATCTCGTTAGGGAAGAAGATGATGGAAGCGGCCCCTGTATCAAGACGGGAGATGAGGGCTTCATCGATCGGCTTGCCGAAGATCTCGTTGTTTTTCTTTTCCAGCTTGGCCCGTTCGATCTGTCCCAGGCGTATGGTCTCAAGTTCTCTTTCCGAAAGATCGGCGCGGATCTTAGAGAGATCGATCGGCGTGAATTCGTGTTCAAACTCGATGCGCTTCTCTTTGTAGTCCAGGACCAGATCATGCTTTGGTGCTTCTTGTTTCAGAAGAGCCACAATCTCTTCAAAGAGCCTGTCGCCTAATTTGATCAGGGCTTCGTAGTCCTGGCCATCCCGGACAAAGCGGGAAGAGATATCGCCGGCTGCCCCTTGTAAGAAGGTGAAGTCAGTGTTTGGATAGGTCTGTTCCAGCTTAGCTAAGACATAGCCCGGATATTCGGCAGAGAAGTACGGGACATTGGCCTGCAAGATCGTCGGGTGGCAATTGTAGTAGACGACGTTTAAGAAATTGTCTTCGTTCTCATAGAAGGAGAGAAGACAGAGTAGTTCGTTGTTGGTCTCATAGCCGGAGATGCGGGACCTGCCAATCGCAGTGGAATGGATCTTGCGGTAGGAGACTTTGACGTCCTTGATCGGACGATACTCCATTTTGACCGTTTCTCTTTTTAAGAGGTCGCAGAGATACTTTACATATTCCGGATCCCGTACGCTGTTGGCGTAGTGGGTATGGGTTGCCGAGGTGATGACTCTGATTCGTTCGTCTTTGTAATAGCCTTGGAAATATTTTTCCAGTTCATCGCGATGGGTGAGGTCAAAGGCCAGCAGGTCAAAAGAGAAATGGATGATCCAGTTCTTCTCATCTTTGAAGGAGGTGACCCTTGCAAAGAGTGGATCATGGTAGTCAAAGAGTTTCTCGACCTGGCAGGAATGACCGCACTGGGTGGTCGGGAAAGGGGATTCAATGTTGATTTTTAAAAATGAATATTCCATATGGACTCCTAAATCAGTTCAAAATGTTTTAAGGCATTGTATAAGCCATCTTCATCGATGTCGTCGGTGACGTAGTCGGCTGCCTTCTTGGTGGAAGGCCAGGCATTGCCCATGGCAACACCGATGCCGCAGTGCTTTAACATCTCCACATCATTCTCGCCATCGCCGATGGCCAAGGTTTCAGATAAGTTGATGCCAAAGCGGGAAATGACTTCATCGATTCCCTGGGCCTTGGAGATGCCTTTGGGAACGATGTCAACTGCACCGGCATGCCACCAGGTGATCTCAGCGAGATCTTGAAGTTCATAGATGCAGTCGATGTCTTCCTGTTTGTTGAAGAAGGCGGAAGCCATGTAGACTTCTTCGCCGGCATATTCCTTGATCGGCGGAATGCCGGAAGAGACGGCGTCCTGAACCTCCAGAACGGTCGGGTTGATGTCGTTGAGATAGATGTCATCTTTGGTGACCATATACATCGGGAAACGCTTTTCCTGAAACAGATCGATGATCGTGTCTTTCAGTTGTCCTTCAATCGGCTTTTCAAAGATGATCTCATCATTTTCATCGAAGATGATCTGACCGTTGGACAGGATGCGTCCGTCAAAGATGAATTCATTTAAATCAAAGTCCTTGAATTCCGCCGGTGCGCGGCCGGTGCACAGAAAGACCTTGATGCCGTTGTTTCGCAGTAAACGCACCGCTTCATAGGTCGAGGCGGGAATCGAAACGGAACGGTGGGAAAAGACGGTACCGTCAAAGTCGAGAAAGACCGCTTTGATCATAATACATACCTCTTGATGAAGTCGGCAAAGCCGTCTTCCACACAGATCTTGTCGGTGACATATTCGCAGAGTTTCTTGGTGTTCTCGTTGCCGTCTTTCAGACAGACGCCATGAGCGATCCTGAGCATCTCGTTGTCGTTGTCGGTATCGCCAAAGGCCAGGACATCATCGAGGCTGATCTGGTGCTTCTCGCAATACTTCTTCAAGGCGTAGCCCTTATTGGAGTCCTTGTGGGAGAATTCCATGAGGTCCTTCTGGGTATTGAAGTAGATGAAGTCTCTTCCTTCAAAGACCTTGAGGGCATCGCGGATCATCTGATCGTCTTTGACATCATAGCGGAACATGATGCCGCAGTTGTCGTCCTGATAAAAGATCGAATAGTCATCGGTGACCGTGTATTCCCTGCTGTTTTTATAGGCGGAGTACCAGGCCTTGTCGGTATCGTTGGAGGCGGTGTAGCGTCCCGGCAGATACATATGGATGTTGACCGGATACTGGGAGATCAGGTCGACGATTTCCTTGAGCCATTCCTTTTTCAGCTTGTTGAACTGGTAGAAGCTGTCATCGGAAAAGTCGAGGAGTTCGCAACCGTTCCAGCCGATAATGAAATCGTATTGGGAGGATACGCCCCAGTCCTTACACTTCTTGACCAGGTCATCGGCCGGACGGCCGGAAGCCAGGCCAAAGAGGTAGCCTCGTTTTCGTAATTCTTCAATGGTTTCGATCGTCTGCCTGGAAGGTTTTTCGCCGGCAGCGCAGAGGGTGTCGTCGATGTCCGAGACAATCACTTTGATATTTTCTAACATACGCTAACATTATAACATTGCCGATATGGGCAGATAGTATAATGAAAGTATGAAAAAGATTAATATCGGTATCATCGGTTCGGGTTTCATCATTCCTGTTTTCATTGAGGTCTCCAAGATGTTTGAAGACTATCATCTGCGGGCCATCTGGGGAAGACATGAGGAGAAACTTCTGCAGTTCAAGGATGAGGTGGATTATTACACGACAGACCTGGAAAAGGTCTTGAGTGATGAGGAAATTGATGCCATCTATGTGGCGTTACCGAATTCCTTGCATTATCAATACGCGATGGAGGCTTTGAAACATGGCAAGCACGTCATTCTGGAAAAGCCGTTCACGGTCTACTACAAGGATGCCAAAAAGCTCATCGATTACGCCAACAGACATGATCTGATCCTGTTTGAGGCGATTCCGACGGCCTACAATCCGTATTACTTGAAGGCGGTGGAAGAAGTAAAGACCTTGGGCGATATCCGCCTGGTCGCCTGCAACTATTCGCAATATTCCAGACGCTATGACCGCTTCAAGAAGGGTGAGATCTTGCCAGCCTTCGATAAGAAGCTGGCAGGCGGTGCCTTGTTGGATCTGGGCGTCTATAATGTGCGCTTTGTCATTGGCATGTTTGGAAAACCTAGAAAGGTTGCCTATCATCCGAATGTTGAAAAGGGTGTGGACACTTCCGGTATTCTGGTTCTGGATTACGGCAAATTCAAGGCGACTTGTGTTGCCGCGAAAGATTGTAAGGCGGAATCCTATTGTGTGATCGAAGGCGAGAAAGGATATCTCAGAAACAACACCACGGCTTCCCGCTGTGCCGATTTCACCAAGCGCTATAACAACGGCGAAGAGGAACGCTTCTTCCAGGAGAAGCGGGGAGAATTTGATTCCTGGAAATACGAACAGGCGGAATTCATCCGTCTATTCAAGGAAAAGGATCTGGAATGCGCAAAGGCGTATAACCGGCTGACGCTGATCGAGGCCAAAGTTTTGGATGAGGCTTTAAAATCAGCGGGGCTCAATTATTAGGAGAAAAGGAAATGATCAATGTAGGAATCATCGGTGCCGGCGGTATCGTTCCGGCGTTCATTGAAACGACAAAACTGGTAAAGGGCTATAAATACGTCGGGATTGCCTCGAGGACCAAGGACAAAGTGGAAGCGGTCAGAGAGAAGTATGGAATCTCTTACTGCACCACGGACAACGATGTCGTCTTAAGCGATCCGAAGATCGACGTCATCTATGTGGCCGTTCCTAATGCCACCCATTATGAGATTGCCAAAAAGGCCTTGGAAAACGGCAAGCACGTCATCATGGAAAAACCGTTTACGGCCAATTACCGTCAGGCTAAAAAACTGGTCGATCTGGCAAAGGAAAAGGGTCTCATCATCTTTGATGCGGTGACCATGGTCCATATGCCTAATTATGAAAAGATCAGGAAATTGATCAAGGAGATCGGCGAGATCAAGATGGTCGACATCAACTTCTCGCAATATTCTTCCCGCTATGACAAGTTTAAGAAGGGCATTGTATTGCCGGCTCTGGATAAGAAGATGGCCGGTGGTGCGTTGATGGATTTGGGTATCTACAACATCAACTTCACGATGGGCTTGTTTGGAAAACCGAAGAAGGTCAGCTACTACGCCAATATCCAGAAGGGCATCGATACTTCCGGTGTTCTGGTCATGGATTACGGCAAGTTTAAGGCCAACTGCATCTCCGCCAAGGATTGTAAGGCTCCATTATTGGTCTGCATTCAGGGCGATAAAGGATATTTACGTTGTGATGATGCGTCGAGTGTCATTGCCAAGGTCAAACATGTCGATAACAGCGGTGAGGTCAAAGAGTATTGTCTCAACAAGCACCCGGATGTGCCGCACTACGATGAGTATGTGGCGTTCAAGAAACTCTATAACAATATGGATCTGGAAAAGGCACAGGAACTCAATGCCTTCACCCTGGAGACGATGAGGGTCCTGGAAAAGGCTTTGAAAACGGCTGATATCGAATTCAAGTAAAACGGAGAGCTTAGCTCTCCTTTAAAATTTTAGGCATCAGAAAACCGCATCGCTGCGGTTGTCTTTAATAATTGTATTTCTGTTTTAAGAATAGCGAGATCGTGACGATGATAAACATGATGCCGGTCACGATGGCGACGATGTAAGTCGCATAGAGGTTGACGCCTTCATAGTGTTCCATGTTGGCGTAGATCGGCATGAGGATTGTCAGGGCTAACAGCAGAACGATCAGTACCAGGAGGCGCTGCTTGGAGAAGCCTCTGGCGAAATACATGAAGACCGATTCCCGTTTGGCCGGTTTCCAGCGTTCCGCCACCGGTAATTTATAGAAGAAGGTGAAGCGGAAATAGGCGCTGGCCAGTAAATACAGGGCCACAAAGATCAGAAATGCCGAGAAATAGTTGATCTTGAATAAGGATACAGAGAATAAGGCGATGACAATGCACAGTGGGAACATGGCCGTATAGATGGTATAGGTCCTGACATCCGAGGAGGTCAGGATGTACCCCTTGCGCGTGAAAATATCATAAAATATCGTGCCGCGTTTCGCATCCTGGAAGATGAAAATTCCGGATAGATCGCTGGCTTTTAAGATTCTTCTGTTTGGCATGCGTTAGTACCTCTTACCATTTCCATTATACACATTTTTTGGTGGTATCATTAAATATGAGGAGATAAGTAAAATGATCATTCAAAGTACTAGAGTTTATATTGCATCAACCCTGATGCCTGCCCAGATCGAGATCGAAGACGGCAAGATCAAGGCAGTCTATGAATACAATGAAAAGCCGGTTGATAAAGATTACGGCGATTTACGGATCGTTCCGGGTTTCTATGATCTTCATACCCATGGTTACCATGGCTATGATGCGACAGCCGGCGGTAGAGACGGTTTAAGAAACTGGATGAAGGATCTTCCGAAAGAGGGTGTCTGCGGTTTCTGTCCGACGACGCTGACACAGGCTCACGATACCTTAAAGAAGGCGGTTGCTGAGATTGCGGAAGTCAAGAAGGAAAATCCGGAAGGCGCCGAGATCATCGGTATCCACTTCGAAGGTCCTTACCTCGATGTCAAATACAAGGGTGCCCAGCCGGAAGAATACATCGTCAAGGGTACGGTGGAAGAATTCAAGGAGTATCAGGAAGCCTGTGGCAACCTGATCAAGATTATCACTTTGGCGCCGGAACATGACGAGGATTTCGCGTTGACCAGATATTGTGCAGCGACCAATGTCTGTGTCTCGATCGGCCACACCGATACCACTTATGAAACAGCGATGCTGGCATTGGCCAATGGTGCCAAGGGTTTCACCCACACCTATAACGGCATGACCGGTCTGTCCCATCGTGCCAACGGCGCGGTTGGTGCAGCGTTCAGAAGCCATGACACCTATGCGGAATGCATCTGCGATGGCAACCATTCGACACTGGCAGCTTTAAATATCTTCTTTAGAGAGAAGCAGAACTTCGCTGTCATGGTTACCGATTCCCTCATGTGCAAGGGTTATCCGGTCGGTTCGGTCTTTGACTTCGGCGGTCAGGATGTCGAGATCTATCCGGATGGTTCTGCCCACATCACCACCGGCAAGAAACAGCTGGCCGGTTCAACCTTGAAGGTCAATGAAGGCTTGAAGATCCTGGTTGAAAAGGCACTGGTTCCGTTTGAAGTGGCACTGGATGCGGCAACCATCAACCCGATGCGCTACCTGCATCTGGATGATCACAAGGGACGCATCAAGGCCGGCTTTGATGCCGACATCGTTGTCTTAAACGATGACTATTCCGTTGTTCAGACCTATTGCCTGGGCAAGGCTCAGTTATAAGCAGATCAAGGACTGTACCTTTGCGGTGCAGTCTTTTTAAAAAATATGAAAAAGAAAACGATCATTGTGACAACACTGATATTGATAGCCGCCCTGGGAGGTATCTTTATGTTTAAGGATCTTTTTAAGCAGGAAAAGAAAGCCAAAACCGTTGAGGATTATCAGAAGATGGCGGTCCCTTACGAGAAGCTTCTTTCGATCGGGTATTACTACGGCGGCGGTATGGAGGACACCTCTGTCTCCCGTATGATCAAGAAAGACGAAGCAGGTCAGTTTTGTTTGATCGCCGAAGACCATCAGGGAGGCCGCTATTACGATCTGTATAAGCTTTACCGCGTGGAAGATAGCTTAATCAGAGAACTGGAAGAGTATATCCGTACCTACAATCTTTCCGCCTGGACCGACTTGCCGGAACCGGAGGAGTATGCCCTGGATGCGCCGAGTACGAGTTTAACGATGACCTTTTGCGACGAAAAGGGAAAATACCTTGATTCCGTTACTTTGGACTATGACCGGGTCTTTCCGGAAGGCGGCTTTGCGATCGTCAATGCTCTGGCGGAAAAGCTCTTGTCGCCGATGAAGGAAGAAGGATTACTTGATGTATGGTTTTCCGATGGCACAGAAGAGATACGTGTCACAAAAGAAACAGCCTTTTCCGATGAGGAAGTCCTGAAGCTCTTACAGGGGTATTGGCGGGATAAAGAATACAGCACCTTCGATCTTTGGGAAGAGACACTGCAGGTCTATGGCAACGCCTATGCAGGGGAATATCACGTAAAAGAGATCGTGCATGAAACGCTTGGGGATTGCGATTCTTCCTTTTATGTGGTCTATGAATCGGTAGAAGATGAGAATAAGATTCTGCATGTAAGCTTAAATAAGAATAAACTGATTGCCTTGGACCCGAGTGATGAAAGCTTTCGTTTTGAAGGGGAATGATGGATGAAACTGGAATTTGTAAAGATTGAGGAGCGAAAGGATCTCTTGCCGAAAACGGTCTATGACTATATTAAGAAACATGGCTATGTAGATCAGATTAAAGTGGCGGAAATCGATCCGGCCTTTGCGGATGGCGAATCCTTGAGCAGGGAATATGGTGTTCCTTATGAAAAGGAACTCAATTGTCTGGTGGTGGAAGGCATACGTGGGGAAGAATCGAAGTTTGCAGCTCTGGTCGTTCCTTATGGCAAGCGGGCCAATATGAATGCCAAGGTGCGAAATCCTCTGGACGCCAAGAAGGTGAGTTTTGCGGATTTGAATCAGGTATGTGAGGAGTGTCAGATGGAATATGGCTCGATCACCCCGATCGGTTTGCCGGAGCACTATATGATTCTGGTGGATGAAGAAGTGATGAAGCAGGAAGAGATCATTGTCGGCGGCGGCCTGGTCAATTCCAAGCTGCTTGTCCCAAGTAAGATCTTCAGGGAAATGAAAAACTGCCTTCTCATCGAAGGTCTGGCAAAAGAGTAAAAAGATACATTCAAAGACAAAAAGAAAGGGTATCGCAGCTGCGATACCCTTTCACATAGAGAACTGTTTAGGCTTTCTTTCGATTGCGCAAGAACTTGTAGAGCTTGTAGGCGCCAAAGCCTAAGGCAATCAGAAGAAGGATGGTCCACATATTGTAGACGATGTCGATGATGAAATCACCGATGCCGTCAACGAAGTTGGAGAAACCGTTGGTGAAGGAACGGCCGAGTCTGGCGAAGAAGTTCTGGGAGACCGGCGTATAGACCTTGGTTTCATTGACGGTCAGATTCAAGGTGGAGTAGGAGACCAGGAGGTCGTAGTTTTTGATCTGGGCCTCATAGTATTCGATCTCATAGCGGATATCCGATAAGCGGGATTCCACAGCCATCAGATCTTCGATGGTTTCTGCCTTGTCATAGAACTCCAGGACTTTGGCTTCCTGGGCTTTCAGGGAAGTGAGACGCGCTTCGATATCCGTGTAGGAATCGGTGACGTCTTTGGTTTCCTGCGAATAGTAAGTCGTATTGCCGGATTCTTTGATCTTGGCTAAGAAGGCATCATAGTTCTGGGCCGGGATGCGGATGGTGGCACTGTAGTAACGGTTGTTGCCGTTGCGGTTGCCGGTGGAGGAAGACTGGACATAGCCGCCCTCTTCCGATACGGCTGAAAGGATCTTTTCAAGTAAGACATCCAGATCCTGGGTCTCCAGATTCATCGAAGCGGTCAGGATCAGTTTTTTATTCTGCCTGAGATTATTATTGGCTTGCTCATAGTTGCCTTCGGCTTCCATCGGTTCCTCTTTTGCCTCATCTGCCACCATCATGGATTCCTGATCGCTGTAGGTATAGGAGGCACCGCCGCTGGCGTAGCTAGGGCTTGCCGCAGGAGCGGAATCGCCTTTGTAATCCTGTTCGTAGTAATAGGAGGATTCCTTATACGGGGAGATGAGGCTTGGCAAAATGGTGATGGCTAATAGGACGGCCATGGCGCCGGCGAGGATCTTGCCGGTCAATGCCCAGTTCAGTTCAAACTGAAATTTCTTTTTCTTTTTTGCAGGGCTGTGTGCTTCTTCAATATAGGTATCGTCGATCATGCCGATCGCATCGACTACTTTATCACTCTTCATGACATGACTCCTTCCTTTGTGAGATAGTCTTTTAACTTATCCCTTGTGCGTTTTAAGATCATCTTGGTTTTGGATGGACTGAAGGAAAAGCGGGCTGCAATATCTTCAATGCTGTCAAAATACCAGTAACGGCAGACGAAAACTTTCCGATCGCTTTCCTTGAGTTCGGACAAAAACTGATTGATGGTATCCGCCAGGACCGTATCCTTGGCGTTCTGATTTAAAGTATGATCGCTAATGCAGGCTTCCAGTTCCTCAAAAGACAGTGTTGCCTGACCACCGCCGCGTTTGTCTGCCGATAAGGACCGCCACTTGTTGATGGAGAGCCGGCGGCAGATCTTGCCGATAAAGGTCGAAAGATTCAATGGGTGGTGGGGCGGTATGGCGTTCCATAAGGCCAGATAGGTGTCGTTTAAGGTTTCTTCGCAGTCCTGCTGGTTGTGCAGGATGTTGCGGGAAATGGAAAAACAGTAGTTTTCATACTTGTTTCTGGTTTCGGCGATGGCGTTTTCATCGCGGTTCCAGTAAAGGTCTATGATCTTGTCGTCATCCATATCGTTCTCCTTTCATCTATCAAGTAAACAAAGAAATCTATTGCGTCACATTTTTCGGTAGATTTTCTAAATATTCGATATAGAGGTAATCGTGGAAGAGATATTTGAGTTGTGCCAAGTTGTTTTCCAAAAGTTTTTCCTGCATCAGTTCGCCATCGACCCACACCCAGGCTAAGAGACGGTCAAACTTGTCGTAGCGCTCGGAGTTGGGGTCAAGTTCGATGATGATCTTACTTGCCTTTTCCAAAGTGGTATCGGTAAAGCGCTTGGCCTCTTCGTAGCCTTCTTCGCCGATCTCCGGCGTATCGACAGCCAAAAAGCGGACGATGACTTTTTCCTTGTTGTCGAGGAAAAAGACGGCAGTGTCGCCATCGTGGATATACTGGTAGACGGCCTCGTGTTTCTCCGAAATAGGAGAGGGCTCGATTTTATATTGCGGCTGATGAAAATAGCCGTAGACGACCGACGCGATGATGAGTAAGGCAAGGGCGATGCCCATATACCGCTTCATCTTGCGAGTGATCCTGAAGCGCTTCTTTTTTGCCATAGACAAGAGATTAGAGAGACCGGATCTCCTCCAACATGGTGATCAGCTGGGCTTCGTCCAAACCGACGTAGCCGCCTTCGTAGGTCTTCTTGGAGGTCATGTGGACCTGGCCGCTTTGCGCTGTTTTGATGACTTCTTTGATATTTTCAATGCGCACACCGCCGCCTGGCAAAAACTGCAAGTCCTTGCCGTATTTTTCATAGAGTTCGTGAATCCGTTCACAACCTTTTAGGATGTCGGGGTAGACAGCTGCCCCACTGGTCAGGACGCGGTCGATATGTAAAGAGACCAGGTCTTTTGCCGCCGCATCAAGATCGGAACACTCATCAAAGGCCTTGTGGAAGACTGCTTCCTTGCCATAAGAGTGAATGAGATCGACCATTGCTTTACTGCGTTTGAGATCAATTGTTTTATCTTCGTTTAAGAAACCAAAGACGATGCCATCGGCCCCATTATCCAAGAGGTTTCCGGCGTCCTTCAACATGGTTTGAAATTCATTTTCAGTGTAACAAAAATCGCCGCCGCGGGGACGAACCATGCAGCAGATCCGGGTGTCGATTCTCGATTTTAAAAAACGAAGCGTTTCCAGGGACGGCGTCAGTCCGCCCAGTTCCAGAGCAGAGTTGAGTTCAATTCGATCGATTGGATATTTGGCTGCGACGATCGCATCATCGATATTGCCGATGCAGATCTCGATTGTAATATTGTTTATCATAGCAATATTATACCGTATGTTAAGATTTAAGTATGATCAAGGGCATATTATTCGATATTGATGACACATTATTCTCCCATGAGACCGATCAGGTGCCAAGGCAGACATTGAAGGCGCTCGATAAGCTCAAGGAAAAGGGCTATAAACTCGGCGTCTGCACCTCCCGCATCGCGGC
>Ga0256405_10011150_pt1 | contig 11577 bp, 9 predicted proteins | sample RumenRJG_02DNA_FD_189096 | JGI IMG/M metagenome (GOLD analysis project Ga0256405, IMG submission 189096) | Bovine rumen microbial communities from Lethbridge, Alberta, Canada - RJG_02 | ecosystem: Host-associated > Mammals > Digestive system > Stomach > Rumen | place: Canada: Alberta | collected...
GTTCCACTTCCAGCCCTTTGCCGAGGGCTCCGCGTGGCTGGACTTCTGGGACTTCATCGTCAGCACCAACCTGCTGCCTCTGGGCGCGTTCATCTTCTCGATCTTCTGCTGCTACGGCTGCGGCTGGGGCTGGGATAACTTCGTGGCCGAAGCCAACGCCGGCAAGGGCATGAAGGTACAGACCTGGATGAAACCGATTTTCAAGTATTTTGTCCCGATCTGCGTGATCGTGCTGTACATCTATGGGCTTGCGACCTTCGGATGGAGATAAGACTCATTGGAAAGACTTAAGAGAAGCTCCCCGCCTCCGGCGGGGAGCTTCGTAAAAAAAGGGCCTGCGACCTTCGGATGGAAGACGCACAGGCAAGCAGAGCATAAGTGAGCAGCTCCCCGCCTCCGGCGGGGAGCTTCGTTGTTACAGCGGCTGTTTCTTCATCTGGGCAAAACGGCGGGGATACTTCGACGGCGTCGGACGGATTTTTTCGGACACGACCAGCGTCCTGGCGGCGTCCAGCCCCGGAACGGCATAGTGCAGAACCGTGGGTTCCGACCCGCCGAGGAGACGGAGGGCGTTTTTCCCTTCGGCGACTTCCTCATCGGCCGCAGGACCTTTCATCGCCAGAAAGCTGCCCCCCATGGCGACAAAGGGCAGGCAGAGTTCCGAAAGAATACTCAGACGGGCGACGGCGCGGGAGACGACCAGATCAAAGCTCTCGCGCATTTCCGCGGGGGCTTCCTCCGCGCGGAGATGGAGGCAGCTCACGTCCGTCAGGTTCAGCGCCGCGCAGACCTCCTGCTGGAACTCAACCCGCTTCCGGGTGCTGTCCAGAAGCGTGAGGGAGAGATCGGGGCAGAGCAGCTTCAGCACCAGACCCGGGAAGCCCGCGCCGCTGCCGACGTCCAGCACCCGCTTTCCGGCAAAGGCCGCCTGCGTCAGAACCGCGGCACAGTCCAGCATATGGAGCCTTGCGACATCGGCTTCTCCGCTGATGGCGGTGAGGTTCATCTGCTGACCGCGCTCGGAGAGCAGGTTAAAGAAGAGACGGAACCGGCGCAGGATATCGTCCGTACAGGGGAGGGAAAGCGCGTCGAGACCCTCAGAAAGAATCGCTTCGAGTTGTTCGGCCATGGCGACCTCCGGCATGTGGATTTCTTTGCGGGTATCATAGCACGTTTTCGGCCTTTTGTGAAGTGAAGCTTGATGTTTTTCAAAAGCTGTGATATGCTTCGCGGGAAAGGTGTGAGAGTATTGAGAATGCGAAAGCGCCACAATCTGGAACCAAGGATGGAGCGCTGTAAAGAATATCTTGAGACAGAACCGGAAGCCCGGAAAGGCGCCTGGCGGACGCCGGGACGGGGCCTGAATCTGGAGATCGGCTGCGGAAAGGGAAGCTTTACCTGCGCCCTGGCCGCGGCAGAGCCGGAGCAGGATCTCATTGCCATCGAAAAAGTGCCGGACGCGATGATCCTGGCCATGGAGCGCGCCCAGGCCGATGGGCTTCAAAACGTCTGCTTCCTGGATTATGACGCGGCGAAACTGCGGGAAATTTTCCGGCCGGAGGAACTGGATCGGATTTACATCAACTTCTGTGATCCCTGGCCGAAGAGCCGGGATGCAAAGTTCCGTCTGACGGCACCTTCGTTTCTGCGGATCTATGCGGATCTGCTGCCGCTCGGGGGAGAGATCCGGTTTAAGACAGACAACGCCGCGCTCTTTGACTGGTCGGTGCAGCAGCTGGAGCAGGAGGGATGGATCCTCCGGACTCTCACGCGGGATCTGCATGCTCAGGGCGTTCAGGGAATTCTGACCGACTATGAGCGCCGGTTTATGGAAGAAGGCGTCCCGATCAAAATGCTTGTCGCCGCTCGGGGGGAAAAGACTCTGGACGGACGGGCCGGAGAGCCGCCGAGACTTCGCGATGCGGCACTGGCGGACGCGAGAGGAAATCGGGAAGGGGAAGAGAAACCATGATAAGATATATCTCCTGGAATGTAAACGGCCTTCGCGCCGTACAGAAAAAGGGCTTTACAGAGAGCGTGCTGCCGCTGGATGCGGACTGCATCTGCCTGCAGGAGACCAAGCTGCAGGAGGGGCAGACGGATCTGACCCTGCCCGGCTATGAGAGCTATTGGAGCTATGCCGAGAAGAAGGGGTATTCCGGCACGGCCGTGTTCACCAGAAAGACCCCGCTGTCTGTCCGGTACAATCTCGGCATCCCGGCGCATGACACGGAAGGGCGCGCGGTAACGCTGGAGTTTGAGGACCATTTTCTGGTCTGCGTCTATACGCCCAATGCCCAGGACGGACTCAAACGCATCGATTATCGCATGCAGTGGGAGGACGATTTCCGGGCCTATCTCTGCGAGCTGGACCGCGTGAAACCGGTCATTGCCTGCGGGGACATGAACGTGGCCCATGAAGAGATTGACCTCAAGAACCCCAAAACCAACGTGGGCAATCCGGGCTTTTCGGATGAAGAGCGAGGCAAGTTCACCGAACTGTTAAACGCCGGGTTTACCGACAGCTTCCGCTGGCTGTATCCGGACCGCGAGGACGCGTACTCCTGGTGGAGTTATCGGGCCAGAGCCAGAGAGCGGAATGTAGGCTGGCGGATCGACTACTTTGTCATTTCCGACCGGCTGAGAGATAAGGTACGGGGGGCGTATATCTTTCCGGAGATTCAGGGCTCGGATCACTGCCCGGTCGGCCTCGATCTGGATTCATGAGGATCGGAACGGTTGAACTGACGGGGCGCGTTGTCCTGGCGCCGATGGCAGGCGTGACGGACTTTGCCTTCCGGGAACTCTGCAGACACTGCGGCGCCGCACTCACTACCACGGAGATGGTCAGTGCCCGAGCGCTGACCTACGGGGACCTGAAGAGCAGAGAACTCCTCTGGCTTTCGGAAGGGGAGACTCCCGCGGCCGTTCAGATCTTCGGCCACGAGCCGACGGTAATGGCCGAGGCGGCGCAGATGGCGGCGGAACTTTCCGGTGCGGCGATCCTGGACATCAATATGGGCTGCCCTGTGGGGAAGATCGTAAAGAGCGGAGACGGATCGGCCTTGATGAAGGATCCAGAGTTGGCGTCCCGGATCGTGGAAGCAGTGGCCGGGGCTGTGTCGATCCCGGTGACGGTCAAGTTCCGCAAGGGCTGGGACAACGGAAACGTGAACGCGGTGGAGTTTGCTCGTTGCTGCGAACAGGCGGGGGCCGCCGGAATCACGGTTCACGGAAGAACAAGGGCCCAACTCTATGCCGGGAGAGCGGACTGGGACATCATCCGCGAGGTCAAGAAGGCGGTGACGATCCCGGTGACGGCCAATGGAGATGTGTTCAGCGGCGAGGATGCAGCCCATCTGTTGCGCTATACCGGCTGTGACGCGGTGATGATCGGCAGAGGCTGTTTCGGGGATCCGTGGCTGTTTTCACGGGCGAACGCGGCCGTCAACGGCGAAGCGGAACCGGAGAAGCCACCTCTGGGAGAGCGGATGGATGCGGCGCTGCGCCAGGTCGAACGGCTGGCCGAACGGCGGGGAGAGCGCTCGGCCTGTATGGAGGCACGGCATCAGCTCCCCTGGTATCTGCATGGTGTGCCATATTCCGGCAGCTACCGGCAGCAGATGGTACATGTGGAGACCCTGGCAGAGATCCGGACGATCGTTTCGCGGATCAAACGGGAGCTTTCTTAACAGAAAAGACGGGAAAATGAACCATTTTCTGCTAATTGGCGCTTGAACAGGCCTTTTTGTTATGCTATAATAATAACATCTTTTATTTTTAAGACAGACAGAGGAGATATGACAGTGAAACGGGTTAAGGTTTCGAACAACGTAATCAGGCGCCTGCCGCGTTACCTTCGGAAACTGGATGAATTACAGGAGAACGGAATCAACAGAATTTCTTCCTTTGAGCTGGGACAGCAGCTTGGTCTGACCCCGTCGCAGATTCGGCAGGATTTCAGCTGCTTCGGTGAATTCGGCCAGCAGGGATACGGATACAATGTTTCCGGTCTGCGGGAGCAGATTGCGTCCATTCTCGGTATGGACAGAGGATACCGGGCGATCCTGGTCGGCGTGGGCAACATCGGCCACGCCCTGATGGACAACTTCAGCTTCGCCGACTGCGGCGTAGAGCTGGCCGCGGCTTTCGACATCAAGGAAAGCCTGATCGGGACGGAATTCAAGGGGGTTCCCATCCTGGCCGAAGCAGAGCTGGAAGGCTATCTGAAGAACAATGACATTGCGCTGGCAGTGCTCTGCGTTCCGAAAGAGGTCGCAGTCAATGTGACCAAGATCCTGACCGAGAACGGGATTGAAGCGATCTGGAACTTCACCAATATGGAGCTCACAGAACCGAACAGCCCCATTATTGTTGAAAATGTTCATTTTTCCGACAGCCTGCTTTCTCTCAGCTATTTTGTGTCGGAACGGATGGATGAGCGCACGGCGGAGGCTTCCCGGAACGGAAAGTGATCTGTCGGGGGGACTGAACCGGCATTGTAAAAACCGAAAAAGAAAAGCCCCCGCTTGTGCGGGGGTGTTTTTTTGAGAAAGGAGCAGTTATGGCAGACACCATTGCCGCCATTGCCACAGGACAGCAAGTTGCCGCGATCGGCATCGTGCGGATGTCGGGAGAGCGCAGCATCGAAATTGCAGACCGCCTGTTTCGTCCATGCTCAGGAGGACGCCTGAAGGATGCAAAGGACCGGAAGCTGCTCTATGGAGAGCTGAGAAGCAGAAAAGAGGAACTGCTGGATCTCTGCATGTGCACGATCAGCCGAGGACCGCAGAGCTACACCGGGGAGGACACGGCGGAGTTTCAATGCCATGGCTCACCGATGCTCCTGCAGGTGCTGCTTCGCGAGCTTTTTGCCCTCGGTGCAAGACAGGCAGGGCCGGGAGAGTTTACAAAACGCGCGTTTCTGAACGGGCGAATGGATCTCAGCTCCGCTGAGGCGGTGATCGACCTGATCGACGCCGAGACGGCCGATGCGGTACGCAACGCCGCCGGACAGCTCTCCGGAGCAATCCATCGGAAAGCATCGGCAATCTATGACGAGCTTGTCGGGATGAGCGCCCATTTTCACGCGGTCCTGGACTATCCGGACGAGGACATCGCGGATTTTGAGATTCTGAATTATCGCCAGGTTCTGACGGAAGGAAAGAGAAGCCTTGAAGGCCTGCTGACCACCTTTGACCGGGGACAGCTGATGAATAGCGGGATCCCCACGGCGATTATCGGCCTTCCCAATGCCGGGAAAAGCTCTCTGCTGAACGCGCTGCTGGGATATGACAGGGCGATTGTGACAGATGTGCCGGGGACAACGCGGGACACCGTGGAAGAGCGGGTACAGCTGGGAGGGGTCAGCCTGCGGCTGATTGACACGGCGGGGATCCGGGAGACGGACGACCGGGTAGAGCAGCTTGGCGTCCAGAGAAGTCTCGCGGCCGCGGCGACAGCGAAGCTGGTCCTCGCGGTGATCGACGGAAACAGCGAGCCCGGAGCAGACGTGGAACAGATCCTCCGCACGGCAGAGCAGGCGGAGCATGGAATCGCGGTGATCTCCAAAACAGATCTGCCTCAGCGCTTCCGGATCCCGGAGACAAAGCTCCCGCTGATTTCGGTGAGCAGTGTGACCGGAGAAGGCCTGGAGCTTCTGGAAGAGAAGATCAGCGCGCTGTTCCCGCTGCCGCAGGTTCCGGCCGGAGAGATCCTGACCAATGTTCGTCAGGCGGATGCGGTAAGACGCGCGGCAGAAAGCATGACGGACGCCTGTGAAGCGCTGGAAGCGGGAATGACACCGGACATCGTTCTGACGGAAACAGAGAACGCCATGCAGGCACTGGGCGAACTGACCGGAGCCAGCATCCGGGAAGATGTCACCAATCAGATCTTTGCCCGATTCTGCGTGGGCAAGTAACAAAATACCCCCGCCGTGAGGCGGGGGTATTTTTCGTGGCGTACAGAGCGGAGACCCGTATCAGGTAATTCTGCGGATCTCATAACCGCGGGCAGCGTAGTAGCCGGTGGTCAGAGAAGTTGTGACAACGCCGGTGACGGAGTTTGCCGCATGGACAAACAGATCGTCCCCTACATAGATGCCCAGATGACCGACATAATTGTTCCCGGAATAGAAGCAAAGCAGATCACCGGGCTGAAGATCGGACGGATCCACATGGACACCGTCAGAGAGCGCATCATTGGCGACGCGGCTGGTCTGGAAGCCGAACTGCCCGTAAATGTACTGAACAAAGCCGGAGCAGTCAAAGCCGGTTTCGGGGGATTTGCCGCCCCACTTGTAAGGGGTGCCTACATACTGCAGCGCATAGGCGGCGATCTCTTTTCCAAGCTCGGTACCGGTCGCGCTGCTGAGCCCGGCTTCCGGGGCGTAGGTCCCTTCCGCGACAAAGGAAGCGGCAACATAACCGTCCCTCCCGTTTGCAATCACACGGACCCAGTCCTCAGACACGCCCGTGATCCTGAGCGCGGTGCCGTAATTCAGCTCATCCAGAATCTTTGCAGACATGGAAGGCGATTCACGCAGGCGCACGCCGGTGCCGGTGATATAGCCGTCTCTGATCTGAGCAGAGGAGGGAACATAGTTTCCGGTGGCGACATTGCTGCCCAAAGAGGCATCAGAATCAGTGTAGCTGCCGGCAGCCTTCTCTTCAATGAAATCGGAGTGAATGAATCCGCTGACATGCTCTATGGGGAGCGTAACGGCGGTCCATTCTCCGGAAACACCGGAGATGGCAACTTCTGTGCCCTTGTCATAGGTACCGATAATGGAGTAGCTCGAATCCGGACCAGTACGAAGCCGAACGGCATTGCCCGTCACCTGGCCGAGTTTCAGATGTGCTGCGGAATCCGATGCAGCGGCACCTTCTGTCGAAGCCGCCTCATAGGATTCCATGGAGATGTCTGCAAGGGGCATCTCCTTCGTAACTGCTGCACCTTCGCCTGCTTCCGCGAGAACCGGTTCCGGCTCAAGAGGAGAAAAAGAGACCTCGGGCAGCACAGAGGGCTTTGGTGTAGGAGCCGTTTCGGTGACGACCCGGCGTTCTGTAACGGTAATCAGCGTGCCGGAAATGTCGGATTCCGCCGGGGCCTCGGTCGGCACCGGAGTGTTTTCCGGCGTGGGAAGCGGCGTGATGGGAGCCTCCATATGCATGATCCCGTCCGTAGGGACATAGATAATCTGATCAGGCGGCAGGGTTTCCACCGGAGCGGTTGTGACCGGCTCCTGAAGGACAAAAACCGTAGAGCCGCCGGAAGAAGGCGCGGACCCGCCATCCGGAAGAACCATCGTGTTGCTGCCGGAAAGAGGGGGATCCACAACCAGAGAAGCGGTATTGGATCCGGCCTCTGTGACAAAGTCGCTGAAGACGTAACCGTCTGTTCCGTCGATCCGTACAGCGGTCCAATCACCCGATGTTCCGGTAATGGTGAGTTCCTTGCCGGTGCTGTAGGTCCCGAGAACAGCAGCGGATGTGCTGGGGGCAGCGCGCAGATACACATGCATCCCGTTGATACTTCCGGAAGAGGTCTCCGGTTCTGCTGTGACCTCGGCGGAGGAAGCGTCCTCCGTGAGGGACAGAAACTGAGAAGAGACATAACCGCTGTTCCCATCCCAGCTGATCTGGTACCAGTCGGGATCGGAACGGTCGAGAATCTCTACTGTCGTATCACGGCTGACGCTTGCCGAAATGCCGTAGACGGTTCCGGGGCCGTTTCGGACATTGACCTCATTGCCGGTAACGACTGCCTGCTCGGCATAGGCCGAAACGGAAAGCAGGGCCGGCAGACAGGCAGACAGAACAAGCGCGCAGATGTGTTTCTTTCGCATGAAAATACCTTCTTCAGACCTCAGCGGGCCGCAAGGGCACGCTCCAGCCAGACAGCCGCAACGTCAATGGCAGAGTACAGGCTGTCTTTTTCCGTTTTCTTAACAATACGGTCACGGGACTTCACCGAAGCGTCCGTCAGCTGAAGCTGAACAGAGACTTTCGTCGCAACGTCCAGATCCTTGACCTTCTTGGTGTCAAGAATCTGCATCATAATGACGTATTTGTCCGCAAAACTGCCATAGTAGATAAAGTTATCCTTCCGCTGGAGAGGATGACCCTTATACTCCAAAGCTTTTGCCAAATAAAACACCTCCAATCATGTTATGAACGTTAACACACTGCAGCCGGCCTGTCAAGGTGTTACCCGCCGATGATCACAACGCTGTCGTTGCCCTGCCAGGGGTTGCTGTCATTATAGCTGTCCCAATAATAGGAACTGTCAAAATCGTCGCTGGTGATGCCGTCTTCGATCAGATCCTGATCGGTTCTGGCGACCTGCGTGGGAGCCTCGATAAACACATGGGTATCCGGCGCAAGATAGGGATAGGTAAAGTCGGCCCAGGGAAGACCTGCGTGAACCTTGCTCATGACCTGACGCCAGACGCGGGCGGCGGGGTTCCCGTTGGAATTGATCCGTTCGGGGATGTCAAAACCGGTCCATACCACGGCAACATAATAAGGCGTCACACCGGCAAACCACCGGTCCTTATACTCACCGGAGGTGCCGGTTTTTCCGGCGACGGGGACATTGTTGAGCCTGGCTTCGGTACCGGTGCCTTCATTGACGGCGTTTTTCATCATCCAGGTCAGGCAGTAGGCCGTGTTGGGATCAAAGGCCGCAATGGTCTGCGGGACGTTGTCCAGGACGATGTTTCCGTGGCTGTCGGTCACCATGGAATAGGTGCGGCTGTAGGTGAAGACGCCGTCGTTCACCAGCGAGCAGTAAGCCTGTGCCATCTCGCGCACGGAAATGCCGTTGGTGAGCTGGCCCAGCGCCATGGGGGCATAGGACGCGTCGTCCGGAACCAGACTGGTGAAGCCGAGACGCTGCGTCAGGTAATCATAGGAGGTCTGCGGACCATTGGGCAGCTTGTCCACAATCTGGGCAGCAACCGTATTCAAAGACCACTTGAGCGCCTGGTAGATCGAGAGTACACCGTAGTTCTCATAATTGTCGTTGTGGGGATACCAGCTCGTCCCGGAAAGCACGATGTAGTTCGCATCGTTGACCAGCGTATCCGGCGTAATGATTCCCTCGTTCAGAGCGGGACCGTAGCTGGCCAGAGGCTTGATGGAGGAACCGGGAGAACGGGTGGCTCCGCCGTAGTTCACGCCGCCGGAACTGATCGGAACGGCGCGGTTGAGGCCAAAGTTGATTTCCTTCTCTCCGACGCCGCCACAAAGGGCGAGAATCCGTCCGTCATAGGGGTTCATCACCACGATGGCACTCTGGAACTGCTGATCATAGATGCCGCCCTTCGGCATCTTCTCGGGATCGGAATAGAGATCGTCGACGATGTCCTGAATCCGGGTGTCGATGCAGCTGTAGATCTGATAACCGCCACTGTACAGCAGCTTCTGGGCGGCCTCAAAGTTGATACCCTTGGTGCTCATCAGATCCCGGATTACATCCCGGATGACGACTTCTTCGTAATAGGTATAGATCTCCTGGTGATATTCCTGATTCGGGGTTCGCTTGAACACCAGCGGTTCCTTCACCGCGCTCTGCCAGGTGTCATAGTCGATATAGCCCTGCTCATACATTTCACGGAGAATGACCTCCTGACGGTTCTTGTTGTTCTCCTCGTTGTAGAACGGGTCATAATAGGTGGGCTTGTTGGTGATGCCGATGATGGATGCACACTCGGCCAGACTCAGATCTTTTACGTCTTTGCCGAAATAAGTTTGAGAGGCAATCCCCACACCCCAGCAACCCTCGCCGAAATAGACCGCATTGAGGTACCACTCCAGAATTTCCTGCTTGTCGTATTTCTTTTCCAGCTCCAGAGCACCGAAGATCTCGGTCAGCTTTCGGGAGACCGTGATCTGGTCCTTTCCCGTAAGGTTTTTCAGGAGCTGCTGCGTGATGGTGGATCCGCCGTAGCTGGTCTCCATGCGGGCAAACATCTCAATGAAAGCGCCTGCGGTACGGTACCAGTCCACTCCCTTGTGCTCATAGAAGCGCTTGTCCTCGATGGCAATCAGGGCCTGCTCCATATATTTCGGGATTTCTTCATACTCTACCCAGATGCGGCGCTGATCCCCGCCGATGGTGATGCCCTCCTGCCATTCTCCGGCGAGATCCTGCTTCCAGATGGTGCTGGCCTCACTCAGCTGATAGTCCTCCAGAGAAATATCCAGGTCCGGGGTGAGGCAGGTTTTGACATAGTAGGCAAAAATACAGGTAAAGAGCGTGCCCGTCACCAGCAGAATCAGAAGAAGCGTGCCGATGACGCGCAGGATCGCGACCAGAACGGAGGAGAGCGTGTCGATGGTGTACCCGCCTGCCCGCAAAAGCCCCCGGGCTGCACTGCGCTTTTTCAGTTGTTCTTCCGAGGCGGGATTTCTCGAAGCCATCGCGTATCACGTCACTTCCTTTGATCATTGGGGGATGAAAACAGAGAAAAGATGGTATACATTATATCACAGATTTTAAAATTCGCAAAGTAGCAGGGAAAGGATTCAGAGATAATTAAGAAAAAGCCGGCCTTGCGGCGCCTTTTCGGATATGTTATGATGACCAAAAGAGACTATTCTTTCATCGGGAGCAGACTATGAAAAGAATTTGGAATCGACTGCGGAGAGAAGCTGCAGCAGTGCTGTGTGTGGCTTTGCTGAGCAGCTGCGGCCCTGCCGAGCGGAAGGAAACCGGAACCATCGAAGAGCAACCGGAAGAGCAGTTGGAAGAACAGATGGAAAAGGAAACGGGCTATGAGACCTGGCTGCAGCGCTATACGGTGCGCTCGTCTTCGATTACGCTCACGGACCGAAAGGAAGCTGTTCTTTTTCAGCAGGAATGTGACGGCGGCTTTCTTGCGTATATCAACCGGAGAGTAGGCATTGCGCTTCCGGAGGGATACGAGAAAGAGACAGAGTTTGTCAACGACGGACGCTATGATGTATACGGGAGTAATCTTTTCATTGTGACGGAGAGCGGCAAGCGGAACATGATCCGCCGCTACCGCCCCCTTCCGGCGCCGGAGAACACGGAAAAGCGGGAGCGGTATTCTTCGGAGATGAGGCCGAGAGCCTTCCGCATGCGTGATGACGGGAAGATCGTGGTTTTGGAATCAAGCTATGAATCCTGGCTGACCACCGAGGGAACGCAGACAAGAGACCGGTACTATGTCCGGCTTCTGAAAGAAAACGGCACAGCAATCAGCAGCAGTGAAATAGAAATCCAGCCGGGAGTCGGCCTGAACTGCGCAGAGGCAGTACTCCTTGAAAACACCATCATCACGGTTCCGCAGGGGCAGGAGATCCTGTTTATCGGGCTGGACGGGAAAAAGCAGTTCTCTGTCACAGCGCCTTTTTCGATCCGGGAACTCTGCGGAACACGGGACGGCCGGCTTGCCGTCGTTCTGCAGGACGACAAACTCCTCTGGGTCAGCGTGATCAATCCGGACGACCGCACGGCGAGCGTTCCGCAACAGCTTCCGGAGGAGGCGCATGGATTCTGCGCGGGACAGACGGGGGATCAGCTTCTTTACCTGCGAAACAGCGATAT
>Ga0256405_10011151_pt1 | contig 11576 bp, 11 predicted proteins | sample RumenRJG_02DNA_FD_189096 | JGI IMG/M metagenome (GOLD analysis project Ga0256405, IMG submission 189096) | Bovine rumen microbial communities from Lethbridge, Alberta, Canada - RJG_02 | ecosystem: Host-associated > Mammals > Digestive system > Stomach > Rumen | place: Canada: Alberta...
CCGACGCGCTGACGGGCGCCCGCGAGGTCGTCCATGACGAGGCGCGCGTAGATGGCCTTGCCCGCTTTGGCGAGGCTCTTCGGCGAAATCGTGAACGAGACGAGGAGCGCCGAGACAACCTCGGTCGCCCACGGGAACGGGATGTGGTACGAGGCCATGACGATGGCGGCCGCGGCTTCGTACGAAATCAGCAGAACGAGCAGCACGAGGATGGCGCCCGAGGCGAATTTGCGTGCGTCGCTGTCCTGCGGGCGGTAGAGGAAGTGTTCGAGCGCCGAAATGAGGCGGCCGATCAGGGCGACGGGGTGAAATTTCGTGTTCGGGTCGCCGATGATGCAGTCGAAGAGGAACGCTAAAATGGCGGTGTTCATGCATCGGCCTCCGGCGTGCTCCCCGCCCCTGCCGTTGCTCCTGCGGCGCTCCCCGCCTCTGCGGCTGCCGCTGCGGCGTCGTCCATGATTTTGGCGAGCTGTTTCATGTCGAGCGCGCCTTTCACGACGCCCGCGAGATGGTCGTAGGCCTGCTCCTTTTCGCGGCGGCGGTTGCGCTGGATTGGCAGGAGGTCGAGGCCTTTCTGATGGCGCAGGACGTTGAGGAACTGGCGGCGGAAGCCGTCGTGGTCGAACACGCCGTGGAGGTATGTGCCAAAGACCCGGCCGTCCTCGCGCAGGGCCCCGTCCCAGAGGTTCACGCGCGCGTCGCCCTGCCGGACGATGTGGAACGGATGGCGCACGGGGGCTGTGAATTCCGTGCGGCCCATGTGGATTTCGTAGCCGGGCATCCCTTTGCCGAGCAGGACGCCGTCGAGGAATTCGAGACCCGGGCAGTCAGCCGTGACCTGGACGGTGCGCTTTTCTTCCTCAAATGTCGTCACCATCGGCAGGTAGCCGAGGCCTGCGACCTCGTCGTGGCCGGACTCCGTATGATGCGGGTCGGCAATCTTTTCGCCGAGCATCTGGTAGCCGCCGCAGATGCCGATGAGCGGCGTGCCCGCGTTCACGAAGTCGGCGATGGCCGTCTCGATGCCCTCTTTGCGCAGGTGCAGAAGGTCTTCCGTCGTGTTTTTCGAGCCCGGCAGCAGGATGGCGTCGGGTTTTAGGGCGCGGAGCTCTTCGGCGGTTTTGACATAGGCGATTTCGACGTCGGGCTCTTCCGCGAGCGCTTCAAAATCGGTGAAGTTTGAGATTTTCGGCGTCTCGATAACGGCGAGCGTGAGGTCTTTTGGGCCCTCTTTCTCCTGTTCGCGCTCCTTGTCGGCGAGCGAGACGGAGTCTTCGTCGTCGATGCCCATTTTTTCGATATACGGCACGATGCCGAGCACGGGCTTGCCGGTTTTTTTCTCCAGAAAATCGACAGCCGTGTCCATGAGGGTCACGTCGCCGCGGAATTTGTTGATGATGAGGCCTTTGACGAGCGCCCTTTCGCCCTCGTCGAGGAGTTCGAGCGTGCCGACGAGCGACGCAAGCGACCCGCCGCGGTCGATGTCGGCAATCAGCAGGACGGGGGCCTGCAGATATTTCGCGACGCGCATGTTGACGATGTCGTCGTCCTTGAGGTTGATTTCCGCGGGGCTGCCCGCGCCCTCGATGACAATCGTGTCGTAGGCGGCCGAAAGGCGCGCGAGGGCGGCCGTGACGTGGCCGAAGAGCTGGCGGGATTTGCCCTTGTGGTATTCGCGGGCGCTGAGGTTGCCGATGGGCTTGCCGTCGACGATGACCTGCGAACAGGAGTTGCCCGTCGGCTTGAGGAGCACGGGGTTCATGTCAACGTGGGGCGCGAGGCCGGCCGCCTCGGCCTGCGCGACCTGGGCGCGGCCCATTTCGAGACCGTCTTTCGTCACGTAGGAGTTCAGCGCCATGTTCTGCGCCTTGAACGGCACGACGCGGCGGCCCTGCTGGTGGAAGATGCGGCAGAGCGCCGTCGCAAGGATGCTTTTGCCGACATGCGAGCTCGTGCCCATGAGCATGATGGTCTGGGGACGGGTGGAAATTGTTTTGTTTGTGTGGTTAGAAATTGCTTCTGTCATGCGTTCCTCCAAACTGCCTTCGCCGATGAAATCGAGTAAATTCAGGCCCCTTCTAGAGGGGGCTGTCAGCGGAGCTGACTGGGGGAGTAGTTGGATGCTGGAGACAACCAGATATGCAGAACGTTGCTAAAGACTTTAACAACGACTGCATTCTTGTCAGGCTATCGCATCCTACTACTCCCACCACCGCTTCGCGGTCCCCCTCCCTCTAGAGGGAGGCTGGAGTTTGCGGGGTGAGATGTTTGATTTCGACCGGGATGCCGCTGATTGTCAGGTAGACGGCCTCGGCGGCGCGCGCGAAGGCCTGGTTCGTGAGGCCTGCGATGTCGCGGTAGAGGCGTGCGAGGGCGTTTTCCGGCACGATGCCTGCGCCGACTTCGTTCGTCACGAAGACGCAGAGCGCCCCGCTCGCCTGCGCGGCCGCGATGAGTTTTGCCGCGGCGTCCTGCGCGAGGCGGTAGACGGCGGCCTCGTCTCGGAGCTGCTCTTCGGGGAGCTGGCAGAGCAGGTTGCTGAGGTAGACCGTCAGGCAGTCGAAAAGCAGCGTGTCATGCGTCTCGGCGGCCTCGGCGATGGCATTCTCGGCCGCAAACGGGGCCTCGTAGGTCTGCCAGTCGGACGGGCGGCGCTCGCGGTGGAGCTTCACGCGGTAGCGCATCTCGTCGTCAAAAATCTGCGCCGTCGCGATGTAGGCGATCTTTTTGCCATGCGATGCGACAAACCGCTCGGCAAACGAAGACTTCCCGCTCCGCGCCCCGCCCGTCACGAGGACGAGGCGGCCGAGATGCTTCTCTTCGGGCATCTGAATTTCCTCCCTTTCATGATTCCTCTGGCCCCCTCTCCGAGGGGGCTGTCCCGAAGGGACTGGGGGTTAAGCAGACTCTTAGCGCTTCAGCGCTTAGAGGTCGCTTATGCCGACCGCAGGTCGGTAGTGGCGAAGATAGGACAAACCAGATTGCAGGATTGCATCCTGCGAAGACGTACCTTCGCAGATACATTCGAACTTATAGATATTTCCTACCTCCGCCACTCCCACCACCGCTTCGCGGTCCCCCTCCCTCGGAGAGGGAGGCAGGAGTTTGCGGGCCTCCTCGCTTAATGACATTGCCCTCGGAGAGGGAAGCAAAAGCTTGAATGATTACCTCTTTGCCTGATACTCCCGGCAGGCTGCGACGAAATGCTTTGCCGCCCCGGGGCAGCCGGCGAAGTGGATGTGGAGGTAGCTGCCGAGGACGTTTTCGCGCTGCTGGCCGGCGCCGTAGGTTGCGCCGTTTCGGAGCTTTGTGAACGTATAGGGGCGCACGGGCTCTTCGCGTTCGAGTTCCTGCGAGAAGTGGAATTCGTGGCCGCGGAGCTCCGTGCCGGCCGGGCCGAGGATGGTGTCGCGCTGCATCTTTGCCGTGACGTAGCCGACCATCTGGAGCTTCTTCGTCATGGCCGCACGGCCCGGGAAGACGCCGCACATCGGGTGGGCTTTGCCGTCGAAATCGACGAGGTCTTCGAGGAGGTACATGTAGCCGCCGCATTCGGCGTAGATGGGAAGGCCGGCGTCGGCGGCCGAGCGAATGGACTGGCGCATAGACGCGTTCGCCGCGAGGTCGGAGGCGAACATCTCAGGGAAGCCGCCGCCGATGAGGAGGCCGGAAATGAATGCTGGGAGGGCGGCGTCTTTGAGGGGGCTGAAGGGGACGAGCGTGGCGCCCAAGCGTTCGAGGACGGCAAGGCTGCTTTCATAATAGAAGGAAAATGCCGCGTCCTGAGCGACGGCGAGGCGGAGAGGGACGGAATCTCGCACCCGCGGAAGCAACGCCTCGCTGTTTGCCATGCCGTGCAGGGGACTCCCCCCGCCCTTCGGGCTCTCCCCCCTCTGGGAAGGGGGCTCCCCATTCCCTATGCCTCCCTCTTTGAGGGAGGGGGACCGCGAAGCGGTGGTGGGAGTCCCTTGTACGTCAGATAAGGCCGTACGGCGTTCCTCCCGCGGGTGCGAGAGAGGTCCCGCCTTCCCCGCCAGCGCGACGATGCCTTCTACATCCACCTGTCCCCCGACGGCCTCGCCCATTTTTCGGACCGTCTCTGCCGCTTCGACTTCCGTTGTCGGCGTGAGGCCGAGGTGGCGTTCGGGGAGGTGCAGGGCGTCGTCGCGGTGGATGGCGCCCAGAACGGGCATGTTGATGGCCTCCATCGCCGTGCGAATCATCGCTTCGTGCGTCGCGGAGCCGAGGCGGTTCAGCAGGACGCCCGCGAGCTGGACGCCCGGGTCGTAGCTCTTGAAACCGAGCGCGATGGCGGCGGCCGAGGCGCCCATGGATTTGCAGTCGATGGTCAGGAGCACGGGCGCATGGAGGAGCTTTGCGATTTCAGCTGTCGAGCTCACGCCCTGCCGCCCGCCGTCGTAGAGGCCCATGACGCCTTCGATGACGGCGATGTCGGCGTCCCCTGCCTCTTTGAGGAAGAGCGCGGGGAGCTTCGCGGCCGGGACGAGCCATGTATCGAGGTTGTGCGCCGGGCGTCCGCTCGCGAGCTGGTGAAAGCCCGGGTCGATGTAGTCGGGGCCGACCTTGTACGACTGGACGGAGAGGCCCCGCGCCCGCAGCGCCGCCAGAAGCCCCGTGACAAGCGTCGTCTTGCCGCTGCCGGACTGCGTGCCAGCGATGACGATGCGGGGAAGGTTGTGGTTCATGGGTCAGCGCCCCTTTCCGTTGATGAATCCGTCTTTTATGACTGTCTGTTCCTTGGTTTTGGCAAGTACCACTTTATTTGCAAGGCTCCCTCTCCGAGGGGGCTGTCGCCGGAGGCGACTGGGGGTTAAGCAGACTCTTAGCGCTTCAGCGCTTAGAGGTCGCTTATGCCGACCGCAGGTCGGTAGTGGCGGAGATAGGATAAAACATATGACTGGATTGCTGTCTGCGAAGACGTACCTTCGCAGATACACTTGAATGGATTGCCAGGTTGTACCTTCGACACACCCACCGACCCCTTCGGGGCCACCTCCCTCGGAGAGGGAGGCAGGAGTTTGCGGGCCTCCTTGCTTAACTTAGGGCGCAGGACGCTCCTGCGGGCTCATACCCGCGTGTTGTCGATGTCGTACATCAATGCGTTGACGACGGCGGCGGCGATGGGGCTGCCGCCTTTTGTGCCTTCGACGGTGATGTAGGGGACGAAGGGGTTCTTTCGCAGGGCCTCTTTGCTGTCGGCCGCGCCGACGAAGCCGACGGGGATGCCGATGATGCAGGCTGGGCGGATGTTCTCTTTTTCTGCGAGCGAAAGGACTTCGTAGAGCGCTGTCGGGGCGTTGCCGATGGCGACGATGCTGCCGCCCAAGGCTTTGCCGAACGCGCGCATGGCGGCCATGGAGCGCGTGATGCCCCGCTCTTTCGCGGTCTTTGCGATGTCGGGGTCGGCGACGCGGCAGTGGACTTCCCCGCCGAACGTGGCGAGCTTCCTTTTATTGATGCCCGTGCGCACCATTTCAACGTCGGTGTAGATGTCGGCGCCGGCTTTGAGGGCGTTCTGCGCGGCCGCGATGGCGTCGGGGTGGATGTGGATGAGCGGCGCGTATTCGACGTCGCCGGCCGCATGGATGATGCGCGAATAGACCTTCGTCTCGACATCATTCAGGTGGAACGGCGCGAGGTGCGGCGCGATGATCTCCATGCTGCGGGTTTCGATTTCCATGGGTTTTTTGATGTAGTCCATCAGGGGACCTCCTGTTAATTGTATGGTGTGTTGTCCACAAGAAGCAGCGTTATGAACGAACGAATCGAATCATGCATTTATCAGGCTCCCTCTCAGAGGGAGCTGGCGGCGAAGCCGACTGAAGGAGTGTCGAAGGTAGGAAGAAACGCTATGCTGGATTTTCTTCTGCGAAGACGTACCTTCGCCATTACAATCGAATGGATTGCCAGCACCTACCTCCGACACTCCCCCCGCCGCAAGCGGCCCGTCCCCCCTCTGTGAGGGGGGCTGAAGTTTGAATGGCTTCGCACATCTTTCAGCAATGAAGCCAGTCTGCCACGTCTTCCATCGTATGCGCAACGGCCGGGTACTCCAGTTTCGGCCGGTCGATCAGGACGACGGGGAGGTGGAGGGCTTTCGCGGCCGCGAGCTTGGTGTCGGTGCCGCCGATGTCGCCGCTGTTCTTTGTGACGATGACGTCGGCGTGGTAGCGCAGGAAGAGTTCGCGGTTCAGCGCTTCGGAGAACGGGCCCTGGAGGGCGACGATCTGGCCTGGGGCTATGCCGAGGTCGATGCACTGCGCGATGACGTCGGGCGTCGGCAGGACGCGGGCGACAATGGTTTTCTCCTGCAAAGCAGGAGCCTCTGTAAATTTCCTGAGGTTCCGGCTGCCGGTCGTGAGGAAGATGGTTTTGCCGAAGCTGGCGGCGGTTTCGGCGGCTGCTTCGTAGCTGTGGACGATGTGGATATTGTCGTAGTCGAGTTCGGAGAGGCTGCGTTCGTAGCGCAGGTACGGCAGGCCGAGCTCCTTCGCCGCGGCCATGGCGTTTTCGGAGACGTTGACGGCGTAGGGGTGGCTGGCGTCGACGATGGCGGCGATGGCGTGGGTGCGGCAGTAGGCCACGAGCCCCGCTTCGTCAAGCGGCTGAACATTCACGACGAGGTCATGGCCTGCGATCTGGGCGCTTTCGAGGAGCTCGCCGCCGTAGCGGCTCACGACGGAGGCCGTGACGGCAAAGCCTTTCGCCAGCAGCGCCGAAACGAGCTGCCGCCCGTCGGCCGTCCCGGCGAACACGAAGATGCGGGACGCTTCGGCCGCCGTGCCGCCCGCCGCATTCGACGCTGCCATCAGAGCCCTTCCTCCTTGTTGCCATACCCGCGCGGCGTGATCATATAGCCTTCTTTGACATACGTCTGCGAGTTGCCGATGACGACGAGGGAGAACATGTTGATGTCCTCTTTCGTGAAGGCGTCGAGCGTCGAGAGGACCTTCTTTTCGTCGGGGCGCGTCGCGGCTGTGACGATGCCGACGGGCGTCGAGGGATCGCGGTATTTCAAAAGAATCTCGCGGACTTCTTCGATGTTCTGGACGCGCTTTTTGCTCTTCGGGTTGTAGAGCGCGATGACGAAGTCGCCCTGCCCGGCCATGTCGACGCGCTTCTTGATCAGTTCCCATGGCGTCAGGAGGTTCGAGAGGCTGATGACGGCGAAATCGTGCATGAGCGGCGCGCCGAGCACGGAGGCCGCGGCGTTGACGGCCGAGATGCCCGCAATCGTGCCGCCAAATTCCGGCCGCTCGCCTTCGGGGCGCTGGAGGACGAGTTCGAGGACGAGGCCCGCCATGCCGTAGACGCCCGCGTCGCCGCTCGAGACGACGACGGTCTCCTGCCCGGCCGCGGCCTTTTCGACGGCCATGCGGCAGCGGTCGATTTCCTGCATCATGCCCGTCCCGATGACCTCTTTCCCGTCGAGCAGGGATTCTACGAGTTTGATATACGTATGATAGCCCGCGACGACCTGTGCGTCCTCGATGGCCTTCCGCGCGCGCGGGGTCATGTCCATGAGGCTGCCCGGCCCGATGCCGATTACTGTAATCTTTGCCATACCAGTGCCACCGTCACTTTCTCATATTTCGTCTTGCCAAGGGCGATGCGGCCGCGCTGGCCCGCCTCCGCGAGGGCGGCGGACTCCGCGACATTGCCGATGCCGATGGTCTTTTTCACAAATTCCGACTCGCGCAGGCCATAGCTTTTGATGACCGCGGCGAGTGCTTCGTTTTCAAAGAAATGAATCGGGATGCCATAGACATCCGCGATGGTCAGAAGGCCGATCTCGTCGCGCTTGACGACGGTCGAGGCGAGGCACGAGATGCCACCCTCCGGCACGCCGATGCGGCCGCAGGCGTCCCGGAGCGCCGCGCGGATGGCCTCCCATGGCGTCCCCCTGCGGCAGCCGACGCCCGCGATGAGGCGCTCGGGCCGCAGGAAAAGGCCGCCGCGCTTCTGGTGCGCGGGAAAATTGGCCGGGGTACGCGTGATGACGACTTCGACGATGGGGCGCGTCTCGCCCTCCTTTGGCAGAATGCCCTCGCCGCGGAAAAAGACTTCATCGCCGAGCGCCGCCAGCTGCTCCTGATAGAAATCGGCGAGCGGCAAAGCGTCGTCGATGATATAGCGGAGCTGCGCGCCTTCGAGGACGGCGCGGTTGACGGAAAGAATCGCGCCATGCGGCTCCGGCACGAGGCCGAGACGGCCCGCGATGGCGTCAGGCGCCACCTTTCCCTCGACATCCGTCGCCGTCGTGATGACGGGGTCGCTGCCGAGCGCGGCCGCGAGCTGGCGCGTCAAGGCGTTCGCGCCGCCGACGTGGCCGGAAAGCAGGCTGATGACGTGTTTTGCCTTTTCATCCATGACGACGACGGCCGGGTCGGCGAGCTTGCTCCGGATGAGCGGCGCGATGCTGCGCACGACGATGCCCGTGGCCATGAGGAAGACGAGGGCGTCATAGCGCGAAAAGACGTCGGCCGTGGCCGCGACGATGCGGGAAAATGTCTGGACGCCCGCGAGCCAGTCCGTCATGGAACTGCCGCCCGCTGGGGCGGTGCTGTCCGTGGCGGTGTCCCCCGCCGCTGCGTCGCTCCCCGCCGCTTTGTCCTGCGTCGCCAGGGCGTCGGCCGCGCGCTTGGAAAGGTAGACGTCGGCGTCCGGCAGGGCCTGCTGGACGCGCCGCGCCGTCTCTGCCCCCTGCGCTGTCAGCGCGAGGACGGCCGTCCTCATTTGCTCGCCTTCCGGTAGCCGTGCGAGAATTCCGGCGCATAGAGGCGCGAGAGGTCGTAGTCGGCATCGAGGCAGCGCGAGACGACGATCATGGCCTGGCGCGTGATGCCTGCCGATTTCACCTTTTCGCCGATGTCAGCGAGCGTGCCGCGCACGATCTTTTCATCGGGCCACGAGGCGCGCTGGACGATGGCGACCGGCGTCGACGGCTCGTAGCCGCCCGCGATGAGTTCTTTTGCGACGTCGTCCATCATGGAGACGGAAAGGTAGATGCACATCGTCGCGCCGTGGGCGGCGAGCGCTTTGAGGCTTTCGGCCTCGGGGACGGGCGTGCGGCCCGCGCCGCGCGTGATGATGAGCGTCTGGCTGATGCCCGGCAGCGTGTATTCCTGCCGCAGCGCGGCCGCCGTCGCAAAGCAGGAGCTCACGCCCGGCGTCACGTCGTAGTCGTAGCCGCGCTTCTGGAAGGCGTCCATCTGTTCCTGGATGGCGCCGTAGACGGACGGGTCGCCCGTATGGAGGCGCACGGTGACCTTCCCCTGCTTTTCCGCCGCGTCGATGACGGCGAGGACTTCATCGAGCGTCATGGACGCCGAGTCGTGGATGGCCGCGCCTTCTTTGCAGAGGTCAAGCAGCGCCGGATTCACGAGCGAGCCCGCATAGATGACGACGTCGGCCTCCGAAAGCAGCCGCGCGCCCTTGCGCGTGATGAGTTCCGGGTCGCCCGGGCCCGCGCCAACGATATGGATCATGAAAACCCCTCCTGTCATTTCTCAGGCAATGATGCCTAAAAGCTATCTACTCTATTATACAAATCTGGCGGCAAGAAGTCCACCTGCCGCCAGAAGTTTTTCTGTGATTGATTTTTCAGACCCTTTCTCAGGGCGATGTCATGAAGGATGCACGGATAAAAGTCCGACAAATCCAGGCCCCCTCCCTCGGAGATAATGCCATTAAGTTAAGCGATAAGTCATTCAAACTTCAGCCTCCCTCTAGAGGGAGGGGGACCGCGAAGCGGTGGTGGGAGTAGTAGGATGCTGCAGCTGCACGAGCAGGCTGTCGTTGCTAAAGTCCTTTAGCAACATGACGCATTCTTGTTTGTCTCCAGCACCCAACTACTCCCCCAGTCAGCTTCGCTGACAGCCCCCTCTAGAGGGGGCCTGGCCTTAATTTAATGACATTGCCCTCGGAGAGGGAGGCTATCGTTTGATCACGCTCACTCCTTCTTCTCCGCCGTCACGATATAGATGGGGTTCTCCGCTTTCGCCATGTCGTAGGGGCCGACCTGGCGGAGGCGGTTCACTTGTACGTGGATGGTCTCGTAGGTGTACGCCGCTTTGTGCGCGCGCAGCCACTCGATGGCCGCGAGGAGCGTCTGGACGGTGATGAAATTGAGCGCGATGCGGCCGCCGGGGCGGAGCTTTTCGTCTGCGGCATCAAGGATGGCCGCGAGGTGCGAGCCGCTGCCGCCGATCAGGACGGTGTCGCAGGGCGGGAGCGCCTCCATGCCGTCGGGCGCCTCGGCCTCGATGACGTGGACGCGGCCCGCGACGCCGAAGACGTCCGCGTTTTCATGGATGAGCGCGACGGCCTCGCTCTTTCGCTCGATGGCGTAGACCGTGCCCTTTGGCGCCTGGAGCGCGGCCTCGATCGTGAGGCTGCCCGTGCCCGCGCCGATGTCGTAGACGACGGCGGAAGGCTCGATGCGGGCTTTCGCGATCGTGAGGATGCGGACTTCCTCCTTCGTCATCGGGACGTCGCCGCGATGAAATTCGCTGTCAGGGATGCCGAGCATGAGGTATCACTCCTTTTCAATCTCCCACGTCTCCCCCGCCTCGACGGGCGACCAGACGGGGATGCTGCGGCCTTTTTCGAAGAAGTCGTCCGGCACGCGCCATCTTGGGAAGCCGACGCTGTGCATGGTCACGAGGGCGTGGACGTCGGTCGCGGCGCAGAATTCTTTCGCGCCTTTCGCCATGGAGGATTCGAGGCGGCCGTCGACGGGGAAGAACGCGACGTCGGCGACGAGGCCCGCGAGTTTCTTGAGCTGCTTGTGGAAGCCGTTCGCGGCGAGCATGCGGTTTTCATGCGTGTCGCCCGTCCAGTCCCACCAGTTGTAGTCGCCGGCGTGAAAGAGGATTTTCCCCTCCGTCATGACGGCAAACGACGTGCCGATGTCCGTCGAGCTGTAGCTGTCGACGGCGATGCCAGCGGCCTCCCAGTGCGAATAGTCGTCGAGGAACACGCATTTTTCCGCCGGGAGCTTTCGCGCGCCGACGGTATGGCGGATGTCGTGCGAGAGGAGGTAGCGCGTGACGTACGGCGCATACCGGCGCAGGAGGTCGCCACTAAAATGGTCATAGTGGCTGTGCGACGCGAGGAAATACACCGCGTCCCACGCGCGCTTCTCGAACACCTTGTCGAGCGCGTGCGCGGGGTCCTCGTAGGCGTCGAAGACGAGGAGGGTGTGCGAAAGCTCCACGGCAAAGCCGCTGTTCAGAAGATAGGTAATACGCAAAAGTTCAGCCTCCCTTTGATTGTATTCGATGTGCGTTGGCCCCTTCCCAGAGCAATGTCATGAAGTTAAGAAGGGAATCATTCAAACTTCAGCCTCCCTCTAGAGGGAGGGGGACCGCGAAGCGGTGGAAGGAGTAGTAGGGAGCTCGAGACTGACTAAAATACATACGTCGCTAGAGTTCTTTAGCAATGTTTGGCATATTCGTCCGTCTCCAGCACCCAACTACTCCCCCAGTCAGCTTCGCTGACAGCCCCCTCTAGAGGGGGCCTGGCTCTTAACTTCATGACATTTCATCCGTCCC
>Ga0256405_10011152_pt1 | contig 11575 bp, 8 predicted proteins | sample RumenRJG_02DNA_FD_189096 | JGI IMG/M metagenome (GOLD analysis project Ga0256405, IMG submission 189096) | Bovine rumen microbial communities from Lethbridge, Alberta, Canada - RJG_02 | ecosystem: Host-associated > Mammals > Digestive system > Stomach > Rumen | place: Canada: Alberta | collected...
GCATAGTCTGTTACGCTTGCAACAGCCTTGCTGCCGAACGCCTTCGGAGGATTCTCGCGGAGATCCTTCATGATGCCTGCCATCTTGTCCATGCCGGAGAGGCCGGGGAACTCGACGGTGTCGATCTTGTTGAGGTAACGGCCGTACTGAGCATAGAGCTCTTCCAGACGCTGCTTGATGCTGGAGCCGATGCTGCGATAGTAAGCAGCCATCTCGCAGATGAGCATGGAGCCGATGATAGCATCCTTGTCACGTACATAAGGGCCTGCCAGATAGCCGTAGCTCTCTTCGAAACCGAAGATGAAGCGGTCGACTTCGCCTGCTGCCTCAAGCTGCGCGATCTGATCGCCGATCCACTTGAATCCGGTCAGGGTCTGACGGAGCTCTACGCCGTAGTGCTCAGCAACCTTAGCTGCCAGAGGAGTGGAGACGATGGACATAACAGCAACGGGGTTCTTGGGCATTGTGCCCTTCTCGATGCGGCCAGCGCAGATGTAGTCGAGAAGCAGGACGCCCATCTCGTTGCCGGAAACCAGCTCATAGGAGCCGTCCGGGCACTTCATAGCGATACCGACACGGTCTGCGTCAGGGTCGGTAGCGAGCATCAGGTCTGCGCCGACTTCCTTAGCCAGCTCAAGACCCTTGCGGAGAGCCTCAAAGATCTCGGGGTTCGGATAAGGGCAGGTGGTGAAGTAGCCGTTAGGATACTCCTGCTCCTTGACGATGGTGATATCGGTGATGCCCATATCCTTCAGGATGCGGGTAACGGGAACGAGGCCTGTGCCGTTCAGAGGAGAGTAGACCAGCTTGAGGCCTGCGGTCTTGCAGAGACCCGGACGTACCTGACGAGCTTCGATCGCTTCATAGAGAGCTTCCTTGCAGTCGTCGCCGACGAACTTGATAAGGCCCTTCTCAACGCCTTCCGCGAAGGACATATACTTAGCGCCTGTCAGAACGTCTGTCTTTTGGATCGCGTCATAAACGATTGCAGCCGCGTCGTCTGTCATCTGGCATCCGTCGGGGCCATAAGCCTTGAAACCATTATACTTCGCCGGGTTGTGGGATGCTGTGATCATGATGCCGGCGTTGCAGTTGTAGTAACGGGTAGCGAAACTCAGCGCGGGAACGGGCATGAGCTCGTCATAGATGCGGACATTGATGCCGTTCGCAGCCAGAACGCCTGCGGCGTCACGAGCGAAATTCCAGCCCTTGAGACGGCTGTCATAACTGATAGCTACGGTCTGTGTGCCGCCCTGTGTGAGTACCCAGCTGGCCACGCCCTGTGTAGCCTGGCGGACTACCCAGATGTTCATGCGGTTTGTGCCTGCTCCGAGGGTTCCGCGCAGTCCTGCGGTACCAAACGCAAGCGCAATTGCGAAACGATCTTTAATAGCTTCGTCATCGCCTTCAATGCTATTAAGTTCGGCATTCAGGTCGGGATCCTGAAGGTCAAATTCGGACCAGCGTTTGTAATCATCCAGATACATAGTTTCTCTCCATTCCGGAGCGCGCCTGATCAGTCCTGCCTGCGGCGCTCCATCGCAAGCGGTTGTGCGCACCTGCTGTCTCCCTGCGCAGAGAGTACACACTGTTACTGCATGTTGCCGGAATCTTTGCAGAATCTCCAATTATTGCCAACAATTATTTGCGGAAATCTGCCAAATCATCCTCTAAAAATAAACCTGTTTTAGGCATTTCTACCTAATATTAATATTACGAAGTTTGGGGGTGGTTGTCAATCTATCCTATACTTTCAGATGGATGAATGTCTTCTGTGTAGAGGATGTACAACCGCCTCTTTCCGAAAACATTGTTTTCATATGCAAAAAATGCTAAAGTTAATCTGTATAAGGCTATACGATCACAGACTGCGCCGCAATATACGGTGAAGAGAGGAGTGCGCTGCACATGGCAATCAGAACATACAACGACTGGTATCTTGCCCACAAAGAGGCCCTTGCCGAGAAGATCAGAAGGGACGACCATACAGAAGGGGAGAAACTCACGGCGGAAATAGTGCGCTATTCTCATCTTAAGAATCATCTGCTCGCGGAGGAACACGAGGCAGCGGATATCATTATTGCCTGTGACGATGACGGCGAGCCCGATGAATTCGCAGAGGTGCTGGTGAAGGACTATTTTGCCGCGCATCCGGAGATCAACCTCCTCTATGGAGATGAAGACAGAGTAGCGGAAGACGGAGTTCATCTGGATCCATGGTTTAAATCGGAATGGGCGCCGGACACATTCCTGTCGACCTTCTATTTCGGCAATGTGATCGCGTTCCGCTCATCGGCTTTTGCGATGATCAATCCCGGACAGAGAAAGACATCTGCCTTCGAGAGCGCAGCTTCGCTGCGGGAGGACAGTCTCGACGAGGAGAGAGCGCGCAATAATGAGGACGACGGTCCTGTCAGGTCCTGGATTTACGGAACCCTCTGCCTTAAACTCGCGCAGGCGGACGGCGGATACACAAAGAGACCTGAGAGCAAATGGAATGAGTTCCCGATCGGTCATGTGCCGGAGGTACTCTACCACGGACACCACAGGGTGGAGCTGTGGAACGGAAATCTGATCAAGGACTCCCTGACCGGCAGGTACAGCGCGGATTCCGCGTACACAAGACTGATCAGCATCATCATACCCAGTAAGGACAACCCTGAGATGCTGGCACGCTGCATCCGCTCCATAGAGAAGCACACATCGATCCCTCACGAGATCATCATTGTAGATAACGGTTCCAACGAAGTGAATCGCAGGAAAGTGAGAGAACTGGTCGAAGAGATCAATGAAGAGGGAAGATGCCTTTATATCTTTAAGAGAATGGGCTTTAACATGCCCGCTTTCTATAATCTCGGCGCTCAGTACGCCAACGGCGAGATGCTTCTGTTTGTACATGACGATATCGTAGTGCAGAAGACGGGATGGCTGTCCCATCTCTCCGAGAAGGCCAAGCTCCCCTATGTGGGCGCGGTCAGCATGAAGCTGCTGTATCCGAGCTCGAATATCATTCAGCATGCGGGCATTACTTCAGTGGAGAACGGCATTGTCTATAAGCTGCAGTACTGCAGAAATGACGAATCTTACTATTTTGACTTCAACAAGGGCGTGCGCAACATGCTTGCGATGAGCGGCGCGTGCATCATGGTCAAAAGAGAGCTGTTCGCGGAAGTGGGCGGCTTTGACGAGAAGAATTTCCCGGCCTACGGCGGAGACATTGATTTCTGCTGGAGGATCTTTGAGAAGGGCTACTACAACGTGGTCCGCAACAACATGTACCTGTTCTACTATGAGTCTTACTCGCCGGAGAACAGCAAGACCAAGGAGGAGAGGCAGCTACAGAAGCCGGCCGAGATGAAGAGGCTGTTCGAACTGCATCCCGAGATCTCCCGGAACGACCCGTATTATCACAGGTACCTGACCCAGGACGCAAGAGAGCCGAAATTTAAGATCAACCTCGACAGCACTGCTGTCAAATAATGAGGGAACACAACGTGTCAGTTTGGAGCGAATTCGGGAAAAAAATAAATAGTGCCCGGTCAAAAATCCGACTGCCCAAGGGGAGCGAGGACTCCCCTAAAAGGTTTGCCCTGCGCGCAAATGACAAGAAGCAGGAGAAGACTCCCCGGCAGAAATATGTGTATCAGGAGCCCGAAGCGTCGGTTCTTCTGAACCAGAGAGCAGTCTGGGACCGCATTAAGGGCGGCGAGAAGCCTGAGGACGCGCTTGGCGCATCCGCCTCTGTCCTGAAAGTGCACCATGTGCCGCTCATCAGCGTGATCGTCACGACTTATGAGCCGGTGATCCGGTATTTTGAGCAGACCCTGATCTCTATTCTGTCCCAGACTTACGGCGGATATGAGCTGATCATAGCGGACACGAGCCTGAGTTCCGGAGTCAGAGACACGCTGGACCATTACAGGGATGAGAGGATCCGCTACTACAGCGTGCCCGGAAACAGGGGAGAAGCGTCACTGATCAATGACGCGGCTCATCTGGCTGCAGGAAACTATCTGTGCACTGTAGACGTGGGAGACCTGCTTACAAAGGACGCTCTCTATGAGGTGTTCCTTTGCATCATGAGGACCGGCGCCGAAATACTCTACACAGACGAGGATCACTGCGACGCGGCAGGGAAAAGATTTGACCGGCCCAACAGGAAACCGGACTTTAATAAGGACTATCTTTTGTCCAACAATTATATGCAGAGACTTCTGGTGATCCGAAGGGAGCTGTTTCTGGCACTTCGCCTCAGGGATTCCTTTGACGGCGCGCTGACCTATGACCTGATGCTCCGGGCGCCCAAATCCGCGGTGCGCCATGTTCCCATGATCCTTTATCACAGAAGCAGTGCTTCGGAGGACTCGAAGATGGCCGGAAGGGAGCCGGATGCGGATGTCGCGGCGGAGAAAGCGGCTCTGGAGGACTACTTCAGGGTGCGCTCGATCAGGGCGGCAGTGAGCTATACAGGCCGGAAAGGGATCTACAGGATCAAATACAGCCCCAATATCTTTGCCTGCCGCAGCGATGTGGGTATTCTCGGAGGGAGAGTGCTTAGCCGCACGCACAAGGTAGTGGGCGGAATGTTCGACTCCCAGGGAAGAGTCATGTATGAGGGCTGGGACGAGGCGGAAGGCGGTCCTATGAGCAGGGCGCTGACTGTGCAGAACGCGTTTGCTGTGGATGCCAGATGCATGCAGGTGAGACCGGATCTGCGGGGGCTTTACGAGGAGATCGTGGAGAAACCGGAGAGCGAACCGTACACTGACTGGAGGAAGGATCCGCAGGAACTGCGCAGAAGGAGCATCCTCTTTTGCGCGAGAGTCAGAGAACTGGGTTATCTGATCGTGTGGGACCCTTCGTATATCACAGTGGTTTGAGGCAGTATTGTTATAATGAGCGATAAAGTTACACTTATCATCCCTGTGCGCAGGGACGCCGACAAGCTGGAGAGGTGCCTGAGAGCAGTACAGTCGGGCACTGTAGTCCCGCGGATCGTCGTGATGGACTGCACGGCAGATCCGGAGAAGCTTGAAAAGACAAGGGAAAAGTTTCCGGGCGTGCGCTTTTTTGACCTGGGAATGAATCCGGGGCGGGCACACGCGGTGAATACCGGAATTCACATTACACAGACGCCGTATGTGATGACGCTCTCCCCGGGGCTGCTTGCGGGGAAGCACTGCGTCGAGCGATTATGCGCAGCCCTTGACGGCAATTCAGGCCTTCTGAGCGCACAGGCCAAAATATTGTCGGCGGAGGAGCCTCCCCGCATAAGCGGCGCGGGATGGCTTCTGGATCCGGCCGCTGAACCCGTTATCCGCGGCGCGGGAAGGAGCGTGGCGAGCTGTTCCCGGAAAACAGGGATCACAGCCGCTCAGATGGATGCCGCGATCTACAGAATGGAATATCTCGAGGTGACCGGGATCCTTGATGAGCGCTTTTATACAAGGCTGGAGGACCTGGACCTCGGCTACAGAGGCCTGATCGCGGGCTTTAAGAATATCTGTGAGCCGTCTGCGAAATGCAGGGAGATGGAAAAGGCTCAGACGAGCCGTTTCTACGAGCAGCTTGAGACGGGCAATATGGAGTATTTCCGCTACAAATACGGGCTGAAAGGTCTAAGGCTCCCCGAAGGGAGAGCGAAGAAAGAAGACCCGCAGCGGGCAGCCGCCCTCGAGAGGGGCAGAATGCTCTGCTTCCAGGCGGAGATAGAGCGTATGGAGAGAGAGGAACTCGGGATGAGCGTCAGCAAACTGACACTTCCGGAGGAATTCTATATGGAGATTCAGGAGGACGGACCAAAAGGCGTGTTTCCTCTCTATGTGGGATCCAAGGCCGAGGAGTCTCCTCTGCAGATCCCGGATCTTCTCAGGGCGCGGGCAGGGATGCTCGCGGGAGCCGCAGAAAGGGTCGGAAGACTGATCAGGCGGCGCTCCTGACTTTTGATCCGCCACCGGCATATGTTCAGTTTATTTGGAAAAATCAGAAAATTGCGCGAATTTTAGCCGAAGTCTCACAATATCTGAGGCGGGCTCAGGGCGCTCCGAAACGATTGTAAATGAATTCGGATAATGATATTATTGGTAGGACGAGTTTCTTACAGAATATAAAGAAATTTCACACAGATCGGGCAGCATATGCCCGGAAATGAGGGAGAGAATGAAAGATTCAGCCTCCGTATGGAATTACAGCAATACGGTGCCGAAGGTCGACCTGACTAATCCCGATGAGATGATCAGGGCAAACGGCGCGGCCGAAGCGGCCCAGACAGACCGCCTCAAGGCCGAGGTGGAGGACTACACACAGGTCCTTGCCGAACTTCGGGAATTATATGAGAAGAACAATGAACTGGTCCAGAAGCTCCAGTTCATGAACAGAAATACAACGGAAGGCATCAGGACACTGATCGAGGACAACAACCGTCAGATCTCGGACAAGCTGGCGGAACTCGAGGAGTGGGACCACAAAGCTTTCCGGGCCGAGATGCAGGCGTCCATCAACGACGCCAGGGAACAGATCATAGGTTCCATCCGGGAATCCTCCGGAGAGACGCGCGATCTCTTCCAGGAAGCTAACGATTTTAACCACAGAGATAACGTTCGCGTCTACAGAAATGTACAGGCGTCCATGATCGCAGAGCTCACGGATCAGACAAAAGAGCTGAACGAGAAGCTCGAAATCATCCAGAAGCAGTCCGAGCCGGACAGAGCCCAGACTACCATGCAGAAGGTTTCTGTCGGCCTTCTCATAGCGGTAATGGTAATCCAGGTTCTCGAGGGAGCTGGGCTGATCGCGCTTCTGACAGGCATACTGCATTGAGGCGCGAGGCAGGAAAGGCCGTCCCCGCAAGGAAGAGTACGGCAGAGCCAGGGAGCAGGCAGAACTGGAGAGCTTCGAACATGCTCTATCCGGTGCCGGCTGTGCTGATCGGGTGCAGGGATAAGGACGGAAAGGACAATCTTATGACGGCTGCATGGGCCGGAACGGTCTGCAGCGATCCCGTCATGGTGTCCGTGTCGATCCGGAAGGAGCGCTTTTCCCACCATATCATTGAAGAAACAGGCGAATTTACGATCAGTCTGACGACCCGGGCGCTTGCGGAAGCAACTGATTTCTGCGGAGTAAGATCGGGAAGAAATACTGATAAGTTCAGAGAAATGAAACTGACGCCTTTGGAATCTGAAAAGATCGGAGCGCCCGGAGTGGCCCAGAGCCCTGTGGTCCTCGAGTGCTCGGTGAAGCAGATCTTAAGGCTCGGCAGCCACGATATGTTCATTGCGGAAGTTGTGAATGTAAGCGTGGAAGAACGATATCTCGACGATAAAGGAAGGCTGGAACTGGAGAAGGCGGACCTGATAGCGTATTCCCACGGTGAATATTTTGCCCTGGGTGACAAGATCGGGAAATTCGGCTATTCAGTCCGCAAAAAGACGGCGTCGGCGGGATCCGGGGCTGCAGGCGGGAGAGGAAGGAACCGCTCCCACAGCAGGAAAAACCTTGGGAAAACATAACAGAGATCGACTTTCAGAAGCGGTAATTTGCCGTCAAACTGACAATTGACAGGAAAAGACGGCGGGAGTATCATCCTGATACTGCGAAAAAGCGATTACAACGAGGGACGGTATGGAACATTATATAGTAAAAGGCGGAAATTCTCTGTCCGGAGAAGTAGAGATTGCAGGAGCCAAGAACGCAGCTCTTGCGATCCTCGCGGCATCGATCATGACGAATGAGACTGTGACAGTGGAAAACGTGCCGGATGTCAGCGATATCAGGGCGATCCTCAAGACGATCGAAGTGATCGGAGGATACGTGGAGAAGTTGGACCGCCATACATTCCGGATCAACGGGTCAGGCATCAGTAAGGACACGCCGGTCGACAATGAGTATGTCAGAAAGATCAGGGGATCCTACTATCTGATCGGATCTCTACTCGGCAAATACAAGAAAGCGGACGTGGCTCTTCCAGGCGGCTGCAACATCGGACTTCGTCCCATTGACCAGCACATCAAGGGCTTCCGCGCGCTCGGAGCATCAGTCAGACTGGCTTCCGGACGGGTCGCCGCGAGAGCGGACAGGCTTGTCGGATCTCACATTTATATGGACGTTGTCTCCGTCGGAGCAACCATCAACATCATCATGGCTGCAGTCATGGCGGAAGGCAGCACAACGATCGAGAATGCCGCTAAAGAGCCCCATGTCGTCGATCTCGCGAACTTCCTCAACAGTATGGGCGCGAGGATCAAGGGCGCCGGAACGGACGTGATCCGCATCAAGGGCGTCAGCGCTCTTCATGGAACCAACTATTCCATTATCCCGGACCAGATCGAGGCCGGAACCTTTATGTTCGCCGCTGCGGCCACCAGAGGGGATGTTACGATCAAGAATGTAATTCCCAAGCATCTTGAGTCGATCACAGCCAAACTCCTCGAGATCGGCTGCCAGATCGAGGAGTCGGACGATATGGTGCGCGTGGTAGCCACCAGAAGACTCGGCCGCACAAATGTCAAAACATTGCCGTATCCCGGTTTTCCCACAGATATGCAGCCGCAGATCACGTGTGTTCTGGGATTGTGCAGAGGAATCAGCATTGTCACTGAGAGTATCTTCGAGAACCGGTTCAAATATGTGGATGAGCTGACCAAGATGGGCGCTAACATCACAGTGGAAGGAAACACCGCGATCATAGACGGCGTAGAGCAGTACACCGGCGCACACCTGAGTTCTCCCGACCTTAGAGCGGGAGCAGCTCTTGTGATCGCAGCTCTGGCGGCTGACGATTACAGCGAGATCTTCGACATCAAGTTCATCGAGAGAGGATACGAGGACTTCCCGGAGAAGCTCCGCAAGATCGGCGCTCATATTGAGAAGATCGATACAGACGAGGACAAGCGCAAATTCATGTTACGCGTCGGATAATTCTGATTTACATATCCCGAACAGGGATATATAATGTAAATGCTTTGAAGGGCAGCATAAGACCTTCAGTAACTGAATAACCACGATGTTTTTCGGGGCAGGGTGAAATTCCCTACTGGCGGTAAAGTCCGCGACCCGCTTCGGCGGCTGACTCGGTGAAACTCCGGGACCAACAGTATAGTCTGGATGGAAGAACAAACTTCTGGTTTTGCGCAGATAATGGACTGTGTCTGTTTTCTGCTGTTGTCGGATGTATTGGCCCCGAGCGCGTATGCGCCCGGGGCTTTTTGCAGCCATACACATTGCCGAAGAAGTTTGAAAAAGAATTACAGTCATTTAAGGAGGAAAAGAAAATGAACGGATTCTTTACTGCAGTCAAGGAAAATGCAAGCTTTGTAGGCGTGTGCCTGGTCACAGTGCTTGCGATCACGCTGATCGCTTACGGAATTGAGAAAGCTGCCAAGCGCAAAAACGGTGACAAGGACAGAGTCCTGGCCACCAGAAAGATCGTCATGATCGGTATGTTCGGAGCGATTTCCGGAATCCTTTACTGCTTTGACTTCGCGCTTCCGATCGCGCCCAATTTCTACAAGCTGGACTTCAGCGAGCTTCCGGCGCTGATCGCCGGATTTGCTTTCGGCCCTGTGGCGGGCGTTCTGGTTGAATTTGTCAAGCAGGTCGTCAAACTGATGATCAAGTCCACCTCCACTGCTTTTGTCGGAGACCTCGCCAACTACCTGATCGGATGCATGCTGGTACTTCCCGCATCTGTGATCTACCGGTTTAATAAATCCAAGCGCAGCGCCCTGATCGGCTGCGCGGTCGGCACGATCGTCATGACTATCTTCGGAACATGGTTCAATGCGGTTTACCTGCTTCCTACATTTGCCAGACTGTTCGGCATGCCTCTGGATGTAATCCTCGGCATGGGCGCGGCGATCAACCCCGCAGTCACCAACATCACTAATTTTGTGATCCTGATGGTGGCTCCGATCAACCTCATCAAGGGCATCGGCATCTCTGCACTGACCATGCTGATCTACAAGAAGATCAGCCCGATCATCAAGTATGGCGCAAGTGCGCAGGAGAGTGTGAGGGCTTCTCAGTAATAATAGGGCATGCAAAAAGGCGCCGCATCTTGCTGTATTTGCTCAGCAAGGGCGGCGCCCTTTTTATGTCAATGTCCCTTTGAACTTGTCAATACACATAAGGATTGAATCCGTTTGCCGCCATGACAAACCACGCGGTCGGCGCAATGTGCGCATCAGTGGAGTACTCCCAAGGGGACCCGTCGAAAAGATCCATCCCCGTAGAAAGATTATCTACGGTTGCCGCCGGGAACAGCCCGTTTTCAAGCTGGCTAGAAGCGAGGGCATCCATTGCCTGCCTGTATTCCTCTGATTTATCAATCCCCCTATACATTAAGGCTGTGTAGGCAGTACCTTCCGCCCACCATCCTCCGTTTTTGTTCTCAAGACAGAAGGGATATGCGCCTTCCGGGCTCTTCATCTTATCCACCACATCCAGCGCGCTCTTATAGGGCTCAAAAGCATCTCCGAGCGCCATCTGACACCACACCTGCGCGTCCAGAACGATCACACTCTTGTTCGGCGTAACACCGTCGTCGAGCGTTCCTGTCATGAACAGCCCCTGCTCCTCATCATACATGGATTCTATGAATCGAAGAGCACTGTCGGCGGCTTCTCTGTATTTTGACTCGCCGGTGACTTTGTAGAGTGCGCTGAATACCGCATAAGCGTCGATGTTGTGTTCAATGGATTTGTAGGTGAATGGATAGACAACCGGAGGATCTCCCTCCTGCCAGCCGTCAAAGCCGCCGACGAAGCCGTCGCCTCCGTCAGAACAGTCCTCGATCACCCAGTCCATCAGAGAACGGGCGGTCTGAAGGTATTGCTCTCCGCCGTAAGCCTTGTAATACTGCATGAGCGCCATTGCTGCGTAGGAAGTGTTTCCCACGTTGCTGCCAACCTGGTAGCGGTCTTCGTACCACTCGCCGGTCTCGTTGTCATACCAGCCCGGGAGCTTCGCGCCGCTTTCCCAACCGGGAAATGCTGAGATGTCTCCGGCTGCGTAGGCGTTTCGCACGCGCATGGGACCAGCCTCTTCGGACCGCTCGCCGGTGGCCGGCAGTGCTCTGTCGTTCTGCACTGCATAGACAAACGCGTCCATGACCTGCTGCGCCTCCGGCTGCATTCCCTCAGAGATGAAAGCCATGCCGGCCAGCGCATTGTCATATGTAAACGCGGCATTTTGGATGTATACATTCTCTGTGTCATAGGAGCGGAGCATCACAGGCGCCGACTGCGCAGACTCCATGTCCCCGCAGAACCGGATCTCGTCGAGGTAGAACACATTGTCCGCAACTCCATCTTTCTGATCGTTCAAAACATAGCCGAACCCGCAGACAATATAGCTCATGTCAGCGCTATCGAGCGGGATCACTTGTTTCATTCGTAGAATCGTTAACTTCCTCTTTGTCCGGAGAGGGGGAGGTCTCCTCGACGGGAGTTCCTGAGGAGGTCGCGCTGCCGGCGTTATTTGCTGTTGTGCTGCCGGAGTTTGCAGCTGCGCTGCCGGCGGCTGCGGCCGTTGCAGTTGTGCCGGCGTCTGCTGGTGCAGTCGAGCCGGCGTCTGC
>Ga0256405_10011153_pt1 | contig 11575 bp, 14 predicted proteins | sample RumenRJG_02DNA_FD_189096 | JGI IMG/M metagenome (GOLD analysis project Ga0256405, IMG submission 189096) | Bovine rumen microbial communities from Lethbridge, Alberta, Canada - RJG_02 | ecosystem: Host-associated > Mammals > Digestive system > Stomach > Rumen | place: Canada: Alberta...
GGGGTTATAGATGCAACGCACACAACACGTTTTCCCCTGCTGTGTGCATTGTATCATGCGTTTGCCTACGCTATTAATCGTTTAAACCTGTAACCAATTCAAAAACGGTTGCAACGCTTCATAAATACGTGCGTCATGATAATAAACACGGTTGTCCGCTAACGCATTTACAAAAGCAATAAAGAAGCGTTTATTGCGCTTCACTAATAAACGTTCATATGGGTATTTGTTCAACAATTCATTACAGTAAATAGGCCTTCCTAATTGCAGTTTGTTATTGACGTAATAAAAGCCGTCTAGGACGCTAATTTTTAACGGTTGCTTATCAATTATCAAGTTACAGTATAAAGTGGCCTGTGGTGGTGTTTTACGGCCTTTAAATGCCATTTGATTTTTATATGTGTCTTTGTAAATGTAATTTCCATAACTTGTTCCGTCTAATAGGGCCTGTACTTGCTTGTTATAGTTTGTTTTAGTGTCCGCTTTATTGTTTATTTGCTGTACAACAATACTTCCATTTCTGTATGATCTAATACCCGTATATGTATGTGGTAATGGTATAATATTAAAATATGTAAAGAAGGGGTTGTTAATTCCTTCTTTATTACCTAAAAATATACATTTAATTGTGTGTTCACGTTTTGCACTAAAAAATATGTCTATAAAATCGTTAACTATGTTGCCATGATAACGTTTATATTTTTCCGGTGTTTTTGTGTATTCGTCAAATATAATTGTGTCTACGTCTACGTCGTCTGCACTTCTTACGGCGTCTGCGTCACTTAATGCGTAAATTTTTAAAAACCAATTCCATTTGTGGTGCTCATCTTGTCTATAATAAAACGTATTACCCACTTGTTTAAAATTTCCATTTGGGTTTGTGTCTTTGTCATAAACGTCAATACCACAATATTTTTGTAGGTCTTTGGATCCATAAAACACAGCACTAGCTTCTTTTACTTCCTTTTTAAACATACGTAACCAAATAGTCTTTTTATTGTGCTTCTGTGCACGCCTAAATGCTCTACGTTTAAAGGTCCACGTTTTGCCGTAGTTTCTGTTAGTGTTTATATAATTAAAGACGGCGTTATATGATAATACTTTTAAGCCGTCTTTGTCGCCATAATGTTCTTGTGTCATGCTTCGTTAATTATGTATATACCGTTTGTTAATTTGCCTGCTATGTATTCACGTGCTTCACTTGGCACACCGTCAACGGTTACTTCGCTACATTTTACATAAACGTTTGGATCATATTGTATTAATGGATCTGCATTTGTTAATTCGCTTAATAAATTTGTCCCGCTGTAATAATCATAAATTGCGCCTTTATGTTGTACAATTTCTTCTTCGTCACGTATGCTTTTATATTTATGTAAAACAAATGGGTTACGTAATACACCTGTAAATGCAGTTTTTGCCGTCCAAAATGCCGTGAAGGCGTCACCACCGTTTACAATACCGCCTGTTCTTGTTGTTAACATGCTTTGTTGTAAACCAACGGCACTATTTATAAGTCCTAAGCCACCCATTAATGCGGTTGTACTGTTTCCACTCATTGCACCTGCAACGGCTGTTGCACCTGTTCCTGCTAGTTTTAAGCCACTCATTATTGCATTTAATATGTAACTTGTGTTTCTAACGTCACCGTCTACATTTGTAACTTTAAGCGCAAATATTTCCGTAATGTCTTTTTCTGTGTCACCAACCTGTGCAACAACTTTTACATTGTCCGTTTCAATTATAAATTTAACTTTAACGTTTACGTCTTCAATTGTTCTTGGTAATTCAAAACCTAATGAATAACCACCAAAATACAAATTATAATTAGGATCTGTTTTTATTGTAAATGTACGTGTATAACGACTGTCGTTTGCTTGGTATGGGAAAATTTTATCTAATTTTAATGTTACGTCATCAAAACCTGTAATTGCAGTTTTAAATTTAATTTTATGATCATCATATAATGTGTGTATAAAATTAGAAGCCGGCAAGATCCATGCACCTAATACTTCTGCGTTTAATTCGCTACCTATTTCAATTGCATATATACCGCCTATTACTTCTTTTACTAGGTTAGTCATATTATAAAGGCGGTCACCAATTGCGGTTTCATATGCTGTTATAATTCTATTAAATGGAAGTCCAAACAAACCTATTTCACTAACAGCACCGTCCACACGTTGATATATATTATATTTTAAAGCAAAAACAACTTCAAAATAAGTAAAGTCAACTTCGTCAACAACACGTGTTTCTTCGTCTGTTGGGTCTGTAAAATGATTTAAAGACGTTTCCAAAAATTCTATTTCTTCTGTGTTTGTACATGGTATATTATCATATAGTCCATTTACACTTAAAGCCATATTTGTTCTGCCATAACATAAGTTAGACAATACCGCCTTTTTAAAGTATGTTCCCCATAGATCCTTTGATAAATAGAATAATACATAACCACTTTGAATTACGTAATTGTCTATAAAATAAAACGTTCCTGTGGTGGCCCAATATACGTATACACATTTGTTTATGTCACTTTCTGCAATTCCTGTTTCACCACCTATTTGTAATTTTAATGTATTACTGTTTATGCGGTAGTTATCAACTTCTGCACTATGTACTAAATATGTATTTAAGTATGTTGTACCGTTTGTTGCATTAATATTATAAACACCGTTGCCGGCGTTTAATGCTTTTGAATATATAAATAAATTGCTTGCCATAGTCCACCCCTTTAATATATTTGCATAAAGCAGGGTTTAAATTCTTCTAATAATTGCAACTTAATATCTTCAATACGTTTATGTATGAATTCAACACGGCGCATAGCTTCGTCGTCTGTTGCACCATGTTCTGTTCTTGAATAACGTTTTGTTGCTACATTTCTATACGCATTTGTCTTATTGATAACAGCAGGATCTGCCGTTACACTATCAAATGGCAATTCTGTTGTTGTGCCTTCTTGTGCGCCTGCGTCTAATTCGTCTGTTTGTACGTCACTAATATATTTTGTAGGATCTTCAAATTCTGTTAATATTGTGCTTGCTTGGTCTATACGGTCTTTATAACGTTGCATATTCAATTCTGCATACATGTCTAACTTCATGAAAAACAACAATTCCGTTTCAAAACCTATTTCTTTATCGCAATAGTAATGTTTAAATAAATCTTCAAAACCTGTTATTAATGCAAATGACGTTGGCAAACTTCCGCCTTTATCTAAATATTCTGCTAATGTTTCTGTATATTTAGCCATTTTTATTGCCTTCCTTTTTATCTTCTTCATGGGTTTCATTTAAACCCAAATCTTCTTTTTTCTTACGTATGTAACTAACCAAAAATTTGATTAATTCACTTCCTACCACAGTTACAAGCGTAACACCAAATGTAATTACAGCCGTTAATAACGGTGTGGTGTCTACGCTTGCACATATTCCCGTGCTAATTCCTGCACTTGTTATAAATTCAATTACCGGTTTCATAATGTTATTATATTAATTTATTTTATATGAAGTATGTCTAAATGTTGCACCACCAATTCCCGTACCTGTTGGTGTTGATGTATTTATTCCATGATAACCTGTTATTGAAGTTACACCACTTATCTCAACATAATAAACTACATCATTTCCATGCACACCACTTGCAACAAGTTTTTGACCACTTTGACCACTTGAACGATTATTGTAAATATATGCACATACATCACCAATTGATGAATACGTTTCATTTGGTGAAATAAATTGAAATTGATAATAGTATGATCCATAATACAAAGCACAACAATTAAGGTATAATGCACTTCCACCACTTGTACTTTCCCAACTTGCACCGCCACTTCCGTCTGCGGTTAATACTTTACCGCTTGTTACGTTGTTGCCGTCAATGTCTACACCTAAAATACGTTCTTCGGGGTTAATCATATATGGTACAGTTTCTTCTGTATATGTCCATGTACCGTTTGATACATCAACCACAAACTGTGCTTGTATTACGTCACCTGTATTTAATACACCTGTATCAACTGTTACCCTGTAAAAATATTGTTTATGATTTAAATTGTCTGTATGGTGCCATATCATTAAAGGATCATTATAACTACGTTGTACAACTGTATTTTTATTGTCTAATATTAATAATGTTGCAGGGTTTGTAATTGTTCCACTTGTTCCACTTATTGTTACAATGTTATAAATATTACCTGCATTTATTTCTGTTTCATCTGTTAATGTTACAGTTAAAACGCCTGTATTATCATTTATTTGTACATTGTCAATGCCTACACCGTCTGCACCGTCTTGTCCTGCTTCACCCTGTGCACCATTTGTTACAGTAAATGTTTGTGTGGATCCATTTGTGTAAAGTATGGTGTATGTGTCTACAAGTCCACTTGTTCCTGTTTTTGTTATACTTGCAATTCCGTTTCCTGTTGCACCTGTTGCACCTGTTGCACCTGTGTCACCTTTTGGGCCACGTGGTAACGTAATAGAAGGTGTTGTTACGCTTGTACCGTCTGCAAATACAAATTTAAAATAAGCGGTTGTAGGGCTTTGTTGGTGTATTTCTACACTTTCTAAACCTGCACCTTCTAATGCTTGTTCAACTTTTTGTAGCCATTGCAATAATGTTAATTTATCGTCAAATGTTGACAATATTGTTTCGTAATTAATCATTGTTCTTTATTCCTTTATGTTCTGTTCTTCTTCCACGTCATTAACGTCTATATCGTCCACTTCGTTATCGTTTAAATATATTTCTTCTAATGACCCGTTTAATATCATTTCAAACGGTAACCCGTAGGTATCACATTGTTTATTAAATGTATCAATTAATAAGTAAATATAATCTGTGGCTTGTCCTATTGTGGCATTTACTTCTGCACTTTGTACACGTTCCTTTTTGTCTATGTTTGCTGTCATGATACCTAATTTATTTAAAAGTGTATCCCTTTCAAAGTCACGTATTTCTGCAAAACGGTCTGCCAAATAATCAACGTCAATTTTTACGCTTTTTAAACCTTCGCCTAAATCTTCACTAACAACTAAACATGCTTGTCCTAAAATCTTTTGTTGTAATGCTTGTTCAAATGACAACATAAGATCTTTATTTTTACATACAACAATATATGGTGTTTTACATGCTTCAACGTTTTGCCTAATTGCAATATCGCACGTTGTCATGAAGTCTGTTGTTTCTTTAATTATCGTTCCAATAGTTATGCCGTCCCTATTAGGAAGTGCCGTAATAATGTAAGCACCGTCTTCTTCATCTGTATAACTTGCCGGTCTGTTATATTCCACCTGTCCATTTACGGATCTAAAAATAAGGCGTTCAAAATTTCCTAATTTGTTACGCCCTTCACCAAATGCAATATAAAACCCTAATGTTTCATCATCTGTTTTTGCGGTGATCTTGTCATAACCTACCCAACCATTTTCAAACAATTGTCTTTTTACAAATGTTTCAACAGAATATGGTAACTCACTACCGCCTTTATATTGTACTTTTACAGAATTTAAAAGAAGGTTTAAATATTCGTCATATCTATTGTTAACGCCATACGGCAAAACGCCGTATGGGTTTAAGTCTTTTAATTTCTTTGCCATTTGTTTGTTTCCTTTAATTAAGCACTAACTGCACTAATTGATACAACAACGTTTCCTGTTACTTCGTCAATTGTTACTTTACCGTCTGCGTATGCACTTGCGGTAATGTCTGTTCCGCCCATTGTTACAGAAACGGTTGCGCCTGTAAGTGTGTAACCTGCGTCTGCTGTATATAATGCTTCAAATGATCTACCTGCTAATACGCTGTCTACATCACTTTCTGTACTTGCATGTGTTAATGTTTCTGTTACACTATAATATACGTTTGCGTCAAACATTGCTGTTTTGCCTGCTTCAACGGCTTCACGTACGTCAAGTGATAAACATTTGAATAAACCATTGTAGAAGTAACAACGATCAACTGTTAAATATTCATTTGTATAAAGGCCTTTGCCAATTATGTCTTGGCTCATTTCATAAAGTCTTGTGCCACGTCCAAATGCCTTTCTGTCATATACTAAAATCTTATATGCAGGGTAATTTGCGTCAAATGGTACAACAACCAATTTGCCAAATAATTCTTCTTTTGACAAATTAAATATGTTTGCTAATTCTACAACGTCAAACATGTTTAATAGTGTTTCGCTAATAAGAATTCTAATGTCTTCAACAGGTGTTGCTTGGTCGAAGCTGTCGCTGTCATTTGGATCCAAACCAATTTTATTTGTTGCCTTTAATGCATTGTACATTTCACGTATTGCGTAAATAACACCTTTAATGCTCTTTGGGTGTGCGTCACCAAAAATTGTTGTTGAAGCGTCAAAACCAACATCTTGATTAAATATATTAATCATTGTGTTGTAATCTTCAAAACCTTCACCTTGTGTTAATGTGTCTAAAATTTCTGCTACAACTTGTTCAACACCTACACCTTTATTTGCGATGATCTTTCTAATATCATTACGTCTAATTGTTGTTTGATATTGCTTTGCTTCCCAATTGTTAAAATAACGTGGTGCAAATACAGGATCCTTTGGTGCTAGGTTTGGGCTACCTGTTTTTACAAATGTTTGTTTTTGGGCCATTTTAATAACGGCTTCTTCAACAACTTTGCCATTGTCAACAATGTATTCAAAAAATGCGTTATCAAGTCTGTTATAAGACTTAACACTTGCAATACGTTGACTTGCTATTGTTTCCACTAAACCGTAAACTTCATTGTCGTTTACAGGGAATTCTTTGCTTCCAAAATAATCTGTTACATTACTTGCCATAATTCTTCTTTCCTTTTTATATTTTATTTTGTGCGCTTCTGCGCTTGTTTATTTCTTCTATAAAGTCCGGTTGCCTTTGTGTGTCCGTTGTTAATATTTGCTTTATTATTTTATCACGTTCTAGCAACTTTTTTTCATATTGTTCTTTTTGTGCTAGCAACTTGTTTTCATATTCTTGTTTTAGATCCATTACAAGTGTATCAACTTCTTGTTTTTCAACAACTTCTGTTAATTCTTGTACAGGATCTTCTGTTTGTTCTATTTGTTCAATTTCTTTAATTTCTTCTTGTTCCATGTGTATTTATTCCTTTTATATTAAAGACGCCAAACACAACAACTTTTGCTAGTGTGTGTTTAGCGTCAAGTTATACATAGATCTTTGCTAACATAGTGGGTTTGTAACAGTATTGTTGGTAGGTTGTCGCCTATGGATCCAACAAGCGCACTAGGGGTTTGCACGTCTTAGTATTAAAATGGTATGTCGCCTTCGTCTTCTGTTTCAACGTCTGCGTCTTTGCTCTTGGTTTGCTTCTTCTTTGGTTGGTTGTTCAACAATTCAACTTTAATTAAATAATGCTTCTTGTCTTTGTCCAACTTTACATGTGTTTTTCCTGTGTTGTCTAGTTTTATACATGCGTTGTAATAATTCTTGTCGTCATCATGTCCTTCAACTAATGTTAAAACTAACTTCTTGCCGTCTTTTGATACTTTGCAACCATAAATGGTTAATAATGGGTTTTTGTCTGTGTTTGCCATATTTGTGTATTTCCTTTGGCGTTGGTCGCCACCCGTGTATTTAATGCTGTGTGTTATTTTGTTGTCCCGCTTACCCTACGTAAACACACAAACGTCCCCGCCCAATTTGGTGTAAATATGCCTATAATTATATTAGCATATAGTTTTAAGCGCTGTCAATAGTAAATTTATAAAATTTTTACATATATGCACTAATATCAAATTCTATTACGTCACTAGATCCAAAAACTTCACCACTTGGTATTGCTTCCCCGCTTTCCTTCATGGCTCTTGTTTGTTCGTCAATTTTTGCATTAATTTTGTTTGCATAATCTATTAATGCCTGTTCACGTTTAACAGGATCCGTTACATTGTTCCATATTTCCTTTGCTTTTGCATTGGATCTTATTAAACCTTCAAACTGTTCATAACTTTTTGTACTGTAAGCCATTTCACGTGCTGTTGTATACTTTGGGCTTTGTAATGCCTTTTCTAATGCTTTACCACTTGATATACTTGTAAATTCACGTATTCTTTGCATTTTTATTGAAGGTTGATAATTATTACCAAAACGCTTTTTTGCTCTTGCTTCTTTAAATAACAGATCACGTGCGCTTTGCGTTTGTACACTTACACCTTTTGCACGTTCAAATGCTTCAAAGGATCTTAATTTGTTTTTGAATATGTCATAATTCTTTTTGTACTGTTCCGGTGTCCAATTGTTAATCTTCATTATTTCTGCCTTTATTTGTGAAGGCGTCATTTTTACTTTAACTGTTTGGCCCTGCTTATTCTTTGTATACCTGTAAAATGTGTCCATGTTATTTACTTCCTTTGTTTCTGTCTAATATTTGTTGTAAATGATATTTTACAAACCTTTGAAAATTAATACTGTTTGCTATTTCTAATAATTTTTTGTCTTTAATATAAAATGTAACATATTTCTTTGTACATTTCAAATTATATTTCTTCTTTGTTTCCTTCATAAATTCACCTTCCTTTATATTTCTGTGTACATACCACCCGCATAATTAGTATATACCAAATTTGTATCAATTCCAACAGGGCGTAATTCAACACGGGCCAAAAACTTTTGTGTTGGTATTAAAACCTTTCCGCCCTTTACGTTCATGGCAACTAAAACTATATAACTCTTGCCGTAATTAAATTTGTTGTTCATTAGATCCAAAGTTATTTTGCCGTTTTTCTTGCCTTTTTGCTTCTTTTTTAAATCGTTTATAATAGACGTTATATTTATGCCTTTGCTGTGTATTTCAAACGCATTGTAATCTATTGTGCCGTCCTTTGCAATTGTTTCTATATCAACATACGTTTTAGGCGCTAGATACTTTACAGCGTCACATACGGCTTCTAATTTCAAACCACCTAACGCAATTGCGTCTGCATTGTCATACTGTCTAAATGTGTGTATGCTGTCTGTGTCAATATACATAAAATCTTCCTTCATGTTATTGCCATGTATTTCACGGATCTTACTTAATATATAGCAACGTGCAAAAGAAGTAACAAGTGATCCAACCAATACAGACATACTTGCACCGTCATCTTGTTCCACTTCGTCTTTTACAAAGTGAACAGCACCGGTTTCGTTATTTATTTCATAGTGTCCTTTTACACGTTCTATACGTTCTGCTAATTTGCCGTAACTTGAATTTAAAAGAAGCTTGTAAAACTGTTTCTTCACTTTGTTATGTTCTAACCCCGCCTGTGCCTTCTGTTCATAATTCTTCATGACAAACGGCGCATAATTCTTTGTGCCTTTTTTAACAAGTATGACGTATTCCATAGATATTTCAACGTTATCATACCATTGTAGCATTTCATTAAATTCACGTTCAAACATTAAGTGTAAACCGTTTTCGTTTATGTGTTCTACATAGTCCTTTGCAAATGGATCATACCATAAACCCAAATAACCGTCTTTAACGTCACCTGTAACAGAAGTTAGCATATATATTGCTTCATACTGTTCCTTTTTCTTTGGATCCATTTGTTCAAATTCTTCCACCGGTATTTTAAACGGTTTACCTATTAAATCGTCTATGCTTGCCATACTAAACGGGTATTCGCTGTTAACGTCATACCTATACATTGTACGTGCTATCATGCGCCCTTTTAAATATGGGTTAACAAATGCAATTCCACCCCTATATAAATTGTTGTCCCTAAAATATTTGTCCTGCTCAATTGTTAAAGGGTGGTCCTTTTTGTAACGTTGCACACATTTCTTTTTAGTCTTTAATTTAGGGTACAAACTACGCAACAATTCAAATTTAGCCATACCGCCTGCGGTCATTACATTTGTACTTGGTCCAAATATATGTAAATGGCCGTCCGTGTTTTGTTCTATAACTTCATTAAATATTTTTACGGCAAAGTATAACCCCTTTACGTCATTCATACAGTAATCAATTTCTGCGTCTGTTAGATCCATAACCGTTTGTGCATTTACGTTTTGATATTCCATTGTCAATTTACGTATTGGCACCCCCTCATTGTCTTTTACGTCTAAATCTTCCAACAACCTACCTAAACCACCTGTTATTAATTTCATGAAGTCACGGTATTCTGTTGCATGGACGTATACGTGGCGGTTATCATTTCTGTATGGTACCCAAATTTTATACGCATAACGTGCACCCATATCATTGTGTATACTTTCATACGTCCATTTTTGTCCTTTATCATAATAACCGTCTTTACGGTGTAAATGTGTGGTCCATTTTGAATTACTTAAAATTTGGAAGTCTAATTGCGCAAAGTCAAATGTAGAATTGTAGCACCAACCAAATTTATAACCTGCCCAACATTGATACTGTAACAGTAATTCAAAATTATTAGTCATGAAGAAACCGTTTACTTCGTCATAACATTGCCATGCCCACGTCTTATTTGTTAAACAGCTTCTTTTTTCTTCTGTGTTTAGATCCTTTGTTTTTTTAAACAATTGCTTTGGTGTTAGTATTTTGCCTTTGAAGTATGTTTGCGTTTCTGTATCAAATGCAAAAGTAATTGTTTTAGACGGGTGTTTATAATCACGCCCGCCTTCAACAACTACCCATGTTTTTGGATCTATTTGTATTCGTTCATATTTACTTGTTTGCATTTTTCTTTTTAAATTCTTCTACCATGTTTTTAGCACGTTCAATTATTTTATAACCTTCTTCATAACCTTCACCCAACATGTGTTTTTCTGCGCATGCAATACGGTCAAATATGAATTCTTTATATTGTGCTATTGCGTCATGTATTTCGTCATACGTACATACACGTACGTCAACATAATGTGGCCTACAACTAAGTCCTGTTGTTTCTTCTATTGCGTCCCACGTGCCGTTGTCATTTCTTACTAAATAGCATGTAAAACTATTTGGTAATAATGTGTCACGTAATGTTGTAACCTTTGCAGGATCCACAAAGAATATTGCTTTGTAACCATAATTCCAAATGGCCTTTGTTTCTGTGCGTTCTGCAAACCCGTTTCTACGTTTAACTAATTGTACAAATGCTTCTTTTTTCATATTATTCACCTTCCTTTGTTTTATCAATAATTACAATACGTACATTTGTAAATGCTTGTTTACAAATATCATATATTGCACTTATTAGTTTGTAATTATTTATGGTAATAAAACCAAAATTACATAATGCGGTTACATAACCTGCTGTAAAACGTAGCGCTTCAATTTCATTATTAAAAGCGTTTGTTTTAATTTCTAGATCAATTTGTTCATGATACTTTTGCAAAATTTCGTTGTCTGTCATAATTGTGTGTTCCTTTGGCGGTGGTCGCCACCCATATATACAATATTATAATACGCCCACGTGTATTGTGTCAACAATAATTTACACGTCCTGTAATGCGCTATAACGTGCGCTAACGTGGGCCTGTATGTAATTGTTAATATTGCATTAAATTGTTTTATAACGTGTTTAAACGCTTGATACAATGCACGGTACGAAGGGGAAACGGTACACGTGCGTTGCATCTATAACCCC
>Ga0256405_10011154_pt1 | contig 11575 bp, 17 predicted proteins | sample RumenRJG_02DNA_FD_189096 | JGI IMG/M metagenome (GOLD analysis project Ga0256405, IMG submission 189096) | Bovine rumen microbial communities from Lethbridge, Alberta, Canada - RJG_02 | ecosystem: Host-associated > Mammals > Digestive system > Stomach > Rumen | place: Canada: Alberta...
CGTACATCGGGGCCTCAGACTCGACCAGGTCGATGATCTGGTTCAGGATCGGAGTCGGGACGACGCTTCCGCTGTTCGCGGTCGTGTGGGTGAAGGCTGCACGCTCTTCCTCGGTCATCTCGCCGAGCAGATGCACGCCGTCGCGGACGCAGAGGTTTTTCAGCCATGCGGACCGATACTCCGGAGAGTCTGCGTCATAGCTGCGCTCCTCGCGCTCTGCGGTCTGCGGGCGGCCGACGACGCGGCCGGCACCGGCGGCGATGCTGTTGCGGATCTCGGTCCGGGCAGCGTTTGCGGCTCTGGCGCTGCGCTCTTCGGCGATGGCCTGAGCCTCTTTGCGGAGCTCTTCCAGATTGGCGCCGTCCTTCGTCATCTCCTGAAGGATTTCCTTCGCCCTGGCTTCGAGCTGTTCTGCGGTGTAATTGGTGAAGTCGTACATGATTTTTCTCCTTTTCTCAAGTTTTTATTATTTCGGCCTACGCACCGGCGAGCAGCTGACGGATCTCCCCTTGCAGCCGGTTCGCCTTCTGACGTTCTTCAGCGCGGAGCCGCTCCTGCTCCCGCAGGCCTTCGATCGCTCCGTCGGCGGCGCTGCGTGCTGAGATGTCGGTTGCCTCATTGGCCGGGATTGAGACGGCCGACACGTCGTATAGTTTCGATATTGATTCGATCGTGCGGAGGACCGTCGTCACATTATGTTCGTGATCCTCTTCGATCACTTCCCGTTTGTCCTTTCCCGCCAGGAAGCGGAAGGACATGCGGTCGGTATATCCGCCCTTGATCTCCTCGTAAAGCTGGCGGCCGAGTTCCGTGCCGCCGAGGTGCGCTCTGATTTTCAGACCGTGGTCATCGGTGGACAGCTCGAGGGTTTTGTTTCTCGTTCTGGCCATCACGCGGCCGCTGTGGTCGTACTGGAAAATAACGTCTGCCATGTCGCAGTTGTCGAAGGCGTGCCGGTCGACCTGCTCTCGGACGATGTAATCGCCGAAGTTGTACAGCTCATACGGCTGGTTGAACGTCGTCGCGTATCCCTCGACGATCAGATCGTTCTCGCCCTCCGTCCGGAGTTCGATGTTTGAGATTGCGATATTTCTGTATTCCTGGCCCGCGTCCAGCCGCTCCAGGAGCTTTTTCTTGTCTATCATTCCGTTTTCTCCTTCCCGGCCTTCGCGGCCTTGATCGCTTCACGTTCCTGTTCCGAGAGGTATTCCCCGCGGATGTAGTATTTCTGGCCGAGGCCGTCCGGCAGCGGCGCCATCTGGAGGATCTCGCGGCCCTCATCCGGTGACAGCATCATTCGGTCGAAGAGTTCCTTGATCGTGTTTACCTTGTCCTGTATCTTCGCAAACTGCAGCCGGTTTGCGGAGAAGGTGATGTCGTTTCCGAGCGCCTGTTCCCGCTCTGAGAAAAACATCGACGTCAGGGCCAGATGCATCTGCAGGGCAAAAACCTCAACCTTCCCCTCGTAGAATGCTGACCAGATCGCTTCGTCCCATTCGTTCCGGAGGATCTTCTCATTCGTTCCGAAGTAGTCGTGAACGTTGCCCTTGATCAGGGCCATCTGATCCGCGTCGACGACAAACGGCTTTGATTCGAGTTGCTTCACGTCGGCATACTTCGTGTCGATCAGCAGGACGCCGCCGTTGTTCTCGGCAGACAGGTTCGTCTTCCGGAAGCGCTGCCGCTCCTTCTCGATGTCCTCATCCCGGAGTGAACTGCCCAGCTTCGCCAGGAATCGAATTGCGGCCGACTGCTTGATGCCGTTTTCAATGCCCTGATTCTCCACGTCGATCAGATCCAGCGTCGGAATCAGCGGGGCGTTTGTCTCCGGAAAGAAATCGTTTTTGTACTGCATTTTCAGCAGCACGCCGCAGCGGCTGTATTCTATCGCCACATGCTTTCCGTTGCCGAACTGGTACCGGAGGAAGAGTTCCCCGGATGCGTTCTCTACGAGCTCGCAGGCGCTCGGCACAAGCGGGAAGGCTCCGACCGTTCTGCCGTTCTCGGCCATGAGAGGCGCGATGAAGCAGGCGTTATCAACCTCGAGGATCGTTGCCGCCCTGTAAAGGAACTGCTGCGTGTTCTGCCACGGGTTCATCTGCAGCTGAAGTCGCCGGTCGATCCTGGATCCCTGTGGGCCGCTGGCGTGCGGTTTCAGCTTGGAACAGTGCGTCGCGATCGCGTGGATTGCCGCTCTTGTCTCCATCGCCTCATAGATGCCGCCGGAGCGTGTATAAAAAACCGGATTGTATGCAGTCAGGGTCTCGAAGTATCCGCGGACCGCCTGATCCCTCGAACCGCTGCCGAAAATCTTCTCAAACAGTCCCAAAGTATCACCTCAGATCAGATTCATGTAGTCGTTCTGTTTATCGCTGTAGACGACGAACGCGTCCAGCATGGCCGCCGTTCCGTCGATGCGTTTTGTCGGCCGCGTCGTCTTGTGCGGCTGTATGTTCCCGTTTTTGTCCTGCTCGATCGCGGTGTTTGCGAGGCACCACTTGTCGATTGGATTGTTGTTGTAGATGATCCGCTTCGCCCGGAGCTCCGAGCCCATGACGCCCATCGGGTTCGAGAGGGTTTTCTTTCCCTGGTGGACGGCGATCATCGATTCCCCGCCGAGCATCATCTTCATGTCCTCGACCCAGTATGCAGCACTCCATGAGTCATAGCCGACCCACAGCACATAGATGTCCATTTCTTCGCGGACTCTCCGGAACCACTCCGTCACGTTGTCCTTGTGGACCTTGCCGCCCTCGCAGACGGTCAGCAGGCCGCGTTCCAGCCATTTGTCGTATGGCACATGGTCTTCCTTGACGTGCTTTTCCAGGACCTCCGACGGGAGGAAGTACATTGAGAGCCGGAAGAGGTAGCCCGGAGCCTCCGGCACCGCAAACAGAACCGTCGCGTTTGTGAGGTCCGTCGTCTGTGACAGGTCCGCGCCTCCGATGCCGTATCGCGGATACGAGAGGATCCGCTCTTCACCGTCGTGCATCCAGATCAGCTTCTTGTTTTCGATGTCGAGCCGGAAGGTGTCCGTGTTGTTCAGTTCCTCAAAGGTCAGCCACGCCTCGGAGGTTGTCTCCCGGATGTTGAATTCCTTGCAGACAAGGTTCTTCACGAGATCCGGGTTTGACTTCGCCCGCTCGACCTTTTCCGTGAGCGTCCGGATGTTCTTGATCGTGCCGAGGCCCGGGTTCGCTTTCTTCCAGCATTTCGGGTCCGTCCATTCCTCGCGCTTGTCGAGCTCGTAGATCACCGGCAGGAAGCGTTCGTCGTGGTATCCCTCCGGATCGTTCCAGCCGTTGATCACGTTCTCGGCTTCGTCGTACTTGAAGTCGTATATGTCCTCGCGGATCGTGCCGGCTGTCGATGTCATGAAGATCATCGGCTGTTCTCTGGCCGTGATGCCATCCGCGACGATGTCATAAAGGGCCCTCCCGTTCTGCCATTGGTGGATTTCGTCCATCAGAGCGCAGTGTACGTTCAGGCCGTCGAGGCTGTTGCTGTCGCTGGCCAGCGGTTTGAATGTTCCGTCGTTTTCGTCGAAGGCCAGCTCCCCGACGAGTGCCCTGATCCGCTTCGACAGGCTCGGCGATTTCTTGATCATCCGCTTTGCTTCGTTCCAGATGATTTTCGCCTGGTCTCTCTTCGTTGCGACAGCATAAACTTCCGGGCCGGCCTCACCGTCTGCGGTGAGCATGTAGTTTCCGACCACGGAAGCAATCAGGCTTTTTCCGTTTTTCTTTGCGACGATCAGCAGGACCGTCTGATACTGCCGGAGGCCGTCTTCATCGATGAAGCCGAAGGCAGCCGCGAGCAGCGCCTTTTCCCAGAGTTCCAGGCGGACCAGCTGGCCGCCGAATTTGCCCTTGCTGTGCCGGCAGTAGTTCTCGGCGAATTCGAGGACGTGGTTTGCCCTGGCCGGACTGTAGTGATACTTTCCCGGGTTCCGGATCTTGTCCGCGAGATGCGCGTACAGCTTCCGTATCTTCGCGCAGGCGACCTCCTCGCCGCTCTCGATCTTCTCCCAGTATTCGAGAATCGGATTGTATGTGATCGGGTACCGGCGGAACGTCACTCGCCATCACGTCCGATCACAAATTCCTCGAAGCCGTCATCCTGCTGCTTCTGCGCCTGCTCCTGCGGGAGCATGTCGTGCAGCTGCTTCATGATCTTCTGGTATGATGTGTTCATCGTGTTGTATGTCTGGCCCTGCGGGCGGGCCCGATCATAGGGCTCGACCTTCTCCGACTGCTGGAAGGGCTCCGTCCATCCGTTTTCCTTCAGGTCGGCTTCCAGGTCCTCGAGCTCGACGCGCATGAAGGCGGCTCTCTCGATCAGGCCGACGGTCAGCTTTTTCTTCTTCTCCGGAAGTTCCTTGAAGAGTCGCGTCAGTCGGTTCTTCTCTCCGCGAATGCGTTCTTCTTTTGTCTTGATCCGCTTTTCTTCGGCCATGATTTCCACCTGATTTTCTCATGCGCACGGGCGTGAATTTAATCAAAGAACTCAGCCGCTTTTCGGCAGGGGGGTCTCGTGCGCGTCCTGCGTATTCTCCGAATCTGGGGGCTGCGGTACAGAGCGAGCCCGGCCGAGATCATCGACCGGGGGGAGGTCGGCGCGGCTCGCGATCGATCACGTCGATCACGTTGCCGTCGTCGTCGAACGAAACGCGACGGTCCGCAGGCTGGAAGACGCCGTGCTCTTTGTTGTGGCACTCGAGGCAGACATACTCGAGCAGCTCATGGTTCAGGCTGATCGTCGGGTCCTTGATGTTCTCCGGCGTCAGTTCGATCTTGTGGTGGACGATGTAGCCGAGGCGATCATGGCAGTGCTGACACAGCCCGCCGTCGATCGCCTGGCGTTCTCGTATGAATGATTCCCGGCACGCCATCCACGCGGGCCGGTTGTAAAACCTGTCAGTGAAGTCTTTCATGATTCTCCGATGGTATCATGATAAGCCGGAAATGAAATGCTTTGGCGCCAAATCATTTCAGTCCGAGTTCCCGCTCTACGATGTCGAAGAAGTCCCGCTGCCATCGCTGGGCAGTCCGGAAGGATACGAAACACTTCTGAGCCGCTCCGTGCAGGTTGTGGCTCTGGCGGAAATACACGAGCCGGATGATCTCGTTCCTCCAGTGGCCGGCGCCGTCTCTCGATCTGGCTGTGGCGCGGATCGCTTTCGAGACTGCATCGAACTGTCTCTGCCTTGCCGGGTCCAGCTCCCGAAGCGCGGTCTTCTCGGTTGATCTTCCCGGGCCTGATCCTCCGCCGGTCGAGTTGTAGCGCGGTGTCACGGCCGCACGGTGCAGCTCTTCGACCTCCCGCTTCATTGCCGGATAGTTCCGGAGAATGTTCTGGACTGATGGCCACCACGGATCCCTTCCTCTGTTCATGCCCTTCGCCTCCCTCTCTTCGGCAGGATGATCTGTCCGCCTCTCACCTTCGGCGGAGTCTTCCAGACGCAGCGCTGATACTTCCCGATCACACGATCATCTTCGTCTCTGGTCTCTTCGATATCCTTCACGATCGCGCCATAGTCCGGCTTGAGATCTTCCACGTCATCCACTTCGACGGGTTCGGTGTAGATTGGCCGGGCCATCCCTCGTGAGCAGTGATACGCGTTCTCACCGGACGGCCTGCCCTTCACGTTCGCGATCATATACGCAGCGATCTTCGTATAATCTCCCTCGTCGTTCAGATCCTTCACGATCACGGTTCCCGGTCCTCCGAACTCCGGCCAGATCTTCCGGGCCAGTTCCACAGCATCCGATGGGATGACAAGATGCTCATGCAGTCTGGCCGGAGCCTGACGGTGCGGGCTCCAGTTTGCCGTGATCGATACAGCCGGCAGGGCGGAGCCGCTTTCCTTCCGGTATTCCCTGCGGAGCTTCCGGATGAACTTCACGAGGATCGCGTCCGCTGTCTCGTATGCGAGGTCGACCGGATAATGGTCCTCGTCATACTTCAGGGTGAGAAAACCGTCTCCCACTCCGAAGTTGCAGTTGATCAGGCGGGCGAGCTTCTTGATTCGTTCCCTCTCATTGGCGGCAAGCTTCTTCAGGGACGAGGATCCCGCCTTCCGGGTTCCCCTCGGCTTCTTGTAGGTCGGCCCGATCGAGAGCCAGCTTCGCCTGGTCTCGACTGTCCTCCCGGAGATGATCTTGTATTCCATCAGTCGTCTCATGTCCTCCCGCTCCCGTTTCTTTCAGTTGGTTCTAATCTTAGCCGCTAAAAGGTCCCGAAAGAAACGCGTGCGCGTGCGCGTACCTGCGTTTCCTATAAGACTTTCAGCTTTCAAGGTTCGCCGCTCGGGTTCTCAAGCTCGGGCAGGAAGGATCCCTCCTGCCCTGGATTCAGAATCCGCGCATTTCCTCATCCGGCAGCTCGTACAAATCTTGAGCTACTCGGATCTCGACGCGCTGCCGCGTCATGATCGGCTTCAGCTTGCGGCACATTTCCTCCGCCACCGTTGCATACTTCTTCTTTTTGTATTCCGGCAGCTCCCTGACCGTATCCTCGACCGTATCCAGAGCCGCCAGAACCATCGGCAGGTCAGATGGATGAGCCGCGTTGACCACCTCCATCAGCTCATCCGTATAATGCTTCATGCCCTCGTAAAGAGCATTAGCCCGCTCGACTCCGTAGGAGCTGACCGCCTCCCGGAGGTAGCATCTTGCCGTATCCTTCATTGTTTTCTCCAGCTTATCTATATTTCATATAGTCGTGCTGTACATCCGTGTCGTCTACGTAAATGTACAGCTGCGTCGTGGTGATCTTCACGTGGCCGAGGATCTTCTGCACACGTTCGATCGGCATTCCCGCTTTCATCAGGTTCGTGGCCAGCGTGCGGCGGAACCGGTGCGGGTGCACGCCCTCTACGCCCGACTGTTTGCTGATCTTCGTCAGGATCCTTCTAATTCCGCCCGGCGTCAGGCGGTCGCTTCCTTTACCGATGAACAGCGCCGGCAGATCGTCTTTCCGCTCATCCACGTATCGTCTAACCAGCATCTTCTGAACGCCGGCCAGGTAGACGATTCGCTCTTTCGAGCCTTTTCCTGTCACACGGAGCCGGTCCCTGTCCCATTCGATGTCAGCGATGTCTACTGCAGCTGCTTCGGCCACGCGGCAGCCTGTCGCCTCCAGGAAGGCAATGATCGCCTTGTCCCTCGTGCTGGTTGCCGCCTCATCGATCAGCCGAAGCTCGGTGTCCGTAAACGGCAGCCTCATAACGTTGGGTCTCTTGATCGGCATAATCCGGTCCATCTGGCTTTTTGAAATCAATTCCTCGTTCTTCATCCATGTGAAGAACGCGTTGAACGCGTGCCTGTCGTTGTCAAGCGTAACCTGTGAAATCCCACGTTCCCGCTCTGCCTGCATGAATGCCATGATGTGCTCCGCTCTCATTTTCCGGAACGGGACTCCCGTGAATTCGAGCAGGATCTTCATTTTCCGCTTTTTCCCGTAGATCGTGCCGGGAGCGCAGCCCCGGACCTCAAGCTGCATGAGATAGAATTCAAGCAGCTGCCCCGAGTCCAGATCTTCGCCCATCTGACCGACTGAGTGAATGTCGAAATCAATCAGAACATCGTCCGCAATCGTCAAAATCCGCTCCATGTCGTTCGCCGGAACGACATCTCCGAGCCTCTGACGCAGCGTGTCAAGATAAATGCGTTTGTCAATGGTGCTCATATCCGCTCCTCCTTTCGGATCGGTGCGGATGCCGGATCTCTGTCCGTACGCCGCATCACGGTGCGGCCTTAATCCGCGGTTGTATCATTCCTCCTGTTCCTGATCCCGCCAGTTGCCCTTGTATCTGGCTCTGTGATCTTTCTTTTCCGGCAGGGCTTCCTTCTGCCGCCGTGCCATTTCGCGTCGGAATGCCCTCATGGTCTTACTCTCCGCGCTGTACTTTTTACAGGTTGCCGTCTTAAAGCACTTCGGGCAGATCATAACCCGCGGCCCGCCCACCTGCGTCAGATAGTACGGATTCTCCGGATGCCGCTCGGTATCCATCTTCTCCGCGCAGCTGTCGCAGAGCGTCATATAAATATCTGTATCTTTCATTTTTTCTCCGCTTTCTTTTGACTTCCCTGCCAGTTTGGTGGAAGGCCGTTCTCCTTTCGCCATGCGGCCACCGTGCTGTGGTAGCATCCGAGGCGCATCCCGATCTCGGAGTCGCTCATTCCTTGCCTGTAGTATTCTCGCATCTTGTCTCGGTCGTATTTTGGCAGTTTTCGCTGATCGTTGGCCTTGAGATTATGGTACTGCCGCCAGGCTCTGACCGTCCCGAGCTTTGTGCCCGTCCGCTCTGCGATTGTCTGGTCACTTTCTCCCGCCCGATACAGCTCTTCCCGGAGCACCTGCATCTCTTTGACCAGTCTTTTCTTCATCCGGTTGGCCTCCAGGCCTTCCCGCACTCTCCAGTTGTAGATGGTGGTATCGGATTTTCCGATCGCTCTGGCGATCTCCACGTCGGTCAATCCCTGATCATAGAGCTTCCGCGCTTCCGCGGCGTCAAATGGCCGCCTGCGAAAATTGCTTCTCAGGCCCCGCTCTTGTCTCCACTTGGCCACCTTGTAGTATTGGGTGTTTGCCTGTATCGCAATCTGCGTGTCCGAAAGCCCCCGACTATACCATTTCCCGATTTCCCTGGCCTCCGCCTCGCTCACCTTCGGAACGAACTTCTTCGTTTCTCCCTTTTTCTTTTTCTTCAGTACCGTCCTGAACTTCGTTTCCGCCAGGACCGACTGCAGCGGTTTTTCGCTCTCTCCCCTTTTCCTGTAGAACGGGCACATTTTCCCCTGCGCGATGGTCAGGACTTCTTCCGAATCGCTCGGCAGCTGCAGCGTCTTGGCAATCTGTGCAACCTTTGAGTGCCCTGTTTTCGAGAGGTAGTCGCAGATCCCCAGCGTATGTCCGCTCATATAGATGCACTTTTTTCTTTCACACATCCTCATTCCTCCAAAAAGAATTCCGCGTTGCAGCTGTAGCAGTGGCGGTACCATTGTCCGTGATACCTGGCCAGTTCCCCGATCGGTCCGCCGCCGTATCGATATTTTCTCTTCTCTGACAGTGGGCCGCCACAATGAGGGCACGGGATCGGCTTCCACAGTTTTTTGTTTTCACAGCTGCAAATCCATCGTGCGCAGTTGTCACAGGTCTTCCAGCTGTCGTCCATCACCCTGCCTCCTGTTTCATCCAGTCGAGCCAATATGCCTCAAGCTTCCTGACTGGTACATCTTCGCAATTTGGTGGGAAATCACCATCTGTTGACGCCAGAAGCTCTGCCAGCTCTTCATCCGTCATAGTGCGGATGCGGTCGGCATTTGTAATGGGCTGTGCTTGAAGATGGTCAAACCATTGTCTCATTCGGAACACCGGAATGAATTCGGCACCGTTAGAAAGCGCATGATCACTGTCAACAACTTTGTACTGCTCAATAAATTCTTCAACGGTGTCCGGAAATAACATCATTTCGCCAGCCATTACTCGCCCTCCTCGCTTGCCGGGATGACAGTGGGAGCCGCCGCAATCGCATCGCATAACATTTCCCAATCTTCGTATGTTGCATATTTGACTGACGTATTTGCCAGATACCACGGCAACGCGTCCAGATCGCCAAGCCGCCCATGCGGTTCAGGGACTTCGATGAGAGGGCACCAGTCCGGTCTTGTGGATGACTCGGCGTAGTCCTTGTCATTTGTCACCGCCCATCGTTTCCCTCTGGTGATGTCACATCCCCTGAAAGTGTTGAACATGTCATAATGCGCGAAGGGGCACATTGGGCAATCCTTCGGCATCTCCAAATTGACGTAGAATCCCATGCTCATTCCCCCTTGCCTTGCATCACGCTGCGGTGTATATCACATGCTTTCCGCATACCGCAGAAGAAGCAAGTCTGACCTCTTGTAAGAGCCATGCAGCGGTTAAACAGGACCCGAAGCATGGCTTTCTGGTCCGGAGCATCCTCGGCTTCTTCTGTCACTTCAATCTTCCTGAGAGCCTGAAGTTCTCTTATGGGAACTACATACTCGCGTAGATCGCGGGAAAAGACTTTTCTATCCATCGCATCATCGAAACAAATGGTTTTCATGTTTCCTCCTTCGGCGGCTCTGGAAGCGGCATCCAGTACGTGATACAAGCCAAATATTGCTTCCTTTCCCAGCATTCAAGCCATACATTACCGTTATATACGGCAACAGTCGCAAATCCAGTGCCGTCCTTACCATATCCTTCATTGCATACAAGGACTTCCTCATCAATGTTATCCGGCAACCGCTCCGTCACCGGAATCCAGTTTTGCTTTGTAACCTCCGCTTCATAAGCTTCTGATATCATTTGATATGCCTTGTTCGTAGACTCTATGGCATTGGCGGCTTCGTCAAGCGTTTTATTTAGCGCCCATCCGCTATGAGATCGCAGCCGCTTTACCAGCTCTTCATACATCAGGCACCTCCGGTTCCAGCCTCGCCACCTGGTTCTTCAAGAGCGTGACCGCTCCTCTCTTCAACTTCTCCCCGGTTTCCGGATCCCGCTCGTTGACTTCGCGCAGAGCTTCCATCATCCGGTTGAAATCGTTCTGGACCTGCGTAAACCAGACGCCAAACTTGGCCACGTCCGCGCTGGACGCCTTCAGTTTCCGCTGCGCCTCTTCCAGCTCGGCGCGGATCCGCGCCGCCTCGGCTTCCGCTGCGGCGATTTTCGTGTCCGCGTCGCTGCCGGTGGTCTCTGCCTCCTTCACCAGCATGTCCCGCTCTTTTTTGAGAGCTTCAAGTTTTTCGTGCAGTTCCTTCAGAGTCTTGTCGTGCTCCCGGTTGAGCTTGTTCGCCTGTTTCACCGCCTCGGCCTCGGCCTTTTCCCTGGCTTCCTTTGCCGCTGCGGCGATGGCCTCTTCGTCCCGGACCGTCTCCACGGCCACCTCATGTGGCCGGTTTTCAAGCTCTTTGTTGAGTTTTGCCAGTTCCGCGATCTGGGCCTTGGCCTCAGCAAGCATCTGATCCTGCGTTTTCAGCAGGTCTTCCGCCTCCATCTTTGCCCGGATAGCGTCATCGCCGCGGTTCCGCTCGCCCTCGATGTCCTTCTGCAGGGCTTCGACCTGCGCTTCCCGCTCCCGGATCTTTTCTTCCAGTTCTCGGACGGAAATATGCTCCGCGTCGACCTGCTCGGCGAAGTCGATTCTGTCACTTTCCGGCACGGAAAGCAGGGCCAAAGCCTTTGAAATCGGCAAATTTCCCAACGTTGGTGAATTTGTTTCCGGTCCGAAAAGTCCCTGCTGCGAGGCTCCGTACTCATCGAAAAGTTTCATGTACCGCTGCGCCGAGGAATTGGAGAACTCCGTCTCCCGCTCCAGCCACGGAAGCCACTCCCCGTGATTGAGCATTTCCTTTGCCTCGACCAGCCTGCGCCCGATTTCGATGCCACAGAGCAGCGAAATCCGCCGCCCTGTGTCCACATACATCCGAATCTCCGCGCCGATCAGCTCCGGCGTCCGCTTCTCCTGTAGCATTTCGCTATGATCTCTTATCATTTCGCTAAGATTCTCACTCATACAGCTTTAACCTCCACTTTGCTTTCT